>NPIE01004694.1_pt1 | contig 30015 bp, 23 predicted proteins | sample 8637661 | NCBI WGS metagenome assembly NPIE01 (sample SAMN07420842, study PRJNA396082) | bioreactor metagenome | isolation source: sample BA12 brine-fed electro-methanogenic bioreactor BA | place: Japan: Kochi | collected 2016-12-09 | reverse complement strand
GGAAATTTTGCGGAATAGGTCCCGCCGAAGCCGCAGCAGACCTCCTCCTCAAATGCTTCACGATAATCAAGTCCGGCACTGCGCATCAGGTTGCGCGGCGCCTCATGGACGCCGAGCCCGCGGCAGAGATGACACGGAGCGTGATAGGTGGCAATGCGACCGTCGCCGTCGAAGTCATCGGGCGTCACCTTGAGGACATCGTGCACGAAGGAGGACAGGTCGATCACCTTGGCGGTAAAGGCCAGCACTTTATCGTCCAGGGACGGATCGTCTTTGAGCAATTCCGGATAATTGTGCTTCAAGTGAGAGGCGCAGGAGGCGCAAAGAGTGACGATATAGTCGACATCAGTACCGGCGAAAGCGCTGATATTCTGCAACGCCACCTCGCGGGACGCCTTCATCTCGCCCATCATCTGCACCGGTAATCCGCAGCAGGATTGCTGCATCGGAAAACTCATCGCAACGCCGTGATCAGCAAACAACTCGACCGCGGCAACCATCTGTTCCGGGTAGACAAAATCCTGCACACAACCGGAAAACAGACCGACCCGATGGCGCGGACCGGCCACCTCCGGTTTCATCTTCGGCCACAAATCGCGAAACGGCTTCTCGGCAATGGTCGGCAACGCCTTGAAATTATGGGCTTTAAAAAAGACCATCGGCAGGTGCCGCATGAAGCCGTCGCCGCCGGCCACCGGTTTCTGGGCCCACTTGGCTGTGCGCAACAACGTGTGGAACAGCTTACGGTTTTTCAAGACCTGACCGAGCAGCAGACTGGGCAACGGGTGCCCCTCCTCGTCCTGGATCCGGGCATGCACCGCCTTGATCAGGCGCGGCAGATCGATCCCCCCGGCGCAGATATCCTTGCAGGCTTCACAATTGATACAGTTCTGCACCAGGTTTCGGGCCTTGTCCCGGCCGTGGAAGAAATAGGTGAGAATCAGGCCGATGGCCCCGATGTAGATATGCCCCATCTTGTGCCCGCCGACCAGCCGGTAAACCGGACAGACATTGGCGCAGGCGCCGCAGCGTACGCAACGGAAGACCTGGGAGAAAAGCGGGTCTTTGGCCAACTCGCGCCGGCCGTTGTCGAGCACGACGAAGTGGATCTCTTTTTTACCGTCAGCACTGGCGGCGCACTCGTTGGCCCCGGTCACCCAGGTGATATAGGAGGTGATCTGCTGGCCGGTGGCGTTCCTCGGCAGAACCCGCAGGATCTTCAGAGCATCGCCGATGGTCGGTACCAGTTTGTCGATCCCGAAGAGCGCCACGTGTACCCGCGGCAATGTCGTGCAGAGGCGCGCATTGCCCTCGTTGGTGACGGTACCGATGGTGCCGGTCTGAGCAACCGCAAAATTGGCTCCGGTAACGGCCATATCGGCCTCGACGAATTTCTGGCGCAATTCGCGCCGGGCCACCTTGACCAGCTTTTCGATATCCTCCTGCTGCTGGGCGCCGGTCACCTCGGTGAACAGGTCGCGCACCTGGTAACGCGACAGGTGGATGGCCGGCATCACCATATGAGACGGGCCCTCATGGCGGAGCTGGATAATCCACTCGCCGAGATCGGTCTCGACCACTTCCAGGCCATGTTCTTCGAGGGCATGGTTGAGTAGCGTCTCCTCGGCGGTCATCGACTTGGTCTTGAGCAATTTTTTCGAACCGCTTTCATCGGCGATGCGGACAATAATTTCATTTGCCTCGGCGGCGTCCTTGGCCAGATGCACTTTCACTCCGGCCGCTTCTGACACCGTCTTGAACTGTTCGTAGAGCTCATCGAGACGCGTCAGGACATCGTCTTTCATCGCCGCGACTTCGCCGATCAGGTCCTGCACGTCAAATTCAGCAAAGGCATTGGCCCGGCTGGTCCGGTAAGCGACGGCAAAGGTGTCGAGGGCGGTTCTGAGAAAGTCGTTGTCGAGCGATTCCCTGCATTGTTTCCGGTAGCCGGCAAGGTTTTTGGCATCCTGCATGATCAGTCCTCCAACAGCAAAAGGTGAAGCTCAAGCGGACCATGCACGCCGATGGCCAATACCCGTTCGATATCGGCGGTCCTGCTCGGCCCGGTAATAAAGGCCGTATAATTCGGGCCATGCCCCATATAACGCAGCAACTGTTCTTCGGCGACAAAGGCATCGGCGACGATTCTCGACGTCGGCACCACGCATACATGATACTCGCAGATCATCGTCGCCAGCCGCAGCTCCTCGCCCGGGCAATTCAACACGATCGTACCGGTTTCGGCGATACCGAGATCGGCAAAGGTGAAGCCGATATCGACCCCGGCCAGGTGCGAGCGCAGCCCCGAGTCGATACAGGAAAAACCGCTCTCCCGGCTGCGGCTGCTGAGCAGATCGTATGTCTCGGCCGGCAGCGTCGGAGCGGCAATGATTTTTTCTTCCTTGGCCAGGCAGAGACCCTCGGCCGAATCAGACAGCGGCTCGTCACAGCCGGACACCTTGATCCGGCAGGCCCCGCGACTGCCGCAGAGGTCGAGGGTATATTCGATGGCCGCCTCAATATCGGCGACGTTGCTGACCTGAGCGGCAGCGAGTCGCGCCTTATCGACGAAACGCTCCAGGACACTCTGTTGTTGGGGTGCTTGACTGCTGCTCATCAATGTGTCATCTCCTTGTCCTTGTTGTTTCCTGCTTCCACCACGCCGATCGTCTCACGGGCAATGGCCAGTTCTTCATTGGTCGGAATCACCCAGACCGCTACGCTGCTGGATTGGCTGCTGATACGCAGCGGCCCGTCAAGCCGCTGTCGATTGCGCTGCGGATCGATCCGTATCCCGAAGCTCTCGAGCCCCTCGACGGAGCGGCTGCGGACGACGGCATCGTTTTCGCCGATACCGGCGGTAAAAACAAGGCTGTCCACCCGGCCAAGCACCGCCATGAACGCCCCGATATATTTTCGATTACGATAGGTCTGCACATCCAGGGCCAAGGCAGCCCGACGATCGCCGTCTGCGATTGCGGCATGGATGTCGCGCATATCGTTGCGCCCGCAGATTCCTTTCAGACCGGACTCCGTGTTCAGCAATCTGTCAATCTCTTCAATGCCCAGGCCGGCGTTGCGATGCAGGAAGACATGCAGGGCCGGATCGATGTCACCGCTGCGGGTGCCCATCACCAAGCCTTCAAGCGGTGTCATGCCCAGGGTCGTGTCGATGCTCCGGCCGTTTTCGATCGCGGTCATCGAGCAACCGTTGCCGAGATGGATGGTAATCAGATTGCAGGCGCTCAGTGATTTGCCGAGCAGGCGCGCACATTCGCCGGCGACGTATTTGTGCGATGTGCCATGGAATCCGTAGCGCCGGATACGATACCGTTCATAGAGTTCATACGGCAAGGCGTAGATATGGGCTCGCGGCGGAATGGTCTGGTGAAACGCCGTATCGAATACCGCCACCTGGACAATTCCCGGAAACAGCCCCAAGGCCACATGGATACCGTCGAGGTTTGCCGGATTGTGCAACGGAGCTAACGGAATATTTTTTTCGATCGCCGCCACCACCGCTGCATCGATCATCGTCGGCTGGTGAAAATCTTCGCCGCCATGGACTACTCGGTGGCCGATCGCCCCGATATCGATGCGCGAGCGGACAACGCCGTGTTGTTCATCGGTAAGCAGTTCGACGGCCTGGTGCATGCCGGACTGATGATCCTCAATTTTTATCTCACGTTTGAGCAGCACCTCGCCGTCCCGACCGGGGTGCATCGCACATTTCACCAGGGAGGCCGGCTCGCCGATCCGCTCGACCAGACCGGACGCGAGTACCGTCTCGTCGGCCATGTCGAGCAGCTGAAATTTTATTGACGAGCTGCCGGAGTTGATAACCAGTACCTTCATTGGCGCATCCGTTTTTCAGCTTGTGCCTGCACTGCGGTAATCGCCACGGTGTTGACGATATCGTCTACGGTACAGCCGCGGGACAGATCGTTGACCGGCTTGTTCAGACCCTGCAGGACCGGGCCGATGGCCACCGCGCCGGCGGAGCGTTGTACCGCCTTATAGGTATTGTTGCCGGTATTCAGGTCGGGGAAAATAAAGACGGTCGCCCGGCCGGCCACCTTCGAGCCGGGCAGCTTGGCCCGGGCTACCTCCGGGTCGATGGCCGCATCGTATTGCAGCGGCCCCTCGAGAATGAAGTCAAGATTGCGCTCCTCGATCAGCCGCTGCGCGATTTCCGTCGCCTCGGCAACCTTGTCGACATCCTCGCCCTTGCCTGATCGTCCGGTGGAATAGCTGAGCATGGCCACTCGCGGCTCGATACCGAAAATCTTGGCCGTCTCCGCCGAACTGAGCGCGATCTCGGCCAGCTGAGAAGCATTGGGGTTGGGGTTGACCGCGCAATCCCCGTAAACCAGGATGCGATCACGCAGGCACATCAGAAAAACCGAAGATACGATGGTGAAACCGGGTTTGGCCTTGATGAATTCAAAGGCCGGCCGCACCGTGTGGGCGGTGGTGTTCAACGCGCCGGACACCATGCCGTCGGCATAGCCTTTATAGACCATCATCGTGCCGAAATAGGTCGGATCGGACATCCGGTCCCGGGCCATATCCTCGATAATACCCTTGTGCTGGCGGAGCCGCAGGTATTCCTTGACAAACGGTTCGAGCATTGAGCTGGTCTGCGGATCGATTACCTCGACGAAGGTCAGATCCAGGCCGTTGGCCGCCGCCAGGGCCCGTACCTGCTGTTCGCGGCCAAGGATGGTCAGATCGGCGACGCCGCGGCGCAGCAGGATATCGGCGGCCCGCAGGATCCGCTCGCAGGTCCCTTCCGGCAGCACGATGCGCTGCCGATCCTCGGCAGCCCGCTCCATCATCGCATACTCGAACATCTTCGGAGTAATGCGGTTCGGCTTGGATGAGACCACATGCTCGCTGAGTTCCTGGACCTTGACGTGCTTGGAGAAAAAACCGAGTGCCGTGGCGATGCGCTGCGCATCGTTGGGCTCGATATGGGCATAGAGTTCATTCAGTTGCTGGACGACGAGGTAGGTGTGACCCAGCACGCAGAGAATCGGAATCGGCGCCCCGGACCAACCCTCGATCAGCTTCCTGACGCTTTCATGCGGAACCAGGCCACCGGTCAGCACAATCCCGGACACCTCCGGGTAGGACTTGGAAGAACGTGCCGACAGGCAGGCGAGAATGATATCGGAACGATCGCCGGGCGTGATCACCAGACAGCCGGGCTTCATGTACTCCAGAAAATGTTCGACCCGCATCGCCGCCACGATATATTCGCCGATCTTGGCGTTCATGCCGGACTCCCCGTACATGATGCTGGCGTTGAGCCAGCGCTTGACGTCGCCGATGGTCGGGTTGGCCAGGTCACTGTTCTCCGGCATCACGTAAAACGGCAACCCTTCTTCCGGGTGGGCCTTCTTTCTGATTTCGCTGATGGTCTCGGCGGTGACGCCTTCCGGGGCCCGGTTGATGATCGAGGCGACCAGGGTCAGCCCCTTTTCCTTGTGGGAATCGATCGAGACCTGTACCTGGCGGATCATTTCCTCCACCGTTTTCTTGCGACCCGACGAGATCAGGATCACCGGTGCCCCGAGGTTGGCGGCGATGTCGCTGTTGATCTCCAGTTCGAAGGTCGTGTCATGCCCCCGGAAATCGGTCCCTTCGATGAGCACGAAATCGTAGGTGTCTTCGAGCTTTTTGTACTTTTTCAAGATCATGTCGTGAAGATCGTCTTCACGACCGGTATTGATCAGATGGTAGGCATCGCGAAGCGTACAGCCGTAACTGTCTTCGTAGTTGATCTTCAGTTTAAAGTATCCGCTCACCAGTGAGATATCCGGATCATCCTGTTTCCCGGTCGGATCGCTGATAATCGGCCGGAAGAAAGCGACCCGGTGCAGCTCTTTTTTGAGCATCTGCATGATGCCGAGCACGATGACCGATTTACCGCTACGCTCTTCGGTGGCGGTGATATACAGATTGTTTGGCATGGCAGGTGGTTCCTATAATCGGCTATCCGGAAACGGCCGGTCTGTAGCAGCGGTTCGCCGGCAAAAGCAGTTTCAGCGTATGAGGATAATCATAAATTCATAAACTGTCAGCGTATAGTTCGATGACATGTCTGACTTTGATGCCGCTCTGTCGATGGGACAGCAGATCGGTGATCTGCATCATGCAGGCCGGGCAACTGGTAGCCACGGTTCGGGCCGTTGAAGCCTCGATGTGGTCGGCTTTACGGTCGCCGATCTTCCTGGACATCTCGTAGTGAAAAAGGTTGAAGGTTCCGCCGCAGCCGCAGCAGACGCCGGCCTCCTTCATTTCGATCAGCGGCACGTTCGCGGCTTTGATAACCGTTCTCGGCTGAGCGGTGATGCCGAGGCTGTTCTTCAGGTGACAGGGGTCGTGGTAGGTAATTGCGGCCGTCCCCTTCTCCGGCTGCTCGCTGCTTGCTGCAACGCCGCAGTGATCGACGAGAAACTGGCTGATATCCGTCGTCTTGTCACCAATTAGCCGGATCGCCTCAGTGTTGACCTTCCCGCCGTCATAGAGCCGCGGCCAGAGTTCTTTGATGGTTGAGGTGCAGGAGGCGCATGGAGTAACGAGCGCATCAAAGGCGGCCCCGGCAAACCGGTCGATATTGATCTCAACGAGCCGGTTGAATCCCTGACGATCGCCACTTGACAACACCGGGATTCCGCAGCAAGCCAGGTTCTCCGGCAGAAAAATGCCCACGCCGTGATGCTTGAGCACTTTCAGGGTGGCATCACCGATGGCAGGATACATCTTGTCGACCACGCAACCCGGGAAAAAGGCAACGCGCAGGCCGCTCGATCCTGCTGCCGTGTCCAAGCTGGCAACATGTTTACGAAACGGCGTCGTGGCCAGCGAGTTGAAGTGTCGGTCAGCGATCAATGGTGCATTGAATCGGGCACAGGAAGAGCCGAGCAGGTCGTCGACCTTTTTTGTAAACAGCCCCTGAAATCGCGAACCGATCGACGTCAGCGCATTGAACAGTCGCGGATTTGCCAACATGCCGCGAAAAATCGCCCGCTTGGCCGGGTGCAGGCCATAATAGCCGGTCATGATCGCGCGGGCCTTGAGAAAAATATCGAGTACCTTGACGCCGCTCGGGCAATTGGCCTCGCAGGTACCGCAGAGCAGGCAGCGGCTCAATGTAACGTTGACCCCATCGGCATCATGGAGCAACTCGTCGGCCAGACAGTCGAGCAGGGCCAGTTTGCCCCGGGTTACATCGACCTCCCGGCCGGTTTCGTTGAACACCGGGCAGACCGCCTGGCACATGCCGCAACGCATGCAGTTGATCAACTGGTCGTCGAGTTCCTTGAACTGTTGAGCTAATTGGTGAATATCGGCCATCGCCTGGTCCTCGCCTTAGACCATCTTACCGGGATTGAGAATGTTCTTCGGATCGACGGCCATCTTCAGGCGGCGGCTGTAGGCCAGCGTTCCGGCGCCTACTTCCCGTTCGAGAAACCGAGCCTTGGCGATGCCGATGCCGTGTTCTCCGGACAGGGTGCCGTTCAATTGCACGGCCCGTTCGAAAATGGCGGTGATGGCCTGCTCGACCCGCTGCCATTCCACCTTGTCGCGGCGGTCCGTCAGGATGGTCGGGTGCAGGTTGCCGTCACCGGCATGCCCGAAGGTGCCGATCGGCAGGTTATACTCTTTACTGATCTCGGTCAGCGCCTCGATCATCGCCGGAATCTTGGACCGAGGCACGGTGGCATCCTCAAGGACACAGGACGGCTTGAGCTTGGCCAGGGCCGGCAGCGCATCCCGTCGGGCCTGCCAGATAATGTCGCGCTCACCGCTGTCGCGCGCCACGGTCAAATCTTCCGCCCCGTTTTCCCGGCAGATCCGTTCGATCTGGACGGCCTCATCTTCGACCTGGGCGGGGTGACCGTCCACCTCGATGAGCAGCAGAGCGGCGGCTTCGGTGGGCAGTCCGGCCTTGCGGAAACTCTCGACGGTGCGAATCGTAAAATTATCCATCAACTCCAATGTGGCCGGGACGATCTTGGCGGCGATAATCGCCGCCACCGTCTCAGAGGCGGCCTTGATCGTCCCGAAAACGGCCATCATCGAGCGGGCTGCCCGAGGCGGCGGGATCAGCTTCAGGATAATCTTGCTGAACACCCCAAGCGTCCCCTCGGAGCCGACCATAAGACCGGGCAGATTGAGACCGGTCACGCACTTGACCGTTCTCGATCCGCCCTTGACCAGGGTGCCGTCCACATCGAAGAACTCGATTCCCATCACATAGTCTTTGGTAACGCCATATTTTAGACCGCGCAGACCACCGGCATTCTCGGCGACGTTGCCGCCGAGGGTAGAGACGGTCTGACTGCCGGGATCGGGGGGATAGAACAGCCCGCGAGATGCCACCTCGGCAGCCAATCGGGACGTGATCACACCCGGTTCCACGACGGCATAGAGATCCTCTTCATTGATCTCCAGGATGCGATTGAGTCTGTTGGTCAGAACCACCACACCGCCGGGATGGGGAATGGTGCCGCCGGAAAGGTTGGTGCCGGCACCACGCACCGTCAACGGCAAGCCGTTCTCGTTGCACAATCGCACGATCCGGCCGAGAGCCTCGGTGGTCTGCGGCCGCACGACGTAGGCGGGAACCACCGGATCGAGCACGGCCGCATCATAGGAGTAGGCATGTAGGTCGGTTTCACCGGTCATGACTTCGTCATCACCGACAATTGCAGCAAACTCCCGACTCAAAGATTTTTTCGTATCGTGCGCCACGTGTTGCTCCTTTTCTCGCAGATGGTGGTCGAGTAACCGGAAAAACATCAATCTTACATTGTACCACAAAATATCTATTTTGAGACCTATCATTATGTCGAAAATTCACTATCTGCCGCGATATTTTCTGCCGTTTGCAGACAATTAGCCGAATCGAATAGATAAATGTCACGGGGGTTCAACCGGGCTCAGAACCCGGTCCGAACCTGTCCCGTCGGTGGCTGGCAAGAGCGTCGAATACTCTTGACTGCAGGTTGCCTGAGATGCTTATATCTCAATCGTGCTAGCGCTTCACTGGCTTAAACAACAATCGTATCGGAAAAGGAGAGAGACATGCATAAGATCACCTTCACCTTCTGCTGCGCCGCGCTGCTGCTCATGTTCGGCACGCTGCCCTGTTCAGCCGAAAAAGTTCTGCGCTTGACCTTGCAGTTGCCGGAAAGTCACCACCTTGGAAAAAACGTTGCCGCCTTCGCCGACGAAGTAGCGCAGGCAACCGACGGCGAGATCAAAGTGGAGATCTACCCGTCCGCCCAACTCTACAAGGATAAAGAAGTGCCGCAAGCGGTAGCTTCCGGCGCCGTCGAAATGGGCGTCGTGCCGCTGACCCAGTTTGCCGGCACCATTCCCGCCGTTGAACTGTTTTATGTGCCGTTTCTCTTCGCCAACGAGGAAGCGCTGCAGAAGGCGGTGCAGAAAGGCAGCCCGGTGCGACAGCCGATCGATGAAGCGGTGCTGCAGACCGGAGCCCGGATCCTCTGGTGGCAAGCCTACGGCGGAGCGGTCATCATCAACAATGACGACCCGATCCGCCTGCCTTCCGACCTGGCCGGCAAAAAAGTTCGGATCTTCAGCAAGACTCTCGGCTCTCTGGTCGAGGCTGCCGGTGGTGCCCCGACCGCGATTTCCGGCTCCGAACAATTCCTCGCCTACCAGCGCGGTACTGTCGATGTCGGCCTGACCGGCGTTACCGCGGTCAAAGAGCGCAAGATGTTCGAAGTCATGAACTCCCTGACCGCTACCAAAAGCATGGTCGACATCGAATTCGTCGTGTTGATCAACGAAAAGACATGGCAGGAACTGTCCGACGAGCATCGTCAGGTCCTGGAAACCGCGGCAGCCAAAGTGGAGCAACAGTTGCGCGACCAGATGAACCAACTGGAAGCCGATGCCTTTGCCTTTGTCAGCGATAAAATGAATATCATCGAGCTGACCGACGAAGAATTGCAGGAATGGCAGAAACTTGCCGAGCCGGTAATTGCCGACTATATCAAGAACGCCGGACCGCTTGGCCGGCAGCTGGTTGACGCAGCCCGTCAGCTTTAACAGCCAACCGGGACAGGAGACCGCTCGTCTCCTGTCCCGCCTCGCAGATCAATGCTCGCACCAATCGATAAAATCAGTGATGCAGCCGGCCGATTGGCCGGCTGGATGTTTTTTGTGATCGGCATCTTCATCGTATATGAAGTGGTCGCCCGCTATGTCTTTCTCGCGCCGACCGTCTGGAGCGAGGAACTGTCACGCTTCCTGCAGATCTGGGCGACCTATCTGGCCGCCGCCCATGTCCTGAGAAAACGGCAGCTGATCGCCATCGATATCATCGTTCGTACCGGCGGGCCGAGACTGCGGCGCTGGTGCGAATCACTGGCCCTGCTGGTGATCATCATCTTCTGCCTCGTTGCCGTCTATTTCGGCGCCGGGATCGCCATCGATTCGATCCGCATCGGTCGGGCCAGTTCGTCCATGCTGGCCGTGCCGTCCTGGTTGACCGAACTTGCCATTCCGGTCGGATTCGGTCTCCTGCTCCTGCAGGCCGTGGCAGAACTGATCAGGACGCTCGGTGGCAGCACCGATATTTCTGTTTCTCATCACTGATTACCCGCACATGATTGCCGCCCTGATTCTTCTTTCCCTGTTGCTGCTCCTGTTTATACGGGTGCCGGTGGCCTTTGCCCTCGGCGGTCTTGGCCTGCTGCTGCTCTGGCTCAAAGACATCAGCGTCGTCATGGTACCGCAGGCCCTGTACAGTGCGGCCGACAGTTTCGTGCTGCTGGCCGTACCGCTCTTCCTGCTGATGTCAAATGTCCTGCTCAAGGGCGGTGTCGGCAAAGACCTGTTCAACGCCGTCCAGTCCTGGGTCGGTCATTTCCCGGGCGGACTCGGTATTGCGACAATTATCAGCTGCGCGCTGTTCTCAGCCATCTCCGGCTCATCGGTAGCCACGGCGGCAACGATTGCCACAGTGGCCATCCCGGAAATGATTCAACGCGGCTACAGCCGGCCATTCGTCCTCGGTCTGCTCGCCGCCGGCGGCACTCTCGGTATTCTCATTCCACCGTCCATCCCGCTGATCCTCTATGGCGTCATCACCGAGGAATCGATCGTCAAATTGTTCATGGCCGGAGTCGGACCCGGCCTGCTGCTGACCGCGCTGTTCATTCTGTTCAGCATCGGTTATTCGCTGTTTGACAAAAACTATCAGCCGAGTCCCAAGGCTACCTGGACGCAGCGCTGGCAAACCAGTTTTCGCGCGCTGCCGACGCTGCTGCTGGCAATCGTCGTCATCGGCGGCATCTACCTCGGCGTTTTTACCCCGACCGAATCCGCCGGCGTCGGCTTCGCGCTGGCATTGATCATCGTGTTCGCGCTGCGCACCATGACCTGGCAGAAACTGAAGCTGGCCGTCTCGGAATCGATGGTCACCACGGTTACCATCTTTTTGATCATCGCCGGGGCCAAGCTTTTTGGCAAGGCCATCACCCTCTACCGCATTCCGCAGGAGATCTCGACGGCGATCACCACCAATATCAGCGAACCGGCCCTTTTCATCCTGGTGGTCTGCCTGGTGCTGCTGGTCATCGGTTTCTTTCTCGAGTCGATTTCCATGCTGCTGATCATGGTTCCGGTCCTCTTTCCGGCCCTTAACGCGATGATGATCGATCCGATCTGGTTCGGCATCCTCTTTGTCGTGATGATCGAATGTGCACTGATTACCCCGCCGGTCGGCATGAATCTCTTCATTATCCAGGCGGTCGCCCAGGTACCGCTGGCCGAAGTGCTCAGAGGGGTCTGGCCGTTCATGCTGATCATGTTCGGCACGGTTGTCGCGCTTTATCTGATGCCCGATATCGTTCTCTATATCCCATTCAAGCTCTGAGGCGACCATGACATCTCCTGCCGCCGCGCTACGCACCCTGCTCGCCAAACGAGAATTACTCGTCATGCCCTGTTGTCATGACGCCCTGTCGGCACGGCTCATCGAACGTGCCGGTTTTCCGGCCACCTTCATGAGCGGTTTTGCGGTATCCGCCGCCCGTCTGGCGATGCCGGATACCGGTCTAATCTCCTTTGGCGAGATGCTCGACCAGGCACGAACCATCTGCCACGCGGTGACCATTCCGGTGCTCGGCGACGGTGATACCGGTTACGGCAATGCGTTGAACATCAAGCGGACGGTCCGCGACTACGCGGCCGCCGGCCTGGCCTGTATCATGATTGAAGATCAGCTCTCACCGAAACGATGCGGTCACACGAAAGGCAAACAGATCGTCTCCTTCGACGAAGCCTGTCTGCGCATCCGGGCAGCGGTCGACGCCCGCAATGAAGGAGCCGACATCCTGATTATGGCCCGCACCGATGCCCGCGGCCCGGCCGGCCTCGACGAGGCCCTGCGGCGGATGCGCACCTTTCACGATATCGGGGCCGATCTGCTCTTTCTCGAGGCACCGCAGTCAATCGAGGAGATGCAGTTGTTCTGCGACACCGTACCCGGCTTGAAAATGGCCAATCAGATCGAGCACGGTCTCACCCCGCTGCTGCCTAAAGGAGACTTGCAAAGGCTCGGCTTTGCCATCGCCGCCTATCCTCTGACACTGTTACAGGCCATGGTCAGCGCGGTTGAAGCGGCCCTGGCCGATCTCGCCCGCGGCAGCCACCCATCGGGCCTGGCCGATTTCGAACACGTCAAAGACGTTCTCGGTTTCCCCGAATACTACCGGGAGGAAGCACGGTATGCCAAGCGATGCGAAACCGACTGAGCACCTGTCCGCACCGACTCCCGTCCGAGTGCCCTATGGCAACGACGGCATCACGCTGACCCTGCCGGCAGGCGCCATGCTCCTGCAGCCTGATGATCCACAGCCGTCGATGACTCCGACCCGCTACCGCCGACTGTTAACCGACAGCATTAACCAGACCGATCTTGATCTGTCCCGGCCGATGCTGGTGGTGACCGATAAGACAAGGCTCTGCGCCTATCCCGACTATCTGCCGATCACCGTCGCGGTGATCAACGAGATCCGCGGCGTCAACGAGCCCTTTCCGATTGTCATCGCCTACGGCACCCATCCCCGGCAAAACGACGAGGAAAGCCTGCAGTGCTACGGCAGCCTGTTTCGAGACTGGCCGTTCATCCATCACGATTGCGACGATACCAGCTTATTCAGCGAATGTGGCACTACCAGCCGGGGCACGCCGATTCGGTTGCGCAGCGATCTGCTGCAGGCATCGGCTGTGATTACCATGGGGCCGATCTGTCACCACTATTTCGCCGGTTACGGCGGCGGCCGGAAACTGATCTTCCCCGGTTGCGGCGAGCGAGCGGCCATTTACCGCAACCACGGCCTCTTTCTCGATCACCGGCAGCGACAACTTGCATCCCGCTGTCATCCTGGGATATTAGAGGGCAATCCGATCGCCGATGACCTCTTTGACATCGAAGACCATTTGCCGGCCGCACTTGCCATCCATGGCCTGCAGGACAGCCACGGTAACATCTGTGACTTTCTCATCGGTCCGGGCAGAGATCTCTACCACCGAGCCTGCCGCCGCCATGCCCGTGCCTTTGAAGTCGACATTCCGCCACAGGATATCGTCATCGCCTCCTGCGGCGGGTTTCCGAAGGATATCAACTTTATCCAGGCCCACAAGGCCCTGCATCACAGTGCCGCCTTTGTTCGTGACGGCGGTCTACTCGTTGCCTTTGCCCAATGTCGGGACGGTATCGGCTCGCAGACCTTTCTGCCGTGGTTCACGACCGACGGCTTTGCCGGTGCTTTTGACCGGCTGATCGCTCAGTATGAAGGCAACGGCGGCACGGCGCTGGCCATGCAGAGCAAGACCCGACGTATTCGCATCGCGCTGGTCACCGTGCTTGACGAGCAGACCTGTCGCCTGATCGGGGTTGAAAAGTGGGACATCCCCGACCTCGAAAAACTCCTCCGCCGACCGGCGGGTCGCATCGCCTGGCTGGAGAATGCCAGCCTCCTTGTCAACGCTCGACCGGCTGCCGCCTGAGGCCGCTTATCTCACAATCCTGTTGAAATTCTATCCGGATTGCAGCATAGTACACAGCTAAGCCGCAGGTTCTTCGCGGCGTTCACCCTCTTGAGAAAAGCGGGGTCAGGCTTGACTTGTTGACAAACAATCTGCCGTTTGTCAACAAGTCAAGCCTGACCCCGCTTCCTCGAAACTAATTTTGCAAAGGAGCGTGCCATGAACCTGAAAAAATCCTTGTGTCGACTTGCCGTCGCCGCTCTGACGCTCGGCGTCTTCTCGGCAACCGCCGTTCAGGCGGCCGACGAACGTAGCTACTTAATGGCTACCGCCAGTACCGGTGGGACCTATTATCCGGTAGGCGTTGCTATCGCCACGCTGACCAAAGTCAAACTGCAACCGAAGCAGAATATCGGCATATCCGCCATTACTTCGGCCGGCTCCGGAGAAAACATCAAACTTCTGCGTGACAACGAAGTCCAATTCGCCATCCTGCAAGGACTTTACGGATACTATGCCTGGAACGGCAAAGGTGATTTCGTCGAAGAAGGCCCGCAGAAAGAGCTGCGCTCCGTCACCATGCTCTGGCAAAACGTCGAGCACTTCGTTATCCAAGCCGACAAGGCGACAACCGGCACCATCGAAGACATGGTCGCGCTGAAAGGCGAACGCATGTCCCTGGGCAAGAAAAACTCGGGCACCATCGGCTCTAACAAATTGCTGTTGGAAAATCTTGGTGTCGACATCGACAAGGATTATGAGTTGGTCTATGTCGGTTATGGACCGAGTGCTGAAGCACTGCAGAATGGTCAGATCGTCGGCATGAGCACCCCGGCGGGGGTTCCGGCCGGTGCCGTCACCCAGGCCTTTGCCGCCATGGGAGACAATATCAAACAACTCGAGTTCACCGACGAACAGGTTGCCAAAGCCGACGGCGGTCTCGAACTCTGGACACCGTATATCATCAAGGCGGGATCTTATCCCGGCCAGGAGAAAGACCTGCAGACCATCGCTCAGCCGAACTTCCTGGCTGTACGGGCCGATGTTGACGAGGACGCCGTCTACCAGATCACGAAAACCATCTACGAGAACCTGCCCTTCCTCAACGCCATCCACAAGGCGACCGAGGCAATGTCTCTGGAAAGCGCACTCGCCGGCCTGCCGATGCCCCTGCATCCCGGTGCCGCCCGGTATTTTCAGGAAGCGGGCCTGACCATCCCGGCGCGTTTGTTAGCCCAGTAAGAGACGATATCGGTGCCCGGCGCTCCTGCGTCGGGCACATTTTTCACTTCAGGATTGGGAGCTGCACGTGCACAGCGAGCAGGATCAACAGGGACCGGCGACGACCAAAAAGCGAGCCATATTTATCCTCGGTGTCCTCGTTTCGCTGCTGCATGTCTATTTCAATATCTTCGCCCTGCTGCCGACCCTCTGGCAAAATGCGCTGCATTTCGCCAGCTTCGCTCTGCTCTGTGCCCTGGTTTACCCATCCCGGCCCGATACTGCTGGCCACAGGGGCAAGACCTTTTTCTTGATTCTCGATCTGACGATCGGTATCACCGCCGCCGTCTGCGCGGTCTACATGATCTCCATGGAGGATGCCATCTATGCCCGGGGCGTTCATCTGAACCGGGCCGAATGGATTGCCGGCACCCTGTTGATCCTGACTGCCATTGAGTTCACCAGGCGAACAACCGGCTGGATCATCCCGATTTTGATCGTCCTTTCCCTGACCTATGTCGGCTGGTGGGGCAGCTTGATCGGCGGCGTCTTCAAATTCAGCGGACTGACTTCGGAGACCATCCTGTTTCGCTCCGTGTACGGTGATGACGGCCTTTTTGGCGGTATCGCCCGTATTTCGTCATCCTTCGTTTTCATGTTCATTCTTTTCGGTGCCTTTCTGCTGCGTTCCGGTGCCGGTGAGTTCGTCATCAACTTGGCGCGGGCAGCGGCCGGTCGGCTGATCGGCGGACCCGGTTTGGTGGCCGTATTCGCCTCGGGGCTGACCGGAACCATTTCCGGCTCGGCGGTGGCCAATACCGCCTCCACCGGGGTCATTACCATCCCGCTGATGAAACGTGCCGGGTTCGACGGCAAATTCGCGGCCGGCATCGAAGCAGCGGCCTCAACCGGTGGTCAACTGATGCCGCCGATCATGGGCGCCGGCGCGTTCGTGATGGCCAGCTATACCCAGATCCCCTACACCACCATCGTGCTCTACGCCGCGCTGCCGGCAATCTTGTATTTCGCCACGGTCGGCTTTTTCGTCCGGGTCGAGGCGAAACGGATCGGGCTGCAGGCTGCGCAAGACGAAGATCTGAAGGTACTCGAAGTGATCAAGACCGGCGGCCTTCCTTTCCTGCTGCCGATCTCGGTCTTGATTGGTCTGCTCATTTACGGTTTCACGCCGACCTATGCCGCCGGCATCAGCATCGTCGCCGTAATCGCCTCTTCGTGGATCACGCCGAATCGGATGGGACTGCGCGGCATCTGCGAGGCACTCGCCCTCGGCGCCCGCAATATGGTGATGACGGCTATCCTGCTCTGCAGCGTCGGTCTGGTCGTCAACGTGATCGCCACCACCGGCATCGGCAACACCTTCTCGCTTATGATCACCAACTGGTCGGGCAACAGCCTGATCATCGCCATTGCCTTGATTGCCCTGGCTTCCCTGGTCCTCGGCATGGGACTGCCGGTAACGGCAGCCTATATCGTCCTTGGCACCCTATCGGCACCGGCCCTGTTCAACCTGATCGCCGATGCCAAGATCGTTGAGATCGTCGCCGCCGGAGCCTTGTCCGAAGAAGTCAAGGCCGTGCTGATGATCGCCATTCCAGACCAACTCGCCTTGCTCAGCCAACCACTGTCGCCGGAACAGGCCCGTCATCTGCTCGACCTGGTACCGCCCGACCTGCTCGGCACCGTCAGGGAAATGGCACTGTCACCGCAATCGGCGATGTTTGCTCTGCTCTCCGCGCACATGATCATTTTCTGGCTCAGTCAGGACTCAAACGTCACCCCGCCGGTCTGTCTGGCCGCCTTTACCGGCGCCGCCATCGCCGGTACCCCGCCGATGGCGACCGGACTGCAATCCTGGAAGATCGCCAAGGGGCTCTACATCATCCCGCTGCTCTTTGCCTATACCCCGATTATCGGTGGCAGTTGGCCGGAAATTTTTAAGATATCGCTGTTTGCCCTGTTCGGCATGTACGCCTTTACCTGCGCGCTGCAAGGATGCATGGAAAACCGGATCGGTTGGCTGCTTCGCCCGATACTGCTGAGCCTTGCTTTCCTGCTGATCATACCGGCACCTCTCTTCGTCGAACTCAGCGCCACCGCCTGCCTGCTGCTCATCCTGATGATCAATGTAAAACAGGGTAGGAAAAAACATTGACTCAAGCAAAAAAAGGTTTTTATGACAACGCCTCGCCGCACTCGGATACCGCGCGGCGGGATCAATGCGCCCTTCTCTCCCGTTGCAGACGATTTTGGGGCATCCATACACACCGCTTGGATTTTCACGGAGGAATAAGAGCCTTAAGAGACACCATGGCGATCCCGGATATGAAGCACCCTGCCCCGAGAAATTACCTTTGCCGTTAATTCACTCCCTGCTCCATAACAGCGAGAAAGTAATCTTTGTGCTAGGCATACACTTCGCTTGATCCACCTTTGACGTTTCATTTTTCGCTACAGTCATCGGGCGGACCTTGATTATGAGCCGCACATACCCCCTTACATTCTTCTTCGCTATAGAACGCCAGCTCACCAGGCGCACACTTGGCAATGGCCTCTTCCAGTCTGTCCTCATCCGGCCCCATACAAGGACAACCATCCGGTAAAACCTGATTGGGGTGGGTATTGGGTGAAAAACCTAATTTTGACAGCGTAGCTATCATCTCATCAATATAGGGTTGTTCGGTGTACGCACGCCACCAATTTTCATGAACCCACGCACCGTCCGTCCATACATAGACATCAAGCTCTACAATCTGATATAAGCCCTTTTTTGTACTTAACGGATTGAGGAAATAATACTCTGCTGATACGAAACCTCCAATCGTGAGATTGTAGCACAACCTGGAGTTAGCAACCGGTTCTATTGTTTCAAAAAAATAATGATACCCGTAGCATGCCCCACTCGCCCCAATATGTCCCCTGCTGAGACATGTTGTAGGGGCAAAGGTTAAAATAAAAGTAATCGATAAAGATACTAATAAAAGGTATTTATACATGATTATTTTATTGCGGTCACTGGATCCGACATTCCTGAAACGATGGCTGTTCAATGCATACCTTTTGGCATATTCGAGCATACATAGTTATTCACGTATTCTTTAACTAGCTGAGGCACATTTGATTGAGATCCTTGCATCAAAAGGAAGCTATTTTTTGTAGGATAATGTGTCCATTTGAACACAGAACTTTTTGGTCCTTTTAGATCATACTGGTTGAACGGATTGCCGCCATATAAGCATAAATGTTTATTTCAATTGCCAAACCAATAGGATCAACAATAACATACCATCCAGTCTCCAGATCATAAATCCTGCGCCATGATATGACGACATAACCTCTCTCCATAAGGAATTTTTTTATGAAGAGGCCACTTTAAGAGCAATCTTCTGAAGAATTATAACGCATAATTCCTTATGATAATATTCCACTTGATAAGCTTCGGCTTCCTCGGTCTGGCAAGTGTAACCCTTAGTCTGCGCAATGCTAAATGCTATTAAGCTAAACAACAAGAGAATGCAAATTGAGTAGTGATTTCTTATTCAACAATTAAACAACGTCCCCTCGATACTCGCTATCTGTTCGAGTTGATTGCTGCCGGGTCGGTAAGTATATGTCTCTGCTCCGCTGTCTGCTGTCTTGGTCAACCGGTTGCCGACCCAGTCAAGGGTATAAGCGAGTTCTCCATATCCGCCGGAAGCCGCCACCAGCATGCCGCGGTCGTTGTAGGCAAATGTCTGAGAACTATCCGGGAAAATGGTGTCGGTGATGGTCTCAATTTCACCGGTCGCCAGATAGGAATAGTTGCGCTGCATCACTGCTCCGGCAGCAGCGCTGCTCAGCCGATACTGCAGATCATAGGTCCTGGAAACGTGTAGACCGTTTCCCAACTGCATCGAGGTCAACGACCCGAAGGGTGCGTAGTCAATAGCTTCGGCAATGGTTACGCTGACTCCCCGATCGGTTGCGGCAACGGCAGTAATGGCGCCGTCGGAATCCCGGATATAGGAAACAACGCGGCCACCGGGGTAAGTCAGTGAAGTCAGCTCTCCATGGTCGTTGTATCCGTAACCGACGACTGCCGAATACCCCTGCGTGATTCTGGTCTCCTCGGTCAGCTCTCCATAGTGGTTGTAAGTATAAGAAGACATTCCGGTGCTGTCGGTCATGCCGGTCAGCCTGCCGATGCCGTTTACCCCCTGATCATAGTGGTAGGTGACATTGTTTTGCGTCTGGGGGTAGCTTTTCGCTACCAGCCGGTTAAGTGCATCATAGCTGTAGACGGTGGTGACCTGATTGCCGTCGGTCTTGGCAATGAGGTTGTCCGCCTCATCGTAGCTGAACAGGGTGGTGCCCCTATCAGGGCTCTGCTCCTCGACTTTGCGGCCAAAATCATCGTAGTTGAAAGCGGTTGCGACACCTTTGTCATCAATCACTTCCCGTTGATTATCATGGGCGTCATAGGTAAATCCGGTGGTCACCGCTCCCGGCCGGATCAGTGCGGTCAGCCGATCCAGTTCGTCATAGACGGAGGTCGTCTCTTTTCCCAATTCGTTGATCAGACTGACGAGGTTGCCGGCCTCATCATAGCTGTGCTCGGTGAACGAACCGTCACCGTCGGAATGGATCTCTTTCTGCAGACGCCCATATTCGTCGTATTGGTAACTGATCTCGAAGGTCATCGTCTGGTCCACGGCGTGCATGGTCCGTTTGGCTATGTTTCCGCTGACCGGGTCGTATTCATACTTCAGGTAGTTGCCGCCACTGTCGACAATGCGATCAACCAGACCTTCCGGCGTGTGGTGATACTCAAGAACGCGGTTGGCCGGCATGCTGACAAGATCGAGGCGACCGGCAGCATCATAGTGATAGACGGTGGTCCGTGCGCCGGTGGTTCGGCTGGTAACCCTGCCGAAAGCATCGTATGTGAGGGTGGTCAATACCTGGTTTGCATCCCTAATGCTTTCCGGTTTTCCCAGCGCGTTGTAATCGTCGTAGGTAATCGTCTGGCCGAGAGCGTTTGTTACTGTCTGCAGGTGCCCCCGGTTCAGCCCGGCTGCTTCCGTATTGGGATAGTAGCCAAACGTGGAGACATCGACAACATCGGTGCGAGGGCCGTCTATGGTCTCAACCCGGCCGTCACTGGTATAGGTATAAGTGGTTGTCCTGGTGATCGGCGAGAGACCGTTATAACCGGATTCACTGCTGGTGAGAAGATTACCATCCGTATCATAGTTCATCGAGACCCGGTACTGCTGACCTGGGTTACCGACGGAATCCCTGGTTATCGTTGCCGGCAGGTTGGTCGTTTGGTCGTAGGTAGTGGTGGTAATTCGCTGCTCCGGGGTGCCGACCGCTTCGCTCACCACCTCTTTGTTGCCGTTGCCGTCATAGGAGTAGGTGGTTGTGTAGCCTCTGCCGTTGGTTACGCTTGCCACCTGCTGGCGGTCGGTGTAGGTGTAGCTGCTGTCGGCTCCCGACGAGCCGCAGGACGAACAGCCGGGACCACTTGAGGAGGCAACGCGGGCAACACCGTTGATAATCTCCAGCTGGTAGGTCGTCAGGTTGTCGCCATCGTCCGTGACGGTGCGCGACAGTTCCGACGGATACCCGATGGTAAGGTGTCGATGACCGGCCAACGAGGAAGAAATCACCCGATCTTGGCTATCATAGCCGACGGAGGTAATGCGTATACCGGCTTCGTCATCAATGGTGGTCAGGTTGTGCGGATCGTTAGCATCGGTGTAGCGGTAGTGCCTGGTAGTTCCATCCGGCCGGACAACGGCAACCAGATTATCATCGAGGTATGAGTAGGTAAAACTGCCTGTGGGGCCGGTCAGGGTGTGCAGCTTGCCGTCGGCATTGCAGGCAAACCCCAGAGATTTCCCGAACGTATCGGTTATTGCCGTCAGTTGCATACCGGAGTAATGAAATTCCTGCATATAGCCGTTTCTCTGCCGCAGCTGCAGAAGACGGCCTTGCTGGTCGTATGTATGCATAGACCTGTTCGCTTTCTGCAGTTCATAGCCGCCACCGATAGCGACAATTTTACTGATTTCTCCAAGTTGACTGACCCAGCCGCCGGCGCCATCGCTCTCATAGGCGATGTGTCGTCCTGTCGAGAGCACCCGTGTTATCGTGCTGCCATCGATCTCAAGTCGGTCCGTCAGCGAGCAGGACCAACCGTACCCGAGAATACCGTTCTCAGTGCTGGTGCTGTTGTAGGTTCGCTGAAAATCAAAGAGCGCGGTGGGTCCATGAATGACAAGGTCTGTCTCAACGACGTATTTATTCCCGATAGCAAAATTCACCCCATGATCGGACAAATATGGCTGGCTCGAGGCCTTGGTCTGTCCCGGGAAAAGGGCTGTCACGGTGAGAACGGCAAGAACCGGTACAAACCGTTTCAGTAGATGAAAACGAAGGAACAGACTCGACGTTCTCATTATCGGCCTCCTGTTAACAGGGGAAAACATCCGTTAATCAACCGGGCATGGATGACCTTGATTTAATTCATGATCCAACGACGAATAAGGAACATCACAACTGCTATCGTCCATCATCTCTCTTTTTTCTCCGTTGCAATAGAGGAAGGCGTAGTAAAGGTTGCCGTCAAACGTTCCCGGAACAAACGGTCTGGTGTTCTGGCAATAACCTGCTTTTTCAGCGGGAAAATCTAGAGAGGACGGAACTCTTATCTCCCCTGAATAGGTACCAATACCCGGTGCCTGCAGACACGCCTGGTCAATTGCATTTTCGGCACCATGGTAGAGATCGAACGTATTATAGAGAAAGAAGCTCTCCTGATCGTCCCCGATTAGCCAATAGAGCAACCCCTCGGGGCCGGCAAACAAAAATTGGGATGAACAAAACAGCAGGATCAGCGAGGATACTATCGGCAGGTATCTTTTCATCTTGAAAGGCCCTCTTTTCCCTTCAAATAAACGGGCGGCGAATCACGAATAATGATCGGATCGACGCTCAAAGCAATCATCTAATGGCAAAAGGAACTATCAATCCATTGACGATTCGAACGATACCATACCCGGCCTTTCTGACAATTTTCTGACAGAAGGATTTTTTTGTGAAAAAAGATGGCTGCGAAAACTTATTCCCTGGCGAAACCATCCGGCTTGGCGAAAGGGAGGGAATGTCCGGAATCCTGAAAATGAGAAGCCTCCTGTCCCGTAAACCTATCAAGGTCATGAGAAGGAGGCTTCAATGAACGACTGGCGGGCGGTTTATGTTTTTCCAGGCGAGATTATCCGCGCCGTGTCGCCTGAATGGCGAACTATTGCCGGAACGTGCATTTTAAACAGCATGTTTGTCTCGCCTGCTCTGCTTTTATTACACCTCGAAGTGCACCGCCATACCGGTAAAGACCGGGTGCGAGCTGCCGTGCCGCTCAACCCTTCTGACGTCTTGGAGTTTTTCCAACTGCTTGACGACCTGATCGAGACGGTTTTCCGCCGCCACTTTCAACCAGATGCGGCTGAGCGTGCCGTCGCCGATCGGCAGGACGGCAATGCCTTCCAGATTGTAAGCCCGGCGGGAAAACAGGCTGCAGACATGGGCCATGACGCCGGGATGGTTCTTGACCAATATTTCCAGAACCGTGATTCCGGTCGACGCCGATACAACCTCCTGGCTAGGCGCATTCATGTACATGGGGATCTCCTATCATCGTTGAGTTGGCGGCACCGGGCGGAACCATCGGGTAAACGTCTTCATCCATGGCAATCGGTATATTGACCAGACACGAACCCGGCGACTGCAGGGCTCTGACCAGGGTAGCATCCAATTCAGCGGGGTCGGTGACGTCATAGGCGGGAAGACCGAAACCGCGAGCAATAACCGGATAGTCGACGTTATGCTCGAACACCGAGGCCATCAGATTGCCGCCGTAAAAGAGCCGTTGCTGTTGCCGCACCAGACCGAGGGATTTGTTGTTGAGCAGGATGATCTTGACCGTGGCCCGCTGCTCAATGACGGTCGCCAGCTCCTGGATGTTCATCAGGATTGAGCCATCACCGGTAAAACAGACCACCGGCCGGTCCGGATGGGCAAGCGAGGCACCGATCGCGGCCGGCAGGCCGAATCCCATGGTTCCGAGGCCGCCGGACGTCAGCAATTGCCGGGTACGACTGAGCGGGTAGACCTGGGCAGCCCACATCTGGTGCTTGCCGACATCAGTGGTGACAATCGCTTCGTCGCCGATGATTTCGGCAACCCGCATGACGATCCCGTACGGTCTCGTGAAATCGAGTTGCTCCGAACAGAAATACGGGTATTGGGCACGCAACCGACCGATCCGCCGCACCCACTCACGCCGCTCGTTGCGCCTGATCAAGGGCAGCAGTGCCTCCAGGGAATCTTTCACATCACCGACGAAACCAAGATTGGTGGAACGGAGTTTGCTAATCTCACAGGGATCGATATCGATATGGATTATCTTTGCCTTGGGGCAAAATTCGGCAATCTTGCCGGTAGCCCGGTCATCGAAGCGAACACCGACCCCAATCAGCAGATCACACTCGTTCATCGCCAGGTTGGTGGAGCGTGATGCGTGCATCCCGAGCATACCGAGATAAAGGTCGTGCTCCGGCGGGATCACACCGAGACCGAGCAGGGTCATCGTCGTCGGCAGTCCCCCTTTTTCGGCAAATTCCCTGGCCACCCGACCGGCGTTGCCATGGGTGACTCCCCCGCCGAGATAGAGAATCGGCCGCTGCGCCGCATCGATCATACTGACGGCCTGCTCCAGTGTGCCTTGCTCGAACGGTGCGACAGCCGGTTTCGGCAAAGCCCCGGGCAACGGTTCAGTGCATTCGATCAACTCATTCTGCACATCCTTGGGAATATCGATCAGAATCGGCCCCGGCCGGCCGCTGACGGCCAGGTGAAAGGCCTCGGGGATCACTTCGAGCAGTTCGGCTGCAGAGCGCACCAGGTAATTATGCTTGGTGATCGGGATGCTCAAACCGTAGACATCGACTTCCTGAAAGGCATCCGTACCGATCATCGACAACGGCACCTGGCCGGTGATGAAGACGACCGGTATCGAGTCGAGATAAGCATCGGCCATGGCCGTGATGATATTGGTCGCACCCGGCCCGGACGTGGCGAAACAGACCGCCGGACGTCCGGTGGAACGGGCCATGCCCTGGGCGATAAAGCCAGCCCCCTGCTCGTGGCGGGCGAGGATGTGGCGGATCGATCCTTCGCGGTAAAGCGCGTCGTAGAGCGGCAGGATCGAGCCGCCGGGGATGCCGGTTATCGTGGTGATGCCCTGCCTGGCCAACAGTCTGATGGTCAACTGGGCGCCGGTGAGATGTGCCATGGTTCTCCTCCTGTCTTGGCTGAATAATTCGTCGAAGACGGGGCGGGAGAAACAAAAAACCCCCGCCGGCCGGCGCCGACGGGGGTCGATACTCGTGATCGTTTACCCGTTACGGCGCCCCGCACACCATCACAATCACCACGACCACGAGTACGAGCACGGCACACTTCGTGCCGGCGTCGGATATCGTGAACTGCAAGGCTGTCGTCGGGATGTGGTTCATGCGGTACAATCCGTCAAGGGTAGACAAAAAAATCGTTGTTGCTGAATCAAGCTCATAACAGACGACACGGGACGTGTCAAGACGATTTTCCTTTCTCGCTCAGTCTCCCGTCTGTCCCTTCTGAACCGGCTGTGTCCGCAGACGACACAAGCGTGTCGATAAATCCGAGGATCTCGGTTATCGCCTTGCTGCGCACCTCGTCACGTTCCATAAGCACCTCATGCCGGGCCCCGGCGTAACGTTTTACCGTGCACCTGGGCAGCCGGCGGGAAAACGACAGCATCGCCGGCACCCTGACCACTGTATCGTCCAGGCCGGCGAGCAGCAGAACCGGATAATTCAATCTATCGCCACTGCCCCTGGCCCGGCGCATACCTCGATACGCCTGACGCAGCCAGCCAAACGTCGGGCTGCCCAGGGCCAGCTCGCTTCTGTCGACGATCATCTGCTGATTTCGGGCAAATCGCTCGGCATCACCGGTTAGATCGTTGCCGGCAAACGGCAGGTCCGCCCGAAACGGACCGCCGCCCCAGACGTAGCTGCCCCCACCACCGAACCGGCACGCAAGAGCGGCGAGCGCCTCACCGAGCAGCGACGGCAACAGACAGCCGGTATTGATCTGCAGCATCGGCGAGACAAGGATCAGGCCGTCGGCCAGCCCCGGCCGATCGGCCAGGGCCAACGTGGCAATGGCACCGCCCATGGAGTGGGCGAGCAGGATCACCGGTCCCTCCGGATAGCGGGCAATCACCTTCTCGATGAGAGTGATCAGATCATTTACATAGATAGAAAAATCTTCGATATGCCCTTTCTGCGGGTCGGCCAACGGCCGATCGGAGCCACCCTGGCCGAAATGGTCATAGAGGCAGACGGCGCACCCGCTTTTTTGCAGGTCACTCGCCACTTCCAGGTATTTTTCAAGCCATTCCGTCCGACCGGTGACGACGATCACCACACCGCCGACCTCCTCCCGGTTCTGCAGGGCAAAGCGTACCCGCCCACCGGCGGCCCCGGCAAAGAAGTCGATGGTAAAAGCCGCCCGAAACCAGTCAAACAACTGCTGCTGCTGTAAATCTGTCATAATGTTATTGTGGTGGTATTCAGCGGTGATGTTGTCTCCCGCCTCGTACTATACCCGATAATCGTCCCCTGTCGATGACCGGTTGACCAATTCACGTGCCCCCGGTCAGCTCCCCGGAGACAGAGCGATAGTGCGCCTCCTGAACCAGTCCTCCCCGGACCGCCGGACTCTGCTACAGGCAGCATTACTGGGGACCTGGGGGACTCTGGGCCAGCCCAACGCTCAAACCTGTGGTCTTGCCAGGAACCACCCAACCAACCAGTTAGGTTACCGACCAAAGTCCGCTGTGGTATAGATCTCCGCAAGAAGATAACAGCTCGTGGCGCTTACGGTTCAACCTGCAGAAAAAATGAAACCGCCGAAAATGTCTTGCAACGCTTGCTGCAGTCGATTACGAACGGAGCCCGCTTTACCGCCGGGGACCGTTGCCCATCGCCATTGCTTCATTTTGGTGGTCGCTTCCCGGTATTGATTTCAGCGAAATAGCAATTGCGCTCTGATTAGTGACAAGGTACCTTTGCTGTTTCCGACTGATAGGCTTTTCATCTGAAACAGCCTTTAGGTTACCCTCTCGATTTTTGGTTGCTGCAATTCACCGATCCACCACCTTTATAGAGGAGTGACGCAATGAGCGTAATGGTTATCATTAAGCGTGTCTTCCGAATGGATCATACCGATGATTTGATTCCCTTGCTCAAGGAGTTGAGGAAAAGATCAGAAAAACAGCCGGGCTTTATATCGAGAGTGACATACTCAAAATTGAATGATCCAGGAGAATGCATAGTCATCAACGAGTGGGAAACTGCAGATGACTGGATAAACTGGATGAGCCGGGCAGAAGCGAAGGAATTGCAGTGGAAAATCGATTCTCTTATCGGGGAAAAAACCACATTTGAAATCTATAGACCCGAGGATTTCTGAAACAGCCCTCTTCTCCTTGTCCCAGATCAGCAAGCACATAAACCAACAGGCCGTGCTCAACTGACAGGGCCGCTGAAACGTGACTTGTATTGTTCCTGTGGTTCGTCGTTTTTTTCTGGTTATTGTCCTGTATCGGCCGTAAAGAGTCGACGCTCCCAAAGACACTTCTATTCATTTCCATTCAATACATGATCAGTATCATGCCCGGCGAGTTTCATCGCTTATGCTTCTGTTTTCTATAATTTTTATATGAAATCGGCGGGACTGGTTTTAACCTGTCCCCCGCTAACTTTCAAATGGGGGTTGAACCGGCCAGTCGTGCCGAGCGAGACGACGATTTTCATTGTTCGACGTGCCCCCGGTTATTGGATTTAGAGCGCAGATGGCGACAAATTTCCTGTTGTTTGGTTCCGGCCCTGTAAGAAAATTAATCCTGCAGCATACAGGACCGGAAGTATTTGAAGGGTGACTGGGTCGGCTGCCATCGTGCTGACCGGTTATGCCCGGTTCCGGCTCCTCAAAGAAATTCCACCTCTCCGGACCTCAAATCGTAATAGGCGGGTACGACTTTTGCTTTCCCGCTTTGTACCAAATCTGCAACAATTGGTTCTGACTGAGCAATTTTTGCTGAAATCTGCCGGGCCAGCTCTTTGGATGCATTGTTCACCTGGTCTCCTCCGGCATCCTGTATCGTTTTGAGAGCAGTCTGAATGGCCGGCCCGAGAGTGGCAATGTGGCCTTCAAGAGTGGCACCGCTCGAAACCGCACCAATTGCCCCACAACTCGAATGACCCATGACAACAACAACAGGCGTATGCAAGTGCTTGACCGCATATTCTATTGATCCAAGAGAATGGTCTCCGATTATATTGCCGGCAACGCGTACGACAAAGAGATCGCCCAGCCCTTGATCAAAGATATCCACGGGGGGGACCCGGGAGTCGGAACAGGTGAGGATCGTTGCTATCGGCTCCTGGCCCGCAATCAGACTCTGGCGGCTTTCTTCGCAATGGTTTGGGTGTTCGAGTTTACCGGAAATAAATCGTTTGTTGCCGTCTTTGAGAATCTGAAGAACCTCTTCAGCAGTGGGGTTTCCTGATTGTTTTTGGGTCATGTTCTTCCTCTATTTGCATATCAACAGAGCCATTTGCAAAAGGCTCAACAGTATACGCTCTCAGCATGAGCGTCGTTTCTCTTGGTTCTCACAGGCTGCAATGCGGGATGTGCTGGTAGCACGACATCTTCTTCATTTCTCCTGCAAGAGGTTTTTTCCTATCATGGTATGAGATTGGCAGCCAACAGTTCATCCCTCAGCTGTTCGGATTGTCCCTGGAGGGATTTACGCGTGTTCTCCCGGTAAACCGCTAATCTTTCCTCTATTTCCGGATATTTGATAGAAAGGATGGAGCAGGCTAGGAAGGCTCCGTTTTTGGCGCCGTCAACAGCTACCGTCGCAACGGGGATACCTGGCGGCATCTGCACCGTCGAGTAGAGCGCATCCTCGCCATTCAAAGCCCCCGAGGCAAGTGGCACACCAATCACAGGCAGGGTCGTATGGGCAGCAATGACGCCGGCGAGGTGGGCAGCCATGCCGGCAGCGGCAATAATTACCTCGATGCCACGTCCTCTGGCACTCTTCGCGTATTCTGCCGTTTTATCAGGAAGACGGTGAGCGGAGCTGATATCCATTTCGAAGAGAACTCCCATCTCTTTGAGGATTTCAGCAGCCTTTTTCATGACGGGCAGGTCCGACGCACTGCCCATAACGATTCCGACAATGGGTTTTTCTTTCATAGCGTATGATTCTCCTCTGCTGACTTCGACGAAGCGATCATTGTTGAAGACTACCAGTCAGGCAAGGTAGCATTTCTACCTGCGAGCACTAGAACCTGACCGGGTCAGGTTCTGCGGAAAACAATCCTTTTCAGGGTTCTTCGTCCCCTGCCGGAACAAGAAGATCCCCCTCCTCTTCCATTCGATCCGCGTCTGGTGGCGGTATCGAGCGACAGGGGCTGACCGAGGCGTTCCGGTAATAGATAAGTCGCAAAAAGCTCTTGGTCAAATAGATAAATACAGTATTATAGTTCGTAATATTCGAACTATTGAGGTCTCTATGGCATGGCTTAATTATCATCACCTTTATTATTATTGGACGGTTATGCGCGAGGGAAGCATATCTGCAGCCAGTGCAAAACTCAGTCTTGCTCAGTCCACCATCAGCGCCCAGTTGTCAAAACTGGAAGAAAGTCTTGATATCAGGTTGACCCGGAAGGTGGGACGGAATCTGGAACCTACAGATGCAGGGCTGCTGGTCTTGAGATATGCAGACGAGATTTTTCCATTGGGCCGAGAAATGCTGGATACATTGAAAGGACTCCCGGTCTTCGGGCCATGGTCCCTCAGAGTCGGAATCGTTGATGTGATGCCAAAGCTTGTTGCCCGCAAGTTACTGGCGCCAATAAACAGCCTGCCGGAAAAGATCCGACTAGTCTGCCATGAAGGGAAAAACGAACATCTTCTGGCTGAACTGGCAATGCACAACCTTGATGTGGTCCTGACCGACACCCCTTTGCGATCGGGGCTGAGCATAAAGGCCTATAATCATCTTTTGGGGGAGTGCGGAGTTTCTTTCTTGGGAACGCACGCTCTGGCAGAACAACTTCATGGCACATTTCCCTCTTCTCTAAACAATGCCCCGATGCTGTTTCCCATGGCCATGAGCACGTTGCGAGGGAGTCTCGACCAATGGTTGGAGAAAATGGATATCCAGCCGCTCATCGTTGGCGAGTTTGACGACAGTGCCCTTCTGAAAGTTTTTGGTCAAGCGGGCGATGGGATATTTATGGCCCCGACAGTTATCGAGGAGGAGGTGGTCAAGCAGTACCATGTTCAGGTAATCGGTCGGACACGAGATATCAAAGAAAGATTTTATGCCATTTCAGTCGAGCGAATTATCAAACATCCCGCAGTAGTAGCAATTTCAGAAGCAGCCCACCAGAAACTGTTTTTTGCTGGCAAATGATCAAGAACATGATGATTTTGGTAGCTCACTCTGCTCATTCGAATCTATTTCGGCAACGTAACGGGAACCTTGAAAAATCTAAAATTTCATCCAAGATCGAGGCGTGCCCGAAAATTTTGCCGCAGGCTCTGTGATATTCCGAGGATAGAATTTGA
>NPIE01006025.1_pt1 | contig 30032 bp, 21 predicted proteins | sample 8637661 | NCBI WGS metagenome assembly NPIE01 (sample SAMN07420842, study PRJNA396082) | bioreactor metagenome | isolation source: sample BA12 brine-fed electro-methanogenic bioreactor BA | place: Japan: Kochi | collected 2016-12-09 | reverse complement strand
ACACCTTTCATGCGATTGCCCTGGCGCAGCGCTGCATTCGTTTGCTTTTGCCAGCGGCATCTGGTAGAATGACCTTGGCAGTGGTTGGTGTATGGAGGATGGTAGCCGTGGACCCTTGGTTCGAGGCAGTTGGCGTGGTGCTGATCGCCGCACTGGGCGTGGCGTTGGGGTTCTGGTTGCGACGGTTGCGGGCGGCCTATTGGGCGCTGGGTTACGTCTTAGCCGTCGTATTGGTGACGGTGCTCCTGCTGGGTCGCGTGACCACGCTGCAATTCGTTCCGCCCTTTTCCTGGCTGGTGGCGACGCGGGTGCGGTTTGTCCTGGTGGCCCTGGCCGCCACACTGGGCCTGACGTCGTTGCTGCCGAGACTGCCGCATCGGTGGGAGAGGATCGCCACCTGCATGCTCATGAGCGGTATCCTGGCTCGCTCCTCGTTGTTGCCTTTGCTGATGCCCGCGCTGATCCACGACCGCCTGGCTCGCCTGGAGAGCACGGTCGACGAGAACGGTGTCTGTTTGCAGGCGACGCGCTATACCTGCGGTCCGGCTGCGGCGACAACAGCGCTGTGGCGACTTGGGCTGCCCGCAAGAGAAGGTCATATCGCCATCCTCTCGCGGAGCAGCCCTGCGGCCGGGACGCTTCCGGCTTCGCTCTGCGGGGTGCTGACCAAGCAGTATGCAGCCGATGGCTTGCGATGTTGCTATCGCCGGTTTAGTTCGATTGCTGAACTCTCGCAGTCCGGCATCACCTTGGCTATCGTACGAAACGCGCTTCTACGCGATCACTGCGTTGCTGTTCTGGAGGTGTCCGATCAGGTCGTCACCGTGGCGGATCCGATCACAGGCGTTATGCGAATCCCGCGCGAGGAGTTCCGGACCATGTGGCGGTATCGGGGCATCGAACTAATGCGCGTCTCGCCTGTCGGCGACGATACATAGATCCGACACATAGGTCCCATAGATCGTGTACGGTTGACTGGGCCGCTGAAGCCGGCAGGCTCGGCAGAGTCTTGTAACGTTCCTCGGTTCCTCTGGCAGCAGATCCCTCTTTGGAGTTGGTATCGCTTCTATGTGCGCTTGGTAAACTCCCCCCTGCGAATTGCCGATAGGGCCCTAGGCTTCGCGGACGATGTGTCTGTGCTCCGGCAGCACGGGGTCGGAACGCATACGCGCGCCACAATACGAGTTCAAGGTGGCCCAACGTTGCCGAGGGGGATATCCGATCTGGGCAGGGCGGTCCACTAGAAAGGGGTAGGGTCTCGCATGAAAGCGACCATAGAATCGGGGTCCGCGCCTTGCGTCGAGTCGGGGCGTCTTTTCGGATCTCTGCTGCTCCAGAACGGCTTGATCACCCCCGAGGATCTGGAGAGGGCCCTGGAGGATCAGCGTGCCCAGGGCGATCGCCTGGGCGAGGTTCTGCTACGGCTGCAACTTCTGGACGATACGACCCTTACGACGGCTCTTGCCGAACACCTGTTGATGGAATACGTCAGTCTAGAGGATGTCTCAAACATTGACACACGCATCGCCCGCCTGTTGCCGGAGACGATCGCCAAGCGTTTCTGCATGATCGCCATTGGTGAGGGGGAAGGTGGTCGACTGACTCTGGCGATGGCTGATCCTCTGGACGTTTTCGCGATCGATACCGTAATGATGAGGCTGCGGCGTCCGATCAAACCGGTGGTTAGCTCGCGTCGCGAGATCCATCGTGCAATCGACCTGGTATACCACAGTTCAGAAGCCGAGGAACGGCAACTGCGGGACCTGATCGCCCTGGAAACCGACCGGCCCGACGGACCGGAGGACGATCTCTCGATTGATGAGAGTGCCTCGTTTGACGGCAGCGGTGAGGAGGCGGCCCAGCAGGCTCCGGTGATCCGTTTCGTGGCGTTGCTGCTAAAGCAGGCTGTCAAGAACCGTGCGAGTGACATTCATATCGAGCCCCAGGCCACCAGCACAGCGGTCCGCATGCGTGTGGACGGCTTGTTGCGGGACATGGTGCCCCCGTCCAAGAAGATGCATGCGGCCGTGGTGGCTCGAATCAAGATCCTGGCGCAGATGAATATTGCGGAGCGTCGTCTGCCCCAGGATGGCCGCCTGCGAATCAAGGCGTCCGACCGGGAGATTGACGTCCGTGTTTCCACGATTCCGACCATCTACGGTGAGAAGGTGGTCATGCGTATTCTGGATACCGCCGCAGTGAGTCACGACATTTACCGGCTTGGGCTTGAGCCGGATTTGCTGACGGAGTTCCAGTCACAACTCGCAAGGCCGCACGGCATCATCGTCGTTACCGGACCTACCGGCAGCGGCAAGAGCACGACGCTGTATGCAGCGCTGAATTACTTGAAGAACCCCACAGTCAACATCACCACCGTTGAGGACCCGGTGGAGTATCGCCTGGCGGGCATCAACCAGATTCAGGTCAAACCCGAGATCGGACTCGATTTCGCCCGCTGTCTTCGGGCGATTCTCCGCCAAGACCCGGATGTGATCCTCATCGGGGAAATCCGCGATAAGGAGACGGTCGATATTGCCATCAAGGCCTCGTTGACGGGGCACTTGGTCTTGAGCACGTTTCATACGAACGATGCCCCCAGCGCGATCAGCCGGCTGAGCCACATGGGGATCGAACGATACCTGCTGGCGTCGACGTTGAACCTGGTGATGGCGCAGCGGTTGGTTCGCAGAATCTGCGAACGTTGTAAGGAACCGGCCAACGTCAGCCAACAGCAGCGCAAACAACTGGGGATCGCGGACCAGCCCGGTGAACAGACCGTCTTCTATCACGGCCGAGGTTGCGCCTTCTGCTGCAATACGGGGTACGCGGGTCGGCTGCCGATCTTCGAAGTCCTTGTCGTCGACGAAGAAATCGCCGAACGGATAATCTCGAACGAGAGCGAGTCACAGATTCGGGCGGACATGCGTCACAAAGGCTATGGAGGCCTTCTTGAGAGCGGTGTCCGGGCGGTGCTACAGGGCCAGACGACGGCCGAGGAAGTCCTGCGTGTCGCCTCCATGGCGGAGAAATGAAGCCCGTGTTTTCGAAATGTGCTTAGCCGTTTTTTTTGAGAATCACCGATGACCAGTTATATCTACATCGCTCGTGACGCCAACGGCCTGCGAAGAGAGGGCCTGGTGCAGGCAGAGACGTCAAGCGACGCCCTGGAGCAGTTGCGCCGGAGGGGGCTGACGCCCACGTCGATCGAGGAGACACGGGCCAAGATCGAGGGTAAACCGCATCGAAGGGCGGGGCGCAACCGGGTCACATCAGCGGAATTAGCGGCACTCTGCTGGCAGTTGAGCACGATGCTCGAAGGCGGCATTCCCATCACGACGGCCCTGGAAATCGTGGTCGAAGACACCAGCAATGCCCAGCTCAAGTCCATCCTGCAAAGGGCGTTTTCCCATGTCAGTGAGGGCCGGCCGCTTTCCGCTGCCTTTCGGGCGTATCCGCAGGTGTTCACGAAGCTGGCCATCACCATTCTCATGGCCGGCGAAACCAGCGGCAATCTGGGCCGGGCGCTGCATATGCTGGCCCAGCATTTCGAGAACCGGGAGAAACTCGCGCGGCGCATGCGTGCCGCGCTGGCGTATCCGATTTTTGTCGTCAGTCTGATCGGCGCGATTTTACTGGCCATCATGCTCTTCGTCGTGCCACGCTTCCAGCAGATCTTCAATCAGCTCGGCGGCAAACTCCCGGCCTTTACACGCGGATTCATGGGATTCCATGAGGTGCTCTATCACCATGCCGGGACGCTGGTTCTCGTCTTCGGCGTCGTCGTCGTGGCTTTGCTGGCCGTATCAAAGACGCCCCGAGGGCACGAAGTGCTCAGTCGCATCGTCTTGCGAATGCCGGTGTTCGGCAAGCTGTTGACTGAAGTCTTCGTGGCAACGTTCTGCACGACGGCGGCAACCCTCCTGGAGGCGGGCGTGCCCGTTCTGGAGGTTTTCGACCTCCTGGGGGAGATGACCAGCAACGATCGTATCGTCGCAGCCATCGGCAGAGCCAGGAGCCGCATTACGGACGGCTCCAACATTGCCTTGAGCCTGGCGAGTGCGGGATTCTTCCCGAACATGGTAGTCAAGATGACGCAGGTGGGCGAAGAGAGCGGCGCATTGGTGCCCATCCTGCGGAAGACGAACGAGCACTACGAGCGGAAGATCTCTTCGACGATCGATACGGCCGTGAGCTTGCTGGAACCGGCCCTAATCGTCACGATAGGCATTATTGTTCTCGTGTCGGTGATCGCCCTGTATCTGCCGATCTTCTCAATGTCGGATATGGCCCGCTGACAGAATGGTCCAAGGCCACACGATGTCGCGACGACAACAGAACATACGATAAAGAAACCGGCAAAGTCACTCGGTGATTCTGCCGATGTGTGGAATCGGAAAACGTGGAGGAGTGTCCACGTCAAACACGCGTGCGGTGTGTTCCGCGCCGTGAACATATCCAGGAGGAGGCAGGAGGCCCCTCGGTGGTACAGGGTTTCTCTTGGGAGGTGCAGTATGAAGGCAAAACGCGGTTTCACAATGGTTGAATTGATGGTGGTGGTGTTGATCGTTGGCATTCTGGCGGCAGTGGCGGTTCCTCTGATGAGCGGCCGGGTCGATGCCTCGAAGTGGTCGGAAGCAAAAGCGGCCATGGGTACGATTGGCTCGGCTTTGCGGACCTATGCGGCCGAAAAGGGCGGTTTCAGCACGAAGCCCAGCCTGTCCGACATCGGGATTGGCGACCACGACCTGGATGGCACATATTTCACCAATGCGGCTTATGAGATCACGTCGGCTTCCGCCAGCAACGGTCAAGTCGCCTTCGTGATCACCTGCACGGCCAGCAAGGGAAGATCCGGTGCGCCGACCAAGCCGGCCTCCATGACGCTGACGTCGAGCTCCGATAACAACTACGTGGCGACTTTCGCCGAAGGGAAGTAGTTCCCAGAGCACAGCGGTTGGATGTTCGCGTTGCCCGTTCGCAACGCGCACGGTTGGACCCTCGGGTGATGTCGAGAAGAACCATGATGACGGGGCAGAACCCAGACAGTAGCAGGCTCCGTGTGCGTCGCGGCCGGTCGGTGTCCGGCACAACGCTAGTGGAGGTGGCGGTGGCGTCGGTCGTTCTGGTCGTCACCGCATTGGGGACGCTGCGGTATCAGTACTATGCGGTGACCCAAGGCCAGATTGCCCGGGCCCAGATCACTGCGACGCACACGGCTTCCCTGCTCCTGGTGGACTGGAAGAGCACCGGCGGTTCGGTCGACTACGATCCGTCGAAATTGGGGCTGGGCTTTTCGGCTCCGCAGGCGGTTCCGGCCGATTTCCAGACCCCCGAGGGGCTGGGCAGCGTACTCAATAATGCGGTCTATACGCTCCGTCAAGACGATACGACTCTCATGGTCATGCTGAAGTACCTCGACGTGAACCAGGATGCTCAAGCCGAGGCGACCCTGCGCCAACTGGCGGTAGTGGTGCGATTCAGTGCGCCACAGGAGCAAGAGGACCGAGCCAGTCGTCTGGCCGGCCTGCCTGCGGCCAGCTTTGTCACCTACGTTCGACTTGATGCGACCAATGGCTGATGTGCATGTCAAAGGCGGCATTGGCAACCGGCGGACGGCGCGGCGCCTTCCACTGCGTTCCGGCGTGACGCTGGTCGAACTGGTGATTACCTCCACCATCACGCTGATACTCATCTTTGCGATGGGCGTCCTGGTCGACGGGGCTCATCGCGCGTGGAATCGCACCTACGAGTACATCCACGACGACATCAGCCAGGACGTCGTGAAAATCACGACAACACTTGGCAGCGTCGGGCGGCGAGCGAATCGTACGAATTACCAGATCTATCGCATCACGAACGGCCTGTTCACCGCAGTGGCGGGTAATCCTTCCCGAGACCGGGAGATCGTCTCAGGTGATGCGGTCGAATTCCGCTACTGGGACGTGCCGCTGGATGCCTCCGACAGTCATGGGATCATGCATACCGAGGTGACGGCAACCGCCTATGCCCTATTCTACGTCGAAGGGGGACAACTTAAACTCGACTATGGGCCATATCCTCCCGGGGCGATTCCTCCTGGCGGCGGGCGCAGGAACACGGCAGGGGTGACGACACAGGTGCTGGCTGAGAATGTCAGCCCATGTGCGGACATCCGCCCGTTCAGCCACACATTGATCAACGGGATCGGCCAGGGCTGTATCCGGCTGAAGGTCATCCTGACCAACCCCGAAGACGAAAGTACGACGACCGTGATGTCGGCCGTGATGATGCGTAACATCTGGCCCAGATGATCCAAGACACCAATGGATGCCGTGGTAATGACTGAACACTCAGATCGCCCATCCTGCCGCCAGGGCAGGCGCAAAGCCCTGGCGCTGCTCGTTGTCGTCGGAGGCATGAGCGTCCTGACGGTCCTGGGATTTGGTCTGCTGGCCGTCTCCTACGGCGCCCGGCGCGAAGCGGCAGTGTTGAAGGCCGAGACGGCCGCGATGCTGGCCGCCGAGGCGGGGTATGAGAGAGCCGTCCATTGGATGAGTCAGCAGCAGGACATTCTCAGCGCTCTGCAACAAGGGATTCCCGGGACCACGGGCAGTATCCGCTTCCCCGATAGTTCCTGCACGTACGGCACCAATCTCTATACGTTCGTCGGAACACGACCGATATTTCGCATCGTGTGCGAAGGGCGCAGTGGAATGTTTGCTCGCAACGTCGATGTGCTGGTGGTGCAGGCGGTCAGCGGGTGGGACATGGGCATGTGCCGCGTTCCTTCGGGCGCGTCGAGTACGCTTCCGGTGAACTTCTCCAGCGGTGAAATCCTGGACATGCCGATCAGCATCAACGATTTGGGCGACCAACCTGATGACCGCGACATTCATATCAGCGGCAGTCCGCGATTCCTCAAGCCCGTCGCCATGGGCGAATCGAGGAAGACGCAGGGGGGGGCGGACAAGTACAGCGGCATCATGGGGCTGTTCGAGGACGGCATCTACTTCGACCAGCCAGCCACGAAGGTGACCGACGAAGCATCCGTTCAGACCAAGGTGAACCGATTCCGCGACAGTACCAAGGCACAGTACCGATTCACCCCCGTCTGCACGGTATCGTTGTCCAATCGCGAGCCGGCGGTGCAACTGGAGTTCTTCGTCGAAGGCGGAATCGGCAAGGTGCGCATCACCAATCACTGCACCGTTCGCGGGTTTCAGCAGAGCCGCGATTCCCGGACGTTTGACTTCCGGGTCGTCCCGGGCAGCAGTGGTACACAATTCCAGCGCTACAACATCTATGCCTATCACGTGGTACCCCGATCCAGCGGTGTGGTTACCGGACAGAACACCGTCCCGCTCGAGGATACGTATGTGACGCAGTCCTTCAACGGTGTTGAATCCGAACCGGGGGGTCAGATCTTCGTCGACGGAAACGTGGTGATCGGAGGGGACCTGCCGGTGCACAGCAACGATCAGATTGTACGCGGCAGAGTGACGGTCGTGGCCACGGGCAACATCTGGATCGCCGACTCGATTTGTGCCGATGGAGCGCACGATGCGCAAGGACTGCCGACTCTGACCAACACCAATGTCCTGGGTCTGCTGGCACAGGGCGTGATCAAGGTGGTTGATCCGGGTCTGAGCACCATCGACGGCACACTCGACGACAGTCAGTATGGTTATGCTCCCGTGGGTCGGCCCGACTATCCCGGCGCGACGGAGACCATCACAGTGACGACGGAAGGCCGTTGGTTCCTCTGGTGGTGGATTCCCGGCTCGACCAAGACCGAGCCCAATCCTGACTACTACAAACGGCACCTCCCCGAGCAAATGATTCTGGAAGCCGCCTTGACCGTCGGCGGAGGAGGCTGGGGGGCCGAGAACGTGGAGCGCGAGGGCTACGGAAACCGGAAAGAACGCAACGGCTACCCCGACGATCTCGTGGTGCATGGATCGATCTCCGAAGCGATTCGTGGGGTCATTGGACGGATCAACAGCGACGGGTATCTCAAGTTCTACCACATGGACCAACGTTTGCTTACGGGGATCGTCCCCGGCGACATCTGGCTGCGGGGCAAGTATGTACCTGCTCCGGCCGGGTGGCGCGACTACCGACCCGACCGATAAGATGCTGTCAAGTCAGCACATTCGGGCAACGCCGGTTTGGTCGAGTGGTTCTGCGGCTAAAGTAGACGGGTACTCTGGTCGATGCACAAACGGTGTTGTGCGTTCCGGGGACCATTCGGGGCGGTTGTCCTGGCAGGTGACGGGATCCGTGCCGACGTCGCACCACGGGTGATGGTGGCTGGAAAGGACGTACCCTGATGGGGGATAGACGAATCTTCGATTTCATGACGAAACCGCTGATCGGTCTGGATATCGATGCGTCTCGAATTCGCGCGATTCAGTTGCGTCGTAGGAGCGGCCGGTGCGTAGTGACCGGCGCCGCTGTTGCCGACGTGCCGCGTTCGGACGGCGATCCACAAAGACGCCGGAGCAGTACAACCGACGCGATTCGGCAGTGCCTCGATGCGCTGAACACCAAGAGCCGGCTGGCCGTCTGTGGACTGCGCGGGCCGGAGGTGGTGGTCCGAGGATTCGAGTTTCCGGCCTTGCCGGCGGATGAGGTCGACGGCGCCGTCGGTCTGGAGGCCTCACAAACCTGTCCGTTCAGCATGAACGACAGCATCTTGGATTACCAGGTCACCTCTCGCAATGATCGGAAAACCCAGGGGTTCTGGGCGGCCGCGACACACGATCTTGTTGAGACCGGACGACAGACGGTGCGCGACGCCGGTCTTAAATGCACGCTGGTCGACATCGACGGTCTGGCGTTGCTCAACGTCCTGACGGATCTCAAACCCGTCGAATCTGCGACCGTCGAGGGCGACGAGAGTCCCGATCGCCGCTATATACGGACGGCGGTATTGAACATTGGCGACTCGGTCACCACGATCGCGCTGAAGGACCAGGTAAACCGGCCGTTCATTCGGGACCTTCTCACGGGCGAGCAGGAAGTCGTCCGTCGGATGGTACTGGCAACCAAGGTACCGCCGGAGGCCGTGCGCACGGCCCTTTATGAAGATGCAGGCATGGACAGAGAGGTCTTCCGGCGAGGGCTGGACACCGCGTGCGGCGCGCTGCGCGACGATGTCGCCACGACTCTGAAGTACTACACCGCGGAAAACCGACTCACGCGAATCGAGAGAGTGCTGGTGTGCGGAAATCTGGCTACCGCCCGAGACTTCGTCTCCACTCTTGCCGAGAAACTGTCGTTCGATGTGGTGCCGTGGAATCCGGTTTCAGAACTGCAGTGCGAGGCAGGTCCGGAATGCGAATCCTTGTTGCATAGAGTCGGCCCGACCATGGCGGTGGCGGCGGGGCTGGCGATGAGGACGATTTGACATGTACGAGATTGACTTGCTCCACGGTGAAGGCGTCCCGATGCGAAGTCGACCGGGAGGCATCGCCTTTGCGTGTATGGTGATTGCGGTGCCCCTGATCGTGGCGGCAGCCATGGTCACCATCTACTTCGAGCATCGCGTGGCCGTTTCGGTGCAGAGCCAACAGTTGACCCGTTTGCGTCAGGCGGCTGCGGCACTGGCCCCGGCGCTGGAGGCAAAGCGCTCACTCGAATCGGAGAGGAGCCACGGCGTTGAGGTATTGACTGACGTGAATGGCGCACTGACTACGCATACTCAGTGGTCACCCGTCCTCACGACCGTGATCGACTGCCTGCCTGGCGATTTAATCCTGACGAGGCTTGCGGCGACGCAGCAATTCGTACAACGGAAAGTCCCCGACCGGAATGATCCCGAGAAGACGATGGACGTCAGCATCCCGGTACGATCGCTTCAGATCCGTGTGGCCGGTCACGACGAAGATATCGCCCATCGCGCCGTCCGTGATTTTCAGGACCGATTGCGCGGCGCGACAGGACTTGGCTCTCGCATCGATGCGCTGCGGGTGTCGCAGGAATTCCAGGCGGTCGATGGCCAGCCGGCGGTTTGCTATGAGCTGAATTGCACGTTCAAATCCCTATGATGAAAGAGGCGATATGACCGTTCGAAAGAAGGCCATCTTGGGGGCGATTATTGCCTGGATTCCTTGTGCTGCACTGGGCGTAGCGGGGTACCTCCTTGTGCTGGAGCCGCAGATGGAGTGCGTCATTGCATTGGAGGCCGAGTTGACTGATGCCCGCACATTGCACCACCGGGCCACGGAGGCCGCGAAGGCAGAGAACCAGGCGGAATTGGCGCGCCAGGTCCAGGTCGTCAACGATCGAGTTGGCGACTTTGTACTGCGGCCGGAGGTCGCTCCGGACCTGGCGTTTGAGATCGCGGAACTGGCCAGTGGCAGCGAAGTGGCGTCTTTCACGATGAGGCCACAGGAGAAGGATGGGCTCAGCGCTGTGGTGGGCCGTGACACGATTGGCGAGCGACGGATCGACATCCACTTTGTCTCGCAGTTCCACCAATTTGCCGCGTTGCTCAATGCGCTGGAACGTCATCGCCCGGTTCTGTTTGTCGAGACGTTCACCATTGATCGGCCTCAGCTTCAGAATGGCAAACCCCGCAGCGGCATGCAGGTGGCCGTTCTCGTGGAGAAGCCGCGTGGCAGTTAGAACCGATCATTGGCATTCAGGGCCGGGACAGATCAAAATGATACAACCGAAATACTCGCATCTTACTGAGACCCGGGCGGTCGACCAGCGCCAGAGAGTCCTGCTCCTGTTGGTTCCCTTTCTGGCAATCGCCTTCTGGTTGCTCGTACGCGACTCGATTTGGACGACCGCCACGGTGACTGCCGCACTCGCTGATCACGGCGGGACCAAGTCGCAGGAAGGGGACGTCCCAGGCATTACCTGGGAGCTTCCACCCCTATACCGGATCGGCGGTCGCGACCCAATGCAATTGGCGGCTTCCTCAGATACTGAACCGGGATATGTGGCCGCACCGGCACCTTCTCGCACCCCACTGGTATTGCGCGGAATCCTCTACACACCAGAGAAACCCGTGGCCATGATCGGTTCGAGCCTGGCTTTTGAGGGGCAGCGGATCGGCCTGGTGAAGGTGGTGCGAATCGAGAGAGACAGCGTGGAATTCGAAATGGATGGCCGGCGGTGGCTACAGAAGATCGTCAATCCCACGATTGCACCGCCCGCTGACGAACCTGAACAAGAAGAATCAGTCCTACCGGTGGACCCCGAGGAACTGCGATGAGACAGCCCGATAGAGCGCGATGTGTAAGTCAATGGCTCCGATTTGCTGCGGTGGCCTGCTGGATGTGCATGGCGATGACGGTGCCGAGTGCCACGGGTATTGAAATGCCTTCGGACGCTTCGCAGAGCACCCTTCACGACCGGCTCAATGAGAAGATCAGTATCGAAGTGCGAAAGATGCCGCTGGAAGACGTGATCCGCCTGATGACGGAGCAGGCGGACGTGGACATTGTTGTCAGCCCAAACGTCAAAGGCGAGGCGACGGTCAAGCTTACCGACGTCACTTTGGAGGAGGCTCTTCGTAGCATTCTTGAAGTCCACGCATGCGATTACGTGATTGGCGACAACATCATTCGCATTCTCACGCATGAGGAAATCCCTGCGGTTCCGGAACGGCAGACCACGCAACTGATCGAGGTGACGTATGCGGACGTAACCGAAGTCGTCAAGTCGCTCGACAGCTTCAAGTCGGAGGGCGGATCGATTACGCACATGCAGGGGACCAGTCATATCCTGATTACCGATCGCGAACAGAAGGTCAAGGCGATGAGCGAATTCGTCGCACAGGTGGATCGGATGACCCCGCAGATTCTCGTCGAAGCTCGCATCTACGATGTCACGAGGAAGGATCGTTTCGACCTGGGGGTGCAATGGGAAGCCGGCACGGGTACGACGTACGACGTTTCCGGCGAGCCGGAAATCAATTCCCGCACGGAGCCCTTTGCCACGGGCGTATTCAACGGGACGGTTGCGAAAGCCGAAAACACGACGGGAGGCGTCCGGCTGGGTTGGCTCAGTTCTAGTGTGGATATCGACGTCCTCCTGCGTGCCGAACAGGAAGAGGTGAACGCTAAGCTTCTGGCCAATCCGCGTATCCTCGTACTCGACAACGAGACGGCCGATATCAAGATCGTTTCCGAGATCCCGTACCAGGAACTTCAGGAATCAGCCCTGGGCGGAGCGATTGGCACGACCGCCTTTCGTGAGGTCGGCGTAGAACTCCACGTCACGCCTCATCTGGCCAAGCGCGATCAAATGATCCGCCTGCACTTGCGGCCGGTCTTCAGCGTCGTCACCGGCGAGGTCCAGGTGGCCGGCATCGGCGTTACCTATCCGCAGCCGGTGGTCGACCGGCGTGAGGCCGATACCAAGCTGCTGATCGGCAATGGTCAGACCGTGGTGCTGGGCGGCCTGCGCAAGAAGGAAGTGGCCAAGCAGGTCAACAAGATCCCGCTTCTGGGCGATCTGCCACTGTTGGGCAACCTGTTCCAGTTCAAGGGAGAAGATACAGTCGACAGCGAATTGATGGTGTTCATTACGCCCCGCATCATCGAGCCCGAGGTGCTCTCGGAGGCCGAGGCCAAAGCGTACCAGGAAACGGAATTGCCCAGCGTCGAACCGGCCTACACAGAGGCTGAACGCCATAGCAAGTAGCCTGGACACCGGCTGTGAGCCTTCCTGTCGAGGACAGGCGGAGTGAATCCTGCCGGTGGGCAGACTGCAGTGCCTCGTGTTCTCGGTAACAGGTCGGAGTCAGCGGAGCGGCTCGCCGTTCGACTGGTATCGCTGTATGGGGATGCATTTCGGCCAGCGACACTATGCCTCTGGACCAAATCTGTGCGAGAGGGTACCGGCGACTCGGTCGTCCAGATGCATCTCACGAGTGACGCGATTTTGCGCAGATCGGCGCAGACTACCTGACAGCTTCATCGGACAAGCTTGCTGCATCTTCTAAAGCGCAGAAGTAGCGCTCGGTGCATATCGTGGATGGTGGATGTGTGAGAAGTCCAGAGACATGGTTGAACAGTTCTCCTGCTGTCTCAAGGACAAGAAGTACCTGATCCACGACCGCGATCCGCTGTTCACCGAGGAGTTCCGAGAGATTCTCAAGTCTGGGGGCGTCAAACCGATCCGTACGCTCCCCATGGCACCGCATTTGAGTTGTGTTGTGGAAAGATTTGTGCGGACCATAAAAAGTGAGGCCTTGGACCGCATGTTGATCTTCGGTGAGCGTCACCTGGAGTACGTCATCAACCAGTATGTGGAGCATTACCACACCGAACGCCCGCACCAGGGCTTGGACAACGACATCATCGAGCCACTGGCGCAGGGCGCCGGAGAGATCATCTGCCACCAGCGCCTTGGCGGGTTGCTAAAGTCTTACCGGAGGGGTGCCTGATGGTTCGGATGAGAAAGCTGACGGTTCTGGACGGGCCCGGGGGGCCTGTTGGCAGGGGAGCGGGGCGGTAAGGCTGGCCGAAGGCAGGCGCTCCTGGGACTGTGTAGCCCAGGCGGCAATTGCCGCCATCTGTTTGGCGCAGGCGGAGGCCCCGCCGAAGCCGCAGCCGGAGCCAAACAGGGGACAAGTCGCCTGGAAGTCCTCTGGGTGGCGGAGGAGCAGGGCGGTGGCAAGCTGCTGTTCGCGAGGCGGCAGTTGGAAGGATTGGACCGGTCTTACCAACTTCGGCGATGTCAGGCGCGCGCCAAAGTGCGCGCCAACGATGTTCGTTTGGCCTACGGCTGACCTTCGGCTGATCTCCACAAGTCTTTTGGCCGCAACCATGGACCATTATGGACAAAGAACTGACAGAATATCCCGACCGGACTGAAAATCCGTGTGTCGGCGGTTCACGCAGCCGGAGCCGGAGCCAAACAGGAGGTCATGGGAGCGGATTAGATCGACAGGGGGATCGACGAGAAGTCGGTGGGCCGAAAGGTAATGGTAGGGACCTGCGTTTGATCTGGGTCAATCCGAGCCGATCGATCTGCAACACGATTTGCAGCAGCCGCCTTCCTTTCGGCTACGGTTGCACTTCGGTTACGCTTCGGCCAGCCTACGGGGCCTCAATCTTTCGTCCATAAACCACGGACGCAAAATCACTTACAAAGCCCTTGGACGGACTGAAAATCCGTGTGTCGGCGGTTCACGTTGACCTCCCGACCTGGCGTCCATTTTTCGGCCTGCCGATCAGGAGCTTGCTTGACAACTTATATGATGAGCCGTATAAGTGGATTGTGCATGCGAATGTGTGCTGTGTAACCCACCTGTGAATACAGCACGCTCTCTATCATCCTGGATCTCCAACGCTGTGCTGATCAGCCCAGTGCGGCAAAAGACTTACGAAATGTCGCCGGCTGTTGGCAACCGCCCTCCGGTGAGCCGGACATTTCATATCTACAGGGCTGCCCCTCCGGCATGTGGCTGGAGGGACAATGGTGTATTCGCCTGGAGTGGAAGGAGTACAGTCACTGACGGCAAACCAGTTTGTCAGGCATTTCTTGTGGTGATGTCAGCCCCAGCCCAGGCCGAGATTGTGCCGCGCAAGCGCGGCCATTTGCTGACGGGTGGCTTCCTGCTTGTCTCGAAGCCACCGGCGGCGCCTGGCAGTTTGGAACGAGCGGGACGGCCGGGGCGAACTTGGCCATACCTTCGGCCGGCAGATTAAAGAGGTGCATACGGATGGCAAGGATCGAGGCAATCAGACGAACGTCGACCGCCGAGGCGATTGTGGATCACCTTCTAGGAAGGATCCGAGGCGGTGAATTCGGGCCTGGGGACTGGCTGCCGAGCGAACGGCTGCTCCAGGAACAACTCGGCGTAGGCCGCCTGTCACTGCGGGAGGCTCTGGCCCGACTCAGTGCGTTGGGGATCATCCGTGTCGATCACGGCAAAGGCGCCTGCGTCCAGAAACACATCGATAAGGACGTGCTGATTAACGCATTGGTCCCGGCTTTTCCCGCAAGAAATCCCAAGACTCTGCAGGATCTGGTGGAAGCAAGGGCTTCGATCGAGGGGGAGTTGGCCGCCATCGCGGCCCGGCGTCGTACGGAGAGCGACATCGAGCATCTGCGACGGATCCTCGACGAACCGGGTGATGCAATGGCCGACGACAAGGCCCTGGCGGACCTGGACTATTCCTTCCACCGTGAGATCGCGCGCATCGCGGACAACGAGTTTCTGACCGTGATGATGGAGGCGCTGTCGGACCACATCCGCACCTTCCTGCTGAACTATGTCCGGGCCTATCGCGACCCCGTCAGCGTGATTGAGCGGCACCGGCCGCTCCTGGAGGCCATCACCAATGGCGACACCGACCGGGCACGGGAGTGTGCCCGCAAGCATATCGATGTCTGCAAATCCAGCCTCGATGCCTACATCCAAGGAGAGAAGGAACACCATGAGACCGGGATATCCAAGTAGAGCAGTGCAGCTGATCCTCGTCGCGGCTGTTGTGGCCATCATGCACCTGGGTCTGCAGGCCCACGGCGCGCCCAAGGCAGACGCCCTGAGGGATGAGTACGCAGCCCTGCTCAAATCGGCCGCGCCGGCCGAGATCGCCAGGCGGGCGCTTGCCGATGGCGTCGCCGAGAATGCCGGCGACAGGATTGACGCGCTGGGCGAGATCCTCGCGGTACAGGCGGATAAGGCCGGGGCTGTCCTCGACGCCATCGGTCGACACTCCTCGCTCGAGGCGGTCACCCTGCGGGCTGAGTTGCTGGTGTGGATGGCACGAGGGGATGAGACGCCCACGTGGAAACGTAAGGGCCGTGACTTCAAGCCCCAGGAGATGGCCACAGACGAACTGGGCCGGCGGGCGGCGGCGCTGCTGGGCCACAACGACCCCTTCGTGCGAGGCTTGGCCGAATGGGCTATCTCAATTCGAATGGGCATGGACTATGAGGGGGCCGAGCAGAAGGTGGACGGCCGGCGTGTGGCCAGGCCCTGGCCGGATGAGAACGGTCCGGCGTGGTATAGCGCATGGGCCGCGATTGGTGACGAGGACTTTCTGGAGTTGGACTATGTGCGACAATTGGCCGCCTTGGGCGGTCACCGCAATGCGGCGGGGCTTCGAGATTCCGCGAAGACCGTCGTGAAACGCGCCGAAAGCATGTTCAGCTATATCGAACAGCACGGCGAGGCCTCGCAGGCGGAGGTGGCTCGTGCTCATATGGCGGTGGTTCGGCGGGTCTTCCAACAACTGGCGGAGAACTCCGACGCAGAACTTACCACCCAACGAAGGCGCTGGCTGGCCCTGCGTCACGCGGCGCGGGCCGTAGTGCTCGATAACCCGGACGTGAGCTTCGACAAGATTCTCTTTGCGACCTGGCAGGCGTACCCCTCGAATGGCAACATCACCGCCGGCCGCTGGAACACGCACACGCCCGGCGGGGACATCGTGATCAAGACAGGATTTTCGCTCACCGATCCGGTCGAGCCGCTGATCGAAGGCCGGCTGGGGCCCGGGCATGTCCGCGGCCTGGAACTCTGGTGGGATGCGGACCGGCTGGTCTTTGCGTTCGTTCGGCAGGCCGGCGGGCGCTCCGAGGCATCGAAAGTGAAGTACGATTTCGGCGGCTATTTCGGTCTCGGTACCGAGGTCGAGGAGACCTCGAATCTGTTCACGATGAAGATCGACGGTACCGGTTTGCGGCAGCTCACCGATAGCCATCGGAACGTGGATCAGGAACCCACGTACCTGTCTAATGGTGACATCGTCTTCGTCTCCGATCGCTCGTTCTTCGGCAGCCAGTGTGCCGGGGCGCTGGAGCAGGACAATATGATCCTGAATCTCTATCGCTGCGACCCGGACGGCCGAAACATCCGCCCGCTGTCGAATAACAAGGACTTCGACCGGCACCCGCACATGTTGGATAATGGTCAACTGCTCTTTCTCCACTGGGAGTACCAGGAGCGGCACCTGTGGCAGACGCATACGCTGTGGACCTGCCGGCCGGACGGCACGATGACCGACGCGGTCTACAAGCAGCATATCGAAACCGGGCCCATGTCGCTCCGCGAGGCGCGCCAGGTGCCCGGCCAGCACAAGGTGGTCGCCATCGGCTGCGGGCATCACAATTGGGATCAGGGCGCCGTGATGCTGGCGGACTACGCAATCGGCATCAACGAGCGGGGAGCGATGCGGATGATCACACCCGGCGTGTCGAGTACGGAGGGCGGCTACGGCGGGATCAAACCGCCGCCCGAGGGCGGGGTCCAGGACAAGGGCGGGCACTACATGTACCCCTATCCCCTATCGGACAAGAGCTTCCTCGTCTCCTACTCCTACAAGCGGCCGGAATACACGGCCGGCCGCAATTTCTCGCTCTATTACATCGATGTCTGGGGCAACAAGGAACTGATCCATCGGGAGCGCAAGCTCTCGGTGGCGTACCTGATGCCGCTACGCAAGGCTCCGCGTCCGCCGATTGTGCCCGATCAACCATCGGTGCCGCCGGGCGGCCCGCGCCAGGCGGTGGCGGTTGTCACGAATGTGCACGAAGGTTGGCCCGAAGAACTCAAGGGCCGGGTCAAGTACCTGCGGATCTCGCAGAAGGTGCCCTGGCCCTGTGTGACGGATTCCAGCAAAGCCTGCGGATTCAACGACCTGCACTGGATGCCCGCCGCCTGGGAACCGGTGCTGGGAATGTGGGATTGGGGCGCTGCGCGGGTCATTGGCGTCGTGCCGGTGGAGGCGGACGGGTCGGCCCATTTCAAGGTCCCCGCCGATCAGACCGTCTATTTCCACGCCCTCGACGAGAACTTCCTGGAACTGCGCCGTATGCGGAGCAATGTGACCTTTATGGCCGGCGAAACGCGAAGCTGTATCGGCTGCCATGAGACCAAGGCGATCGCGCCGCCGGTGGCGCGGACCCGTGTGCCGCTGGCGCTGCGTCGCGGACCTTCGCAACCGGTTCCACCGGCTTGGGGCGACCGCGCACTTCCCGATTTTGAGCAACACATCCAGCCGATCTTCACAAAGCATTGCGCCAGTTGCCACGGGGAGCAGGACCCGGCAGGCGGCCTGGAGTTCACGGCTCGACGCATCGAGGGCTACATGCAATCCTATCGCACGCTCTTCACGCTGAAACCGAGCGACCCAACGCCCTTTGGAAAGGGCTACTGGGCCACTTGGTTCCCAGACAAGCCGCCTCGGAGCGACGAGACCTACCAGGCTTCGAAGACCTTCCTGAAAAACGTCCTGCAGAAGCCGCCGGAGAATCAGCTCGTGCGACTGGCCGACTACATGGGCGGCGCCGAGGTGACGCAGTACCGCCAGTTCGGCTCGGCCGCCAGCAAGCTCACGCTGACCCTCCGCAACGACGATCTGCACCGCCGGGAGGTTCAGATGAGCCCAAGTGAATGGCTATCGCTGGTCACGTGGGTCGATCTGAACGCCCAGTACTGGGGCACGTTCGTGGAGAAGGACGGGCATTTCGCCAGCCGACGGTCCCAGACCGGGGCGTTGATCCCGCCGCGGCGTGTTCTGGCGGTGTTCCCGGATCCCTGGGCTCGGCCGCCTGCCGGCGAATGGATGTGGCGGGATGAGCATACGGTGGTCATGAAACCGTGACTTATATCTGTCCTGAAATGGAGGCAACGCCGCGACTGATGAACCGTCGTCGATTCATTGAAGGCGCTCTGGCCGCATCGGGATTGCGCCTGCTCGCTCACGGGACCGAACCGAGATGCCCGCGCCAAGTGCCCCGTGCCACGCTGGGCCGAACGGGCCAAAGCGTATCGCGGCTTGGAGTAGGCTGCGGCATCTACATTCGGGACTCTCTCACGCCTGCGGACATGGGGATAATCCTGGAAACGGCTCTGGAATTCGGCATCAACTACGTTGACACCGCGCCGGCCTATAAAGACGTCCAGGTTCGGATCGGCCCGGTCATCCGGCAAGTCCGCGAACAGATCTTCCTTGTCTCCAAGGTCGAGGAGTGCACCTACGCGGGGGCATGGCGACAGTTGCGGCAGTCTCTCAAGGACCTGCAGACGGACCATCTGGATCTGGTCCATCTGCACAGCCTGGGCGACGTGGGGCGATGGCCGGACCTGAAGGCGGCCTTCAACGACAAAGGGGCATTGGGCGCCCTGCGGGAGGCGAAACGCCAGGGCGTGATCCGCTTCATAGGGGCCAGCGGCCACAATTACCCGTCGCGGTTCCACGCCGCCCTCGATACGGGTGAAATCGACGTTCTGATGAACGCCGTCAACTTCGTGATCCGGCACTCCTACGATTTCGAGCACAAGCTCTGGAGCCGGGCCCACCAGGAGAACATCGGTCTGGTGGCAATCAAGGTACTGGGCGGAGCCCGCCGCGAGGGCAAGGGATTCCGGCTCCCCGAAGATTCCTACGAGCAGGCCCTTCAGTACGCTCTTTCGCTGCCGGGAGCCTGCACCGCGGTGATCGGTTTCGAGGATCCGGTCCAGGTCGAAGAAGCGGCTGCCGTCATGGGACGATTCAAACCCCTGTCGGAGCAGGACGCGTTCTCATTATACCGCCGGGGACTGGAAATACTGGCCGGCACGTCGTACTGGAACGCTCCTTGGGGCGGGCCTGTGACTTGAGATGCTCGTCCTGGATGAATGAAATGGCGCCTGACGAATGGCGTAGAGTCAAGTGAGCAGGATAGCTTTCATGGGTGACCGAATGTGGATTGGATTCATGTCGAGGGACCGGTTTGTTGTACTGCTGATGCTTCTTCTGGCGGCATCCTATGTGCCGGCGAGCACTGTGGAAAAGCAACCTTATCGCTCGCCTTTCGATCTGGCTTACTCGCCGGATGGGGGCAAGCTGGCCATTTCGGACCGCACGGCCGGTAGGCTGTACATCCTCGATGCGGAAGCCGCCACGGTGGCCAGGGAGATTGTGCTGCGCGGGAGCTCCATGGGCATTGCCTGGCAGGCGGATGGCCGGATTGCAGTATCCGAATACGATGCCGGGACGGTGGCTGAGGTGGATGCCGCCACGGGCGAGGTGCTGCGGCGGTTCGCCGTTGGGCCCAAGCCGATTGGTGTGGCCGTGGCACTGAAAAAGGATCTGCTGGTGGTTTGCGACTACGGTCTGCATCTTGTCTCGATCGTGGACCTCAAGACCGGTCGGGAACGGGCGCGGATCTCCTGTGGGAGGCATCCGTATTTCGTGGCCGTCACGCCGGATGAGGGGATGGCGGTCGTGGGCAACCTGCTGCCCATGGGGCCGGCGACCAACCCGGCGTCCTCCGCCGTCGTCAGTCTGATTGATCTCGATAGCGGAACGAACGTGAAGGACATCCCGCTGCCCGCCAGTTCGTCCAACCTCCGCCAGGTGCGGATCTCGCCCGATGGTCGATGGGCCTACGCCGTGCACACGCAGGGGCGTACAACTCTGCCGACGACGCAGGTGGAGCGGGGATGGGTCAATACCAACGGATTGAGCATCATCGATCTGGCCGCCCGGGAACTGTATGCGACGGCGCTACTGGACACGGTCGCCGAAGGAGCGGCGGATCCGTGGGGGATCGCGGTGGCCGCCGACGGCAAGACCGGCTGGATCAGCATCGCCGGGGTGCATCAGATCGCCAGGATCGACCTCGTGCGACTTCATGAGTTTCTCGCCGGGAAGGGGGACATCAAGAGTCTGGGCCTCCATGACATGTATTCCGGTCCGGCCACCATCTGGCAGAGCATCAAGGATGACCCGAACAAACGTAGCGAACTGGCCTATTATCTCAGCGCCCTCTACGCCGCGGGGATGATGACGCGGGTTTCCATCCCGGCCGCATGCCCACGGGGAATCGCCCTCTCTCCCGACGGCAGGCAGTTGGTCGTGGCGAGTTACTACTCTGGCGAGATTCTCTTACTGGACCCGGACCGCTGCCGGGTGGAGAAGAAGGTGTGCCTGGGCCCACAGCCTGAGGCGGACAGTGTCCGCCATGGGGAGTTCGTTTTCCACAACGGGCGGCACTGCTTCCAGCACTGGCTGAGTTGTTCCACCTGCCACGCCGACGGCCGGGCTGACGGCATGAACTGGGACCTCGTCAACGACGGCATCGGCAATCCGAAGAACGCCCGTTCGCTGCTGTGGTCGCACAAGACCCCGCCGGTAATGTCGCTGGGGGTTCGCGAGAGCATGGAAGAAGCTGCCCAGAAGGGCTTCCAGTTCATCCAGTTCCGCGAGGTCGATGAGGGCGATCTGAACGCCGTGCGGGCGTACCTGCGCTCGATGGAGCCGGAGGCGAGTCCACACCTCGTGAACGGGCAGCTCTCCGAGAAGGCCCGGAAGGGAAAACGCCTCTTCGAGGATGTCAAGGTCGGGTGCAGCCACTGCCATGCGGCCCCGCTGTTCACGACGCGGGACACTCACGATGTGGGCACGCGACACGAACTGGACCGCGAGGGGCGTTTCGACACCCCCACCTGCGTCGAGTTGTGGCGCACCGGACCCTATCTGCACGACGGCAGCGCCGTCACGCTCAAGGAGATGTTGACCACGATGAATCCTGATGACAAGCACGGCCAGACCTCCCAGTTGAGCGCCGAGGAGATCGACGCCCTGGTGGAATACCTGCTGTCGCTCTGATCCGCTGCCACAAAGAAGAACGAAATCGAGGAGTTGGTCATGAACCGTTCTAGCTGTCTGAGAATCTTTGTCGCTGTAGTCCTGTTGGCAACGGCCCTACTGACCGCGTCGTCCGGCGGCAAGTCGCCGGCCAAGCCTGTGAAGGTCTTGTGTCTGGGCAGCAGCAGCATGTACTTCCACGACATGCCCCGGGATGCGGCCGCGTGGCTCACGCGCTGGGCGGGCACACCGGCGCAGGCCGAGTTGGCGGGCCGCAGCGGCACTGCGGTGTACAAATACCTCCAGCCCGGATTCAAGATGGAGTTTGGGGTGGCTCCGGACCAGACCGTTCTCGACAAGATACGCCTCGGCGAGTATCAGTTCGTGATCCTGCAGGTGCCGACCGATTACCTGGCCGGACGAGGCGACAACAGCCGCGATGAATTCATCGCCGGGATCGACACGTACATCCAGGCCATTCGTCAGTCCGGGGCCAAGCCGCTCTTCTACGAGCAGGGCTGGGGCGAGGATGAACTGTTCGACACAGGTGACCGGCTCCTGTTTGAGTTGGCGCAGAAGCACGAGGTTCCCGTCGCGCCCTGTCGCAGCGCATGGAAGCGCATCCGCCAGGAGCGGCCCGACCTGGAACTGCACAATCTCCCCGATCGGACACATCCGGGCACACTCGGCAAGTATGTGAATCTCTGCTGTTTCTATGCCGCCTTGACCGGCAAGTCGCCCGTGGGGGTACCCGTGCGGGAGGTATCCTATTGGCCGCCTCTCACGGACGAGCAGAAGAAACAGGCCCGGGACCGCCTGACCGACAATGTCGTGCAAGACCCGTACATGAGGCAACTGGCGGGCTGGATGCGGGTACGATCCGTCATGTCCGAGACCACGAAACTCGACGGCGAGACAGCGGCCTATTTCCAGAAGGTCGCGTGGGAGACATGGCAGGCGTATAACCGCCGACTGAATGATCTGTGAGACGGAAGGAGCGAGTGCCTATGAGGACAAAAGTGGAACATGGCCGCGGCCAAGCGGGGCTTGGCCGGCGGGATTTTCTCAAGGTGGCGGCCCTTGTTGCCGGCACGGGGGCCATCGGGTTGGGAGCCTCCGACAGGCCGAAACGTACGAACGTGCTGTTCATCTCCGTGGACGACCTGAATCCTTCGCTCGGCTGCTACGGGAACAAGGTAGTCAAAACTCCCAATATAGACCGGCTTGCCGCGCGGGGTGTCTGTTTCCATCGCTGCTATGCGCAGTACGCCTCCTGTGCTCCCTCCCGCTTCTCCTTCCTCAGTGGCTGGCACGTGGAGAGGACCGGGGTCTGCACCTTCGTCCCGAAGTCGCGAGATGGCGCTTTGCGAGACGCTGTTTATTTGCCGCAACATTTCCGCAGCCACGGCTACATGAGCATGCGGCTCGACAAGATCTTCCACATCGGCAAGGACGATCCGGCCTCGTGGGATATCTCGGAGGAACCTTACCGCGACAAGTCCGGGCAGTTCAAAGCGATCTGGACGGGAATCGAGGTTCAGACGCTCGGCCTGACCTCCCGCGTGCTACAGGAGGGACGGCAGGATAAGGTCCGCGGCGAGAAGGGACCATATGCCGTCTTGGACGTGAAGGACGAAGAGTTGTTCGACGGTCGTACAGCCACGCGCGCGGTCGAACTGATCGGGGATCGGGCCCGCGACCACAAGCCGTTCTTCCTGGCAGTGGGCTTCCGCCGGCCGCATCTGCCTTGGATTGCGCCGAAGGAGTATTTCCGCATGTACAAGCCTGAGGACATGCCGCTGCCGCCGAAGAATCCGAAGGCCCCCGAGTCACGCATCACGCCGCGCGAGCACCAGGAGATGATCGCACACTACTACGCGAGCACATCCTACATCGATGCCCAGGTGGGCCGGGTGCTGGAAGCCCTCGAACGGACGAAATTGACGGAGGAGACGATCGTGGTCCTGTTCGGCGATCAGGGTTACTGCCTCGGCGAGCGGAACGACCACTTCGGCAAAGGGAATCTCTGGGAGTGGTCGCTGCATGTTCCCTTGATTGTCGCCCCGCCGCGGATGAAGCAGGCTGGCAGGCAATGTGATCGGGTGGTGCAATTGTTGGACCTGTATCCGACGTTGGTGGAGTTCTGCGGGTTGCCCAAGCCGACCGGCGGGTTGCAGGGCCGCAGCCTCTTGCCGCTACTGGGCGATCCGAATGCTTCCTGGGACGACTGCGCCATCTCCGCCTGGGGTCTCAAGGATGGCGAGCGTCCCGGCCTATCCGTCCGGACGGCCCGGTACCGCTACACGGAGCGCCCCGATCGTAAGCCCATGGAGCTCATCGACTACCAGACGGACCCGTACGAATGGAACAACCTTATCGATGATCCGAAGCATGCGGACGTCCGCATGCGGCTCAGGAAGATACTGGATCAGGATCGAGGCTAAATGGGAAGGCTCTTCATGACTGACCGATCAAATCGTACAACCCCCGATCCGGCTGACGGCAGCCTCGCATCGGCGGAATCGCACACTCTGACCCGCCGCGAGTTCATGAAGGCGGCATCTGTCGTCGCCTGTACGGGCGCCGCCCCAGGACTCGCCCAACCGGGGCAGGTACGTCCTGCGGCTCCAGTGGTCGGAATCCAGATTGCGCCACACAGCTTCCTCGATGAGGGGATCGACCACTGTCTGGATCTGCTCCACGACCGTGCCGCGGTCAACGTTCCAATGCTGAATTGCTATTCCTACTATGGCGCCATGGGTCGTCCGCTCGGCGTGATGGCCGATCACGGCGTGCCGAAGAAGGACAACGCCAGCCGCAAACTCCCCATGGTCTGGGTGCAGCACCACGAAAAGTACTATGCGGATACCTCCCTGCGCCATGCCCAGCCGGGCGAAGAGTGCGAGTATGCCGGCCGCGAAATCTTCACCGAATTAGCGGAGCCCGCCCGGCAGCGGGGCATGAAACTCTATGTCCGCATCTACGAGCCTGGCGGCAACACGGCGCTGCGGCATATCGCCAACTGGGGAAAGGTGCGGGAAGTCGGTACGGATGGAGCGTCCCTTTCCCGGCCCTGTCTGAATCACCCCGAGTTCCGTGCCTGGACGGTGGCCACGGTGCAGGACCTGTTCGAGAGCTACCCGCTCGATGGTATTCAGTACGGTGCGGAAAGGTGCGGACCTCTCGGTGCGATGATGCGGATGGGCCGGCCATATTGTTTCTGCGAGCACTGCGTCAGGCGGGGTCGAGACAAAGGCATCGATGCCGAGCGGGCCCGTCAGGGCATGGCGATGTTGTATGACTACCTCGAAGGTCTCTCCCAGGCTGCGACCCCGCCGGCAGATGGCGCCGCGATCGGCTTCCTGCGGATTCTCATGAACTACCCCGAGGTCCTGGCTTGGGAACGTCAGTGGCATCTGGCTAACGGCGAGGTGCATCAGTTGATCTATGATGCGGTCAAGAGGATCCGGCCGACCGCCGATGTCGGCCGGCATGTGGCGCATGTGGAGTCGAGTTGCGAGGTGTTCTTCCGGGCCGGAGCGCCGTATGTTGAGATGGCTTCGTACTGCGACTTCGTCAAGCCGATCATGTACCACGAGATCTTCGGGCCGCGATTGCGGGCTTGGTACCTCGAGCCGCTGAGCGAGACACTGCTGCGGGGTTTCCCGCTGGATCAGTCGCTCGACCTCTTCTATGCGGTCTTCGGACACGATCCCGCCAGCCAGCCGAAGTTCAGGGAGTTGGACGAGGGTTTCTCCCCCGAGTACGTCTACCGTGAGACAAAGCGTTGCGCGGATGCTCTGCAGGGCAGGGCCCGCGTGTACGCGGGAATCGGCCTGGACATCCCCAAAGGCGGGGGCTGGGGAACGGCCGTCTGGCAGAGCGACCCCGACAACGTCTATCGCGCGGTGCGCCGGGCCTTCGATGCAGGCGCCGGCGGCATCGTGGCCTCACGCGAGTACGAAGAGATCAGCGTTTCCAGCCTCGCGGCGGTCGGTCGGGCCGTGCGCGACGTCGTCAAAGCCGGTACATGAAGTTCCATGGAGTGAAGAGATGAGAATAGTTGCCAAAGCAGCCGCGGTGGCGGCGGTCCTGTCGATGGGAGTGGTTGCTTCCGGAGCCGAGCCTGCGGACAAGGACCTGATCCCGGAGGCTCGCACCGTCCTGACTTATCTGGAGTCGATCTACGGCACCAAGACACTCGCGGGAGTATCCGGCGTGACGAACGCCGAGGCCATCCAGGGGGAGTCCGGCAGATACCCGGCGATCGTCGCAATCGATCTGTCCGGCTGGAACAGCCCGACCTGGGGCCAGACCTATACGCCCGTCGTGCAGAAGGCAATCGACGCCGCCAAGGCCCTGTCTCAGAAGGGTGTCATCGTCTCGATGCAATTCCACTGGAAGCATCCGGGCAGGCCCGATGGGACAGCGTGGGTGGGCAAACACGGCAAGAACCCGCCGAGCGGGCCGTTCGATCTGGCGGCGGCCTGCACCCCGGGCACGGAGCCGCACCGGCAATTCATGGATGACCTCGACAAGCACGCCGACTACCTTCAGCAGCTTGCCAACGCTAAGATCCCAATCCTCTGGCGGCCATTTCATGAGATCGACGGCGGGTGGTTCTGGTGGACGGATCGAGAGCACCCGGAGAATACGGCCGAGATGTGGCGTCACATGTTTGACTACCTCGTGGACGAGCGGCAGTTGCACAATCTGATCTGGGTCTACAGCGCCGCCCTCCACCCGACGTCGAAAGACAAGGAGGTTGCTCAGATCGAGTGGCGCAAACGATTCTATCCCGGTGATGCCTATGTGGACATCTGCGGCATCGACATCTATCCGAACAGCTACTACGGCTGGGGCCAGCCGCAGGAGGACACCTATCAGAAGGCATTCGAGATCATGAGCCAGGTCACGCCGGGGAAGATGCTGGCGCTATGCGAGTGCCAGGCAATCCCCGATCCCGACCGTATGGCGAAGGAGGGGCCGAAGTGGCTCTACTGTCTGCCTTGGTGGGGGCCCGGCAAGAAGAACCCCGCCGAATGCGTCAAACAGACGTATCGCCATGAATTCATCATCACTCTCGACGAGTTGCCGAAATAGGAGCAGGCTCCATGAGCGATCGGAAGATGTGCCGCCGTGATTTCGTGAAGGTGGCATCCGTCGGCGGAATGGCTTGTCTGGCCGTCCCGGGGCACCTTCGGGGTGCTGAGGCTTCTGTCGATCCACTCAGACTCCGCACGCAGGTGAATCGCGTAGTGGAATGGACTTGTCGATCGAATCGCACGTATGAGGACCCGTTCAACCAGGTCGAGATCGACGCGGTCATCCATGGTCCGGGAGACAAGCCGCAACGCGTGCCGGGGTTTTGGGCGGGTGGCAGCAAATGGCAGTTCCGCTTCAGTGCGGCCTGCGCGGGGAACTATCGCTTCCGGACAGAGTGCTCCGATGCGTCCAATCACGGTCTTCATGGGCGCGAGGGGACGATTCAAGTTGTGCCTTACCAAGGCGAGAACGAACTGTATCGGCGGGGCGCCATCCACATCAGCAGGCAGGGCAAACACTTTGAGCATGCGGACGGCACGCCGTTCTTCTGGTTGGCCGACTCTTGGTGGCTGGGGATGTGCCAGCGGTTCCGCTGGCCGGACGATTTCAAACGGCTGACGCAGGATCGCCGCGCGAAGGGGTTCTCCGTGATTCAATTCCCGGTGGGTTTCGCCTGCGATATGGGTCCCTTCGACGAGCGCGGTGCCAATGAAGTCGGTTTCCCGCTCACAGAGAACTATCAGAGCATCAATCCCGCCTACTTCGACCTCATCGACCAACGGATTGAGTGGCTGGTCGAGCAGGGCTTGATGCCGGCCATCATGGCGTCATGGGGGTACTACCTGCCCTTCATGGGCGTCGAGAAGATGAAGTCGTACTGGCGGTACGTGGTCGCCCGTTATGCCGCGTACCCGGTCGTGTGGAATCTCGCCGGCGAATCGACGCTGATCTGGTATCTCACCGAGCCGGGCGAACGAGACAGGATCAGGAAGGAGCAAGTGGACGGCTGGTCCGAAGTCGCGCGGTACATCAAACGAATCGACCCGTACCGGCATCTGATGACGGTCCACCCCGGTCCGGGCTCGGGCGGTTTCCGGCCGGTTACCGACATGTCCTCGATCGACTTCGTCATGGTGCAGCCCGGCCACAGCGGACACACGACGCTCGCGCCGGCCGTTGCTCATGTGAAGAGGGCCATGGAGATGTATCCCGACAAGCCCGTGCTGCACGGCGAAGTATGCTTCGAAGGAATGCACGGCGGCGACAGTGGCCCGAAGATTCAACGGTTCCTCTTCTGGAGCAGTGTGCTCTGCGGGGCGGCCGGGTACAGCTACGGGGCGGACGGCATCTGGCAGTTCAACACGCATGAGAAGCCGTTCGGGCCATCGCCGGGGGGCTATGTCTGGGGCAATGCCCCGTGGGAAGAGGCACACCAATGGCTCGGGTCGCGGCATGTCGGCCTGGGCAAGCGGATTCTGGAGCGGTATCCCTGGCATCGATTCGACCCGCACCCCGAGTGGGTCGAGCCTGCCGCGACCAGCGAAGATTGCATGCAGGCGTACCCCGCTGGCGTCCCGCGCAAGGTGCGCGTCGTTTACTATCCGAGCCGATTGCCCTGGAGCGACCGATCTGTCGTCAAGAGCCTGGAGACGGATGTCCGATATGAGGCGATGTTCGTCGATCCGATCACGGGCGATGAGTACCGCATCGGACCCGTCGCTGCCATCGACGGACAATGGGAGGTTCCCGCGGCCCCGATCCTGCAGGATTGGCTGCTGGTCCTCAAGGCAACAGAATGAAAACTCCAAACGGAGTGAATGGCTATGGGGGTAACGTTGCAGTGTCGCACCTTTCCGAAAACCGCCGTGTGAGTGTCGCTGGCCTTCAGTGCTGTAGGGGCATCTGCCCCTGCTGCGACGCCAGCGGGCCGGGATGAGTCGCACTCCGGTAGCCATCCATATTGCTGCTCACACCTTCTGCAATGAGGGGATCGATCACTGCCTCGACTTCCTGTAGGAGACCGGGGCGTCAATACGCTGTCCGTCATCCGCAACTCCTGCTATGGCGCGATGTGCTGACCGAAGGAGGCCTATGTGTACCTGTCAAGGGCGAACGGGACCACTTTGAGTCGACCAATCTCAGCGTCCAAACTCTCCCGCAGGCGGTACATGCGGGACTGTGGTGACAGGGCCGCCTGGTTTTCGTGTGTTCGGCAGGGTGGAGATCAGAGAATTATGGGCCAGGGGCGACCTATGGTTGGACGGCGGCTGTGCTTCGCAGATGAAGGTCTCGCAGCAGGAACTACGCCGCAGTCTTGAGGCAGCAGGCGGTGAGTCGTGTTTGGGCAAACACATGGCGTTCGATATTGTCAGGGACGGTCTTCACATCGTGCGTTGGCTCGGGTTTGCGGTCGTAGTAAAGGTCATCGGGCCGAAGGCCCTCCAGTGTCATATGCGGCCGCCAAGCGTTGTACCAGCTGTCGAACTTGCTGCACAACAGGGATCGAACGCGATTCTGATTCGTCTTCCCTTTTTTCAATGGATTGCGGCGATGCGGGCGTATTACGAGGTTTCGGCCTCTGCAGAATTGGGACCTGCATTTCGAGTTGATCGAGTCGATCTGTGAGAAAGAGGATCTCCCTGGCTTTGGCATCGACATCCCGGCTGGCCAGTCGTCTGAGGTATCGCAGGCGGACGCGTCCCGAGAATCTCGCCGCCCGCAGGGTGGCTCGGATGAGCAGTGAGACGGCGGTGTTGAGAACATCCACAGGTGTCCCCTGAATTATCTTCCTTTTCCGCTTTCTTGGCTTTCTTGATACGATCGTCTACCACTTCACGCGTATCCCGCTGAGACTGCGCCATTACGGAAGGCCATGTGACGCGACGGACTTCTCCCTTCTGAACGTCGTAGATATGCAAATCGTTCCCGTGTCGTCGCTCTCTGTAAGTAACAGAGGTAACCCCCCGGCTCTGCCGGGGGACTCACAGAGTTTGACATATACAGGAGTCGTCCATCAGACTCTCGGACTGTGAACCGCTCAAAGTTTCACAGAAAGGAGATCTGATGGACGACTACGAGAGCCCAAAAACATACGAGATGGGAATGCAAATACCATGTCGTGTTCATCCCGAAGTGTCGGCGCAAAACGCTGTACGCGCAGTTGCGTCAGCACCTTGGGGAGGTATTTCGTCGTTTAGCCCAGCAGAAAGAGAGCCGGATTCTGGAAGGGCACCTGATCGTGGATCACGTTCATATGCTGATCTCGATCCCGCCGAAGTATGCTGTGTCACAGGTGATCGGATATATCAAAGGCACGAGTCCGATTCAAATCGCCCGCACGGTAGGGGGCCGGCGACGCAATTTTGCAGGACAGCACTTCTGGGCTCGTGGGTACTTCGCCTCCACGATGGGACGGGACGAGAAAACGATCCGCAAGTACATCCGGCGACAGGAAGCCGA
>NPIE01008740.1_pt1 | contig 30069 bp, 32 predicted proteins | sample 8637661 | NCBI WGS metagenome assembly NPIE01 (sample SAMN07420842, study PRJNA396082) | bioreactor metagenome | isolation source: sample BA12 brine-fed electro-methanogenic bioreactor BA | place: Japan: Kochi | collected 2016-12-09 | reverse complement strand
GCCAGATACCGTTTCTGAATATCTTTGACGATATCCCAACTGACACCGAGATGATCTGCCACGTCTTTGATGGTCATATGGCGGGAGAGCTCCAATGTGTAACGCTCAAAGGCTCGCGTGTAGGTTCGGCGATTGTTCGCAAACCCAAGGTTGATCTGCCGAACAATCCCGCAGATTCGGCAGAACACACGGGGAATAAAGAGTTTGATAAAAACCCGCTTACTGCCGATCGGCACGGTTTTGAACCACCGTGGCAGTGCACCTCGCCTGGAAACCTCACCACTCTTGCAGCACGGGCAGCGCAACGAAGTACGATCCTTTTCAATGGTGAAGACCAGGTCACCCTCTTGATACGAAGTGCTTTTATAGCGGTAGCCGACAATGCCAAAACCATGATAGAGTATGCTCGTGGACATATGCAGTCTCCTTTCTTAGTAGAGTCGCGTCTCTAAAAAAGGAACGGTATGTCCACATTTTTATTTAAAAAGTACGCTTAATCCGGATGAGCCTTCTTTATGATGTCACCTCCAGTTACCTGGAAGGCGACCAGAACGAACTCGGTGACTGGGGCTACAACCGGGACAAGAAGCGGGGTAAAAAACAGATTGTGGTCGGCCTGCTGTGCGGTGATGACGGCACCCCGGTGTCGGTCCGTATCTTTAAGGGCAACACCACCGACCTCAAAACCTTTGGCGCCCAGATTGAGAAGACCGCCCGGGAATTCGGCTGTCAGCGGGTGACCATGGTCGGCGATCGGGGGATGATCAAAAGCGTTCAGATCGAGGAGCTGAACGAAGCCGGATTTCACTTCATCACGGCAATCACCAAGCCGCGGATCCGCGCCATGCTGAAAAGCGGTGCTTTGCAGCTGGGGCTGTTCGATAGCGACCTGTGTGAGGTGGAACATAATGGAGTGCGCTACATCCTGCGGCGCAAACCGATCCGGGCCGCTGATGTGGCAGCGTCACGCGCCCGGAAGATTTCGGTTGTCCAGGCGTTGGCCGCTGAACAAAACCGCTATCTGGCCGAGCACCCACGAGCTGATTTCTACAAGGCCGCCCAGAAGGTATGGGATAAAGAGAGCAAACTGCAGGTGAGCGACTTTCTGAAAACAACCTGTACGAATCGCACGATCACTGTAGAGATTGACGAAGCCTATCTGGCCGAAGTAAAGGAACTGGATGGATGTTATGTTCTGAAAACCGATCTGCCTGCCGAACATGCCCCGACGAAAATCGTGCATGATCGCTACAAAGACCTGATTCAGGTTGAGCACGCGCTTCGGACCTGCAAAACCGGCCACCTGGAAGTTCGGCCAATCTATGTGCGCAAGGAATCGCGCATGAGAGGCCATGTCTTTGTGGTCATGCTGGCGTATTTGGTCCGCCGGAAGCTGGCGACGGCCTGGCGGGATCTGGATGTGACGGTTTAGGAGGGGCTGAAAAAATTGTCAACTTTATGCGCAATGGAACATGAGATCGACGGCCGGCAGACCGGCGGCCTGCTCAGCGTACCGAAACCGCGGCAGAGCCTGGCCCGGCTGTTCTCGGCGCTGGCAATCACGCCGCCAAGCGTCCTGCCACGCCATGGCGGCCGTGTAGCCAGCAGGAAAAAGCTGCCAGACAGGAGAAAAGCGAAATAATTTCTGCATGTTAGATGGCAATTTCGACTGCCCTATATTTGGAACATCCGTTATAGTTTAAGACTATTCCTGATGCTCTCTGAGAAAGCAAAACAAACCAGGCTCGCCGATTCAATAAGTCACAGTCGACGCTGAATCCTGCTAACAGCAATACCTGACAAGAAAGTACAGGGCAAACGGTACTGTGGGAATGGAGTGGAAAGTGCTCCCTCCGGAAGTTGACATATTGGCCGCAGTTTAGAAATCGAGCTTAAAGGCCAGGAAGCCGATCTCCTCTTCAATCTGTCAGTTGATGGACGCTCAGCCCCATCGCCTCGGCCAGTTTTTCAAGGGTGGCGCTGCGCGGGTTGTCGCTGTTCTCTATCTGTGAGAGGGCGGGCTGGCTCACTCCGGCCCTGGCAGCGAGTTCCTTCTGGCTGATGGCCAAGTGCTTGCGCCAGGCCCTGACCAAGTTCCAGCCATTCTTTATGACCAGACCGACAACTTCGTGAGGAATTGTCGCCTCGTCGCCGTCGCCCTGACCAGTCAGGGCCAGGTAGTCCGCATAGGGGATGACGGCAAAAGCCGGTACACCATTCTGTTTGATTATCTGAACCTTATCTGTATGTGCGCTCATTTCGCCTTTTAACCTCTTCTATAGTGATGATTTCAAGCCGACTCGAGAAGATCACTCTCCAGTTTTTTACACGTAAACGGTAGAGGCTATCCGTATTCACGATGTATTTAATGTTGTCGCAATCGGGAAACAGAGCCAGTTTACCGACAGCTTCATAGATATCGTCGCGGTCTTGTTTGCTCTTGATTTTCCGAAGCTGCCGGAGGGCTTTATTTTTCCATTCGATTTGCTTCATGCTTATATTGTTAACTTATAATATAAGTCTTTACAAGTGAAAGGATAGGTCCACGGCAAATCTTTCACCCGCGCCTACATGGCGCTCATCGGTTACACCTCGGCTTGATTACCTCAGTAAAATCGTGCGTCCGGAGATTGAAAGTTCATGTTGCCAATGTTAAAGGGTAGATCGATTGGTCAGATTGAGACTATTCCTGATAAGGTCCGAATGGTCTTCAGCTTGAACGGGTTTATCTTATTCCTGTACCTCTAGATTTTCTTTTTCGAGGAAGATATCGGATATCACTGAAGCTCGCTTTCCAAAATCTTCAGGGCTGAGAGGTCTGCATGAAAGACCATGTCCAGTGGGTTCAAGCACGGTTCCGATCGACTGGATGAACGTTCTCCATGAGATCACGTTGAAGGCCGACAAGATCTTTACTTGTTGCCGACGGCACACGCCGCCGGCAACAGCACTTTCCCGAAAGCGACGTTGCCTTCTTCTAGCGGGAGCGGTCCTCGATGGGCAGATAGTGGCGATCGGCAGGTCCGACATATTCGGCACGCGGTCGAATCAACCGGTTATCGCTCCACTGTTCCAGAATATGCGAGGTCCAGCCGACAATTCTGCTGATGGCAAAGATCGGCGTGAACAACTCACGGGGCAGTCCCATGGCCGTGTAGAGTGATGCGGTATACAGATCGACGTTGGGGAAGACCTTGGTCTGTTCAAGCACCACCCGTTCGATCTCCTGGGTGATCTGGAAATAGATCGAGCGGCCGGTATGGGTGGTGACTGTTCGAGCATAGTTGCGCAACACACTGACTCGCGGATCCTCGCAGCGGTAGACGCGGTGGCCGAAACCGGGGATTTTGACTTTGTTGGCCAGTTTGTCGAGGATGGCCTTTTCCGCCCGCTGCGGGCTGCCGATTTCATCGATCAGCTGCATCACTTCCATGTTGGCCCCGCCGTGCAGCGGCCCCTTCAAGGTACCGATCGCCGACGTGACCGACGAATAGATATCGGCCATGGTCGCCGCGGTAACGCGGGCGGCAAAGGTAGAGGCGTTGAGTTCATGATCGGCATGCAGGATCAGCGCCACATCGAAGGCCCGTTCGATCAACGGATCCGGTTCCTGGCCCTGCAGGGTATAGAGAAAGTTGAAAGCGATACCGTGCCCCGGGACCGGCTTGATCGGCTCCAGCCCCTCGCGCAGACGCTGATGGGCGGCAACCAGCAGCGGGATGCGCAGGGTCAAGCGCTGGGCCTTGCGCAAACAGGCATCCAGCCTGGTGTTGCCGCTGTCCGGGTCCCAGTGGCCAAGCGACGAAACAGCGGTGCGGATGACCTCCATCGGCGTCGCCGCCTTCGGGAACATGCGCAGGATCATCGCCGTTTCCACGGGCAGCGACATTGAACCGGTGAAGCCGTCGAGAAAGGCCTTAAACTCGGTGACCCGAGGCAGACAACCAAACCACAAAAGGTAGGCCACCTCCTCGAAGGTGCTCTTCTCGGCCAATTCCAGCACATCGTAGCCGCGATAGACCAGACGGCCGTTCGTACCGTCGATACAACAAATCTCGGAATTGCAGGCAACGATATCCTCAAGACCCGCACCGGCCTCCGCCGGTTTCTGCTCGTCAATCGACTTCATACCACTTGTGTTTCCTCATTCATTGCTGAATAATCAGGGAAAATACGGTAGGATTCCGTTCTCAGAGCGCAACAAAGCCCACCGCAAAAATTTGTATCTACACGACGAGACGGATATCTGGCAATAACGAACTCTTTTTCTCATCAGAATATTTCATGGAATACATCAGACACTCTCTCCACCGAATCACCCATGACACCCTTCTCCAGAAAGGCCCTTGATCTCATCCGCGCCATCCCAGCCGGCATGGTCACCACCTATGGCTTGATCAGCATGGCAGCCGGCAACCCCCGCGGCGCCCGGCAGGTCGCCCGCTTGCTCGCCGGTAGCTCGGATGCTCTACAGTTGCCCTGGCACCGTGTCGTCAATAAAGAGGGGCTGATTCCCCCGCGTCTGTCAATGGGCCATCTGCGGCAGCGACAGCTACTGGAAGCGGAAGGAGTGCGCGTGGGTCCCGACGGCAGAATCGACCTGGCCCGCTTCCTCTGGCTGCCCGGCCCCCAATCATTATGACCACCCATCGAGAAGGAGCATACGGATGAGGATCGGCATCGTCACCATCTGGTCCATCGTATTGTTTTTCGGCGCCTTGTCGCCACAAATCTCCGTCGGGGCAACGGTTCAGCTTTCCGCCGCCGCCAGCATGACCGATGCGATCAAGGCCTTGATCATGGATTTTGGCAAACGCCACCCCGACGCCGAGATTCTGGCAAACTTCGCCGCTTCCGGAGCCCTCGCCAAACAGATCGAACAGGGTGCTCCTGCAGACATCTATATTTCGGCAAACAGCACATGGATGGATTATCTGGCCGAGAAGGAACTGATCGCCACCAACTCCGAGCGTATATTCTGCTACAACACCCTGGTGTTTGTCGGTGATCCGCGCCTTGGGCCAATCACCCTTGCCGACATCGCGGGCCTGGAACTGATCGCCATCGGCACCCCGGCCAGCGTTCCGGCAGGGCACTATGCCAAACAGGCGTTGATCGGCAGCGGACTCTGGGACTCGCTGGCTGAAAGCAACCGGCTGATGATGGCCAAAGATGTGCGCCAGGCCCTGATTTATGCCGAGCGCGGTGAAGTCGACGGCGCTTTCGTCTACAAGACCGACGCTCTTCTCGCGAAAAACGCCTCGATCCTGTTCAGCGTCCCGGACAAACTCTATGACCGGGTGGTCTACCCGATCGCGTTAACCCCGATGGGCGCCGACAATCAAGCGGCCCGGGTGCTATTCGACTACCTGAAAACACCGAAAGCCGCCGCCATTATTGCCGACTTTGGCTTCGAACCAGTTCACTGACCTCACGGGAGGCGACCGGCCGTGTTTACCCTTTCCAACGACGACCTGACGGCGATTCGCCTCTCCCTGCAGGTCGCCGCCACGGCGACACTGATCTCGCTGCCGCCCGGCATCGCAGCCGCCTATTTTCTCGCCTTTTCGAAAATGCGGGGAAAAGCGCTGGTGGAAGGACTTATCAACCTGCCTCTGGTATTACCGCCGGTCGTCGTCGGCTACCTGCTGCTCCTGCTGCTCGGTCGCAACGGCTGGCTCGGCGGGGTGCTGGCCGACTTCAATATTCGCATCATCTTCACCTTGACCGGAGCGGTCATCGCCTCTTCGGTGGTCGGTTTTCCCCTGCTGGTGCGCTCCATCCGCATCGGTCTCGAGGGTATCGATCAGCACTGTATCCAGGCGGCACGGACCCTGGGTGCCGGCTGGTGGGATGCGCTGCTGACCATTATCCTGCCCCTCTCCGGCCGGGCCATCCTGGCCGGCATGACCTTGATGTTCGCCCGCAGTCTCGGCGAGTTCGGCGCCACCATCATTCTCGCCGGCAATATCCCCGGAGTAACCCAGACCATTCCGCTCGCCATCTACCAATACACCAGCATTCCCGGCGGCGACCGGATGGCCCTGTCGCTCTGCCTGGTATCGATCAGCCTGTCGTTTGTCGTGCTGCTCGCCAGCGAAGCGGTCAACCGCACCATGTCACGGAACTGAGCCATGCTGCTGGAAATCGACGTTGAAAAGCGGCTCGGCAACTTCGTCTGCCACATCGATTGCCGGCTGGAAGCTCATTCCTGCGGCGTCTTCGGCCCCTCCGGCAGCGGCAAGACGACGCTTATGAATCTGCTGGCCGGCCTGATGCAGCCCGATTACGGCACAATCACCCTCGACGGCGAATTATTGTTCGACAAAAAAAAGGGCATCAACGTGGCGCCGGAGAAACGACGCATCGGCGTCGTCTTCCAGCACGCCTATCTCTTTGAGCATCTCAGCGTCCGCAACAATCTGCTCTATGGCCTGAAACGGACCCCCCCGGAAAAAAGGACCATCGATCCCGGACGCTTATTCATCGCCCTTGATCTGGAACACCTGCTCGACCGTCGCGTCACGCGGTTATCAGGCGGAGAGAGACAACGGGTGGCGTTGGGCCGGGCAATGCTTGCCAGTCCTCGACTGATTTTGCTCGACGAGCCGCTGACCGGTCTTGACCGGGCCTTGAAATTCAGGATCATCCCCCACCTGCGGGAAGTGTTTTCCGAATTCTCCATCCCGTACCTGTTTATCAGCCACAGTCACCAGGAAATGCGCTTGATGACTGAACAAGTATTGATCATGGAACACGGCAGCGTAGTACGCTTATCGGGCAGCGAAGAACTGGCCCGCTCGTCCCTTGTCTCTGCCGACCGCGGCTACGCCAATTTCCTGGAACTGGCGGATCGTCACGATTGCGGCAACCTCCTTACCTACCGGTGGGGGAAAAACCGGTTAACCGTCGTCAAGAGCACGAACGCGCCGGAATCTGCCACCTTTTCGCTGAATGCCCGAGACATCGTCCTCTTCAAACGCCACCCGGAAGCCTCGAGCGCCCGCAACATCCTGGTGGCCACGGTTCGCTCCACTCAACGCACCGAATGGTTGGTACGGGTGGAGATGGACTGTTGTGGCGGCACCCTGATTGCCGAAATTGTTCCGCAATCCATGGAAGAACTCGGTATTCGGGCTGGCGCCAAAATCGTCGCTGTCTTCAAAGCGTCCGCGTTGCACCGACTGACCTGAGTCTGCAGATACTCGAGCCGCTCCACCGTTCCCGCCAACCACACATTCAGTCGAAACTCCACCAATACCAATACATAAAAAACAAGCGACCAATCCTCTATTAGAACTTGCCAAACCTGTCGCAATATGTTAATTTGAATCTGGTCTAGCCGTGTTTACACAAGACCAAAGTTGCCGAATGTCGCAAAGAATCGCTACGAGGAAATTGCACTTTTGCCGGCACAAACCATGAAAACGCCCATCCGTGACTCTCTCGCCCCGGTTCTTTCCGCATATCACGCGACATCATTCCTCTTAAAGACAACTGGCCTGACCAGTGTTTTTCGATCTACCCGCACCGCTCAAGAATCTTCTCTGACACAGTTATTCCAGAGGTTTCTCGGCTCCCGTCGCAACTGGTTGGATGGGCTGGCCAAGGGCGTGTGGAATTCACCTTTATCTTAGAACAGGGGTGCCATGGCTACTACAAGTAAACACAAAAACGCACCTGCCATGCAGGATGCGGTGCATGCCGATCCTCGCTACAAACAGGTGGACCGGACGCTGAAACGGTTCCGTTACCGGCAGGACGCGCTGATCGAAGTGCTGCATACCGCCCAGGAGTCATTCGGCTTTCTCAGCGACGAGTTGATGGTCTATATAGCCCGGGAGTTGAAACTGCCCCAGAGCTGGGTGTACGGCGTCGCGACATTCTACCATTTCTTCTCTCTCAAACCGCAGGGCGAACACACCTGCGTCGTGTGCATGGGAACCGCCTGCTACGTCAAGCGATCGGCCGAGATCGTCGCCAGAATCCAGGGGGAATACTCAATCAAACCGGGGGAAACCACCGCCGACGGCAAACTGAGTTTGGCTACGGCCCGCTGCCTGGGGAGTTGCGGGCTTGCTCCGGTCCTTGTGGTGGATGACGAAGTTCTCGGCAAGGAGACACCGGAGTCGACGCTGCAGAAAATCAGGGAGGTCGTCGCCACATCGCCAGACAACAGCGGTGAACCGACGGACACCGTCAACCTGCAGGAGCAAGAGGAGCACGCATCATGAACAGGGTAGAATTGCAAGCTATCGGTGAACGCGAACGGGAGAAACAGCAGAGCTATCGCTGCCGGCTACTGTGCTGTGCCAGTACGCCGTGCCTGTCCTCCGGCGCCACCGCCGTGATCGAGACCTTCAAGGAGGTGATCAAGGAGTTCGACCTGGAGGCCGAGGTCACCGTCACCTCCACCGGCTGCATGGGCCCCTGCAGCCGCGGCCCGCTAGTCACCGTCCAGATGAATGGCCGGCAAGATGTCATCTACGAGCAGGTAACCCCTGAACTAGCCCGGGACATCGCCCTGGCCCATGCCGCGCCGGAAGCCAAACCGTTGGACCGCAATGTCCTGCCCGTCGATCTGCCGTTTTTCAGCAAACAGAACAAAGTGGTACTGTCCAACAGCGGCCTGATCGATCCCACCCGGCTGGAAAGTTACGTGGCCAGGGACGGTTACAGCGCGCTGGCCCATGCCTTGCGGGAGATGACCCCGACAGAGGTCTGCGAGGAGGTGATCAGAAGCGGTCTGCGCGGTCGAGGCGGTGCCGGCTATCCGGCCGGCCTCAAGTGGGATCTGGTGCGTAAGGCGCCGGGCGACAAGAAATACATCATCGCCAACGGCGACGAAGGTGACCCGGGCGCCTACATGGACCGGACCCTGATGGAGTCCGATCCGCACCGGATACTCGAAGGCATGGCCATCGCGGGTTATGCAGTGGGGGCCGACCAGGGCTTTGTTTACGTGCGCGGGGAATATCCGATCGCCGCCAAACGGCTGGAGAACGCCATCCGCATGGCCGAGCGCCGCGGCCTGCTCGGCAGCCGCGTGCTCGACAGTCCGTTCGGCTTCCGCATCGACATCAGGATCGGCGCCGGCGCCTTTGTCTGCGGAGAGGAAACGGCCCTGATGGCCTCCATCATGGGCCGCCGCGGTCAACCTTGGCCACGGCCGCCCTACCCGGCCCAAAAAGGTCTCTGGGGCCTGCCGACGCTGATCAACAACGTCGAAACGTTCGGTAATATCGCGCCGATCATCTCGCACGGCGCCGACTGGTTTGGTGCCATCGGCACAGAAAAGAGCAAGGGCACGAAAATCTTCGCACTGGCCGGTACCGTCGAGACCACCGGCCTCATCGAGGTGCCTATGGGCATCTCGCTGCGCGACATCGTTTTCGAAATCGGCGGCGGCATCCCCAACGACCGGCAGTTCAAGGCCGCCCAGACCGGCGGTCCGAGCGGCGGTTGCATCCCCGCCAATCACCTGAACACCCCGGTCGATTACGAGAGCCTCGGCGCGCTCGGCTCGATCATGGGGTCCGGCGGTCTGGTGGTCATGGACGATACCAGCTGCATGCCCGATGTCGCCAAATTCTTCATGGAGTTCTGCATGGAAGAAAGCTGCGGCAAGTGTGTTCCCTGCCGGGTCGGCACCGTCCAGTTGCACCGCATCCTGGAGCACGTCACCGACGGTAGCGCCACCTCAGACGATCTCGACCGGCTCGAAGAACTGTGCGTGATGATGAAGGAAACCAGCCTCTGCGGCCTCGGGCAATCGGCACCGAACCCGCTTCTCAGCACCTTGAAATATTTCCGCGAGGAATACGAGGCCCACATTACCAACCGCACCTGCCCTGCCGGCAAATGCACGATGTTGGAGGTCCCGCCGCTGCAGCTGACCCGGGATCTGCTCCGCAACATCCTGCAGGCGAAAAACGATACGGAGGTGTCATAATGTCCGTTGTCACCCTGCATATCAACGATGAAATAGTCAGCGCCCGCAGCGACCAGAAACTGCTCGAGGTGATCAGGGAGCAGGGCATCGAGATCCCAACGCTCTGTCACATGGACGGCATCAGCGATCTTGGTGGCTGCCGTCTCTGCCTGGTCGAGGTCAAGGGCTCCAACCGGCTACTGGCCGCCTGCGTAACCCCGGTTCAGGAGGGGATGTCGGTCTACACTCACAGCGAACGGCTCGTCAACTATCGCCACATCACTATGGAGTTGCTGCTCTCCGAGCGCAACCACACCTGCGCCGTCTGCGTGATGAACGGTCATTGCGAGTTACAATACGAAGCCGCCGAACTAGGCGTCGACCATGTCCGTTATGAATACATGACCCCCGATCTGCCGATCGACGCCAGCCACAGCAAATTCACGCTGGACCACAACCGCTGTATTCTCTGCATGCGCTGCGTGCGGGTCTGCGACGAAGTGGAGGGCGCCCATACCCTCGACGTGATGGGCCGCGGCACCAACAGCCGAATCATTACCGCCTTGAACCGTCCTTGGGGGGACAGCATCAGCTGCACCAAGTGCGGCAAATGCGTACAGGTCTGCCCGACCGGCGCGTTGTTCGAAAAAGGATCATCGGTCGGGGAAATGGAAAAACGCCACTCCTTCCTGTCCTGGATCCTCAACGGTCGCGAGCGGAAGGAATGGCACTGGTAACCTTAGGCATCGTCCCGGCATATTTTCGGGGCAAAGGAACAATATCATGGACAAGCGAAAAAGAAAAAAGAAAATCCGCCTCGCGACCGCCTGGCTCGGCGGCTGCTCCGGCTGTCATATGAGCCTGCTCGATCTCGACGAGCGGTTGATCGATCTGTTCGAGGTGGTGGAGTTGGTCTACAGTCCGATCGCCGACATTAAGACCTTCCCAAAGGCGGTTGACGTCACGCTGGTGGAGGGTGCGGTGGCCAACGTCGACCACCTGGAACTGGCCGAAGTCATCCGCCGCAACTCGACGATCGTGGTCAGCTTCGGCGACTGCGCCGTGACCGGCAATGTCACCAGTCTGCGCAACCGACTCAAGATCGACGACCTATTGACCAAGGTCTACCACGAGGGACCGGGCACAGCACCGCGCGGACTGGAAGAGGACGGCATCATGCCGGCGCTGATCCCGAAGGTGCTGCCCCTGCACCAGGTAATCCACATCGATGGCTATCTTCCCGGCTGTCCGCCCGAGCCGGACCATATCTGGCAGGCGGTCAGCACCCTGCTCGACGGGCAGCCGGTGCGCTTGACGCAGGAAATGAGATACTTTGGTTGAACAACGTGCATCCAGGAGGAACAGCATCATGGGCCGAACGGTTACCATCGATCCCGTGACCCGAATCGAGGGTCACGCTAAAATAACCATCCACCTCGGCGATAACGGCGCGGTGGATGATGTCCGCTTTCACGTCACAGAGTTCAGAGGCTTTGAGAAATTCTGCGTGGGCCGCAGCTTCTGGGAAATGCCGGGTATCACCGCCCGAATCTGCGGCATCTGCCCAGTCTCGCACTTGATGGCCTCGGCCAAGGCCGGGGACGCCATCTTGGGGGTAAAGATCCCGCCGACCGCCGAAAAGCTACGCCGGCTGATGAACTGGGCGCAATACGTGCAGAGCCACGCGCTCAGTTTTTTCCATCTGAGCGCCCCCGATCTGCTGCTCGGCATGGACAGCGAACCCGCCACCCGCAATATCGTCGGCCTGGCTGCCACCTATCCGGATGTCGCCAAAAACGGTATCAGACTGCGCCAGATCGGCCAGGAAATCATCCGCATTCTCGGCGGCAAGAGCGTCCACCCGTCCTGGACGGTACCCGGCGGCGTCCGCCAACCACTGCAGGCTGACGACCGCGACACTATCAAGCGGCTGCTCCCGGACGCCTTCGACATCATTGAGTTGGCACTCGACCTGCTCAAGGAGTCCTTCGAAGCCCATACCGAGGACATAGAGTCCTTTGGCCACTTCCCGAGCCTGTTTGCCGGCCTGGTGACGCCGGAAGGCGGACTGGAGCATTACGACGGGCTGCTCCGGGTCATGGACGCCGACGGCAAGCTGCTCGAGGAGGGCATCGATCCGGCCGGATATCGCAGTATTTTTGAAGAAGCCGTAGAACCCTGGAGTTATTTGAAGTTCCCTTATTACAAACCGCTCGGCTATGAGGGCGGCGCCGGTATGTACCGGGTCGGACCACTGGCCCGGATCAATATCTGCGATTTCATCGGCACCGCCCGCGCCGACCGGGAATTGCGGCAATTCCGCCGCCTCGGCGAGCGGGGCAAGCCGATTATCAGCAGTTTCCACTACCACTACGCCCGGCTCATAGAAATCCTCTTCGCGCTGGAGAAGATTGAGGAGACAGTGGAGAGCGACGACATCACCAGCACCCGGGTGCGCAGCGAGGCTGGTGTCAACCAGCTGGTCGGCGTCGGGGTCTCCGAGGCACCGCGCGGTACCCTGTTTCACGAGTACCACGTCGACGAAAACGGCATCCTGCAAAAAGCCAACCTGATCGTCGCCACCGGTCAGAACAACCTGGCGATGAACAAGACGGTCCGACAGATCGCCGAACGATACGTCACCGATGCGACCATCGATGAAGGCATCCTCAACCGGATCGAACACGGTATCAGGATGTACGATCCCTGCTTGAGCTGCTCGACCCACGCCGTCGGCCAGATGCCGCTGGAGGTTCGCCTGCTCGATCGGAACGGCAAACTGCTTGACCGGATCAGCAGGCGCTGATCCGGCTTCAAACCGGGCGACCGCTGTCTGCGCCGCCCGGTTTTTCCTTCCGCCCTGAGTCCGTTTCCGATGATGCCCATCATTGCCGCCCTTGGCGACCCTTTGCGCGGCGACGACACGGCCGGTATCGTACTCGGCAAGCTCCTTGAACAAATCTGCCAGCTCCGGCAGATCAACGTTCAGCGACTGGTCTGTCAACAACTGGCCGCGGAATTGGTGCCGCAGATGATGCGCCCCACGTCTGACAGTCTCATTGCATCAGCTTTCTTTCCGTGACTCCGCTATCCATCGGTATTATTGTTGGGTCAGACGGACATATACAATCACCGGCAACCAAGACCACGTAAAACGAACAAGCCCATCACAGAAACCAGCAGTTTCACCATATCTGAGCCGGCTTGTTACGATTTCATGGCCGGAGATCACGCCACATGGAGAACAGTGCCGCTGGTGCCGGCAAGACAGGGCGGTAAATATAACTCCCATGACGGGATGTCACAACGAACGATGAAAATCAGCGCCGTGGTCGGAATGGCCGGTTGGTTTTGAAAGTTAGCGGGGGACAGGTTAAAACCGGTCCCGCCGATTTTCATACAAAAATAATAAAGGGGCTCATGGACATCGATACCGCATCATTTGGCAGGCTAGTGGTTCTTGATGAACGCAGCCACCGCATTGAACTCCACTCGCTGTGGCAATACCACCCAACGGTCATTGTTTTCGTGCGGCATTTCGGCTGAGTGTTCTGCCGTCAGCAGGTAGCTGAACTGGCCAAACATCAAGCGGAATTCGACAAAAAAGGCGGCAACCTCGTGATCATCGGCAGTGGCCAGTCCGATCAATTGCCGGCACTTCGGACGGCAACCGGTTACCAAGGCACACTGCTCACCGACCCGCAACGAAAGACCTATACATTCCTCGGGCTGAACAGAAGTGTCGGCGGGGTGGTCGGCCTGAAAATGGTGGCTAGGGCCGTCCGGTCGATCGCGTCAGGATATCGGCCGGGTACACTCCAGGGTGACGCGCTGCAACTCGGCGGTGCCATCACCATCACCGTCGACAACCGGGTGAGCTATTTTTTTAAGAGCTCCGAAGCAGGCGAGCATCCACCGGTTGCCGATCTGCTTGCCTCCCTCGATCACGTTTGAATTCAACGGAACGGGAAAACCAGCAACTCCGTTCATCCCTCCGGTATTCTTCCATTCGGGGCAGCACCGATACATGCTTCCAAAACCTGTAAGGCTTGCGTTTTAATAGATCGTTTTGTATATGTTTTCCCGGTTTGCCGCTACAGGCGGCGCGTCAAGATCAACACCGAATCCAGGGGGACAAAATGACAGGCGTTAACTTACAAACAACCATCAATACTTCTGCAGATGACGTATGGCAGACAGTAAGCGATTTTAACGGGCTAGGCACCTTTGTTGCTGCCGTGGCAAACAGTACCGTCGATGGTTCAGGCGTTGGCAGCATCCGCACCCTGACCCTGCAGGACGGTTCCCAACTTTTCGAAAAACTGGAACGACTGGATGATGCGAGCAAATCCTTGGAGTACTCGATTGTCAGTGGACCGCTCCCGGTCGAACACTACCGCAGCACCATCACCGTCACGAAGATCGGCCCGGACCAGTGCGAAGTCAGCTGGTCTTCCACCTTTGAACCGAAGGGTGTATCGGCCGAGCAAGCCGAGGAAGTCATCAGCGGTATCTATAAAATGGGCTTCGACGGTTTAAAAAAACTCTTTTCCTGAGAGTATCGGCGGCGGGGCTTCTCGATCCTGAAGCTCCGCCCGAACCTGTCCTACTCGAACGCCAAGACGGTCTACTTCGTTATAGTGGGAATACTGGTGCCGTTCCCCCCTCTCTCCTCAAACGGTCTTTTTCGACGAGACAGCGGGAAAAAACGTAGCTCTGCTCCCCTCATCTTTAAAACCCTTGCACTGCGCCGACGAACCAGCTAGTTTTCTGCTTAGAACCGGCCGGCATGCTTGCCGATCTCAGCGGCCGGAAAGGCCCGTCGATGCAGTTATGGTGATCGACGTCCCGCGTTTTATCGACTCTTCCGCCGGACTGCCATGGTGCATACGGATCACGATCTGTTGACGCAACGCTGCAAGCTCACGGGGCGTCTTTCCAGCCTCCTGCCCGCCCTGCTGTTCATACTGGCCGTGCGGTTCTGGCCCGGCATCATCGACGGGCAGACGTATTTGGTTGAGGCGCCCTGGCTGCCCAGTCTCGATCTTTCCCTGCGCTTTCGCCTCGATGGACTGAGCCTGCTGTTCTCCTTGATCATCACCGGTGCCGGCACCTTTGTCAGCCTCTATTCTTCCTCCTATCTGGGCGGACACCGTAACTGCGGGCGCTATTTCTTTTTCCTGCACGCCTTCATGCTCAGTATGCTCGGCCTGGTGCTGGCCGATAACCTGCTGTTGCTCTTTGTCTTCTGGGAAGGAACGACCATATTTTCCTTTCTGCTGATCGGCTTTGACCACGAAAGCAAAACGGCGCGGGAAAACGCCCGGCAGTCTCTGCTGGTCACCGGCGGTGGCGGCCTGGCCCTGCTGCTCGGCATTCTACTGCTGAAGATGGCCGGCGGGTCATATATCATCAGTTCCTGGCCAGCCGCCGGCGAGATGGTCAGGCAGCATGATCTCTATCCTTTCATTTTACTGGCCGTGCTGCTCGGGGCGATGACCAAGTCGGCACAGTTTCCGTTCCATTTCTGGCTACCCAACGCGATGAGCGCGCCGACCCCGATCAGCGCGTTTCTCCATGCAGCCACCATGGTCAAAGCCGGTATTTACCTGCTGATGCGCTGCCACCCGCTGCTCGGCGGTACGCCCACCTGGACGACCGCCCTGGTCTTTATCGGCGGCTTCACCGCCGTCTGGGGCGCCGTGCAGGCCCTTGGGCCACGCGACCTTAAACGGATTCTCGCCTACACGACAATCATGGCGCTCGGTATCCTGACCATGTTTCTCGGCGGACAAACCGCTCCGGCCCTGACCGCCGCCGTTACTTTCCTGATGGTGCATGCCCTCTACAAGGCAGCGTTGTTCCTCGCCGTCGGCTCGATCGACCATGGCGCCGGCAGCCGGATCCTCGATTCGCTCGGCGGCCTGTGGCGGGCAATGCCGCTGACCGCTGTGGCCGTCGGGGCGGCGTGCCTGTCGATGGCCGGTTTTCCACTGTTTTTCGGCTTCATCGGCAAGGAGATCATGTACGAGGGGGCGCTGGCCAAGGAGATGTATCCGGCTTTTGCCGTAACTGCGGCAGTGCTGGCCAATGCGCTGATGACCGCGGTCGCCGCCATTGTGTTGCTCGGACCGTTTTTCGGCTCCGCCCGCGCTCCACGACAGCAGGTTCATGAGTCACCGTGGACGATGTGGCTCGGCCCGCTGGTGCTCGGCGGTGTCGGCATCCTCTTTGGCCTGATCCCGGAATGGGTCTCCCGCGCGCTGATTGAACCCGCGGTGCGCGCCTTTCATCCCGGCCCGGAAGACATCCGCCTGGTCTTCTTCCACGGCCTTAACCTGCCGCTGCTGCTCAGTCTGGTTACGCTCTGCTGCGGCGCGACACTCTACCTGCTGCGTCATCGCGCCTGCCGCTTGGTTGCGGCCGTTGTCGAAAAGCTGCCGGCGACCAGCGAAGGCCTCTACGACCGCGGCCTCTCCGGATTCATGAACACCGCCGGGCTACTCACCGAACGTTTGCAGAACGGGTCCCTGCATTTCTATCTGGCGGTTATTATCAGCACGATGATCCTCGCTGTCGGCTGGCCATGGATCGGCAAGCTGGACGGAATCCTCGGCCGGTGGCCGGAGAGCATCGACACCACCACGCTGGCGCTTCTGCTCTTCGTTTCCGGTTCCGTTTTCGTGGTCGTCACGGCCCGCAAGCGGCTCGCGGCCATCGGCGGACTCGGCGGTGTCGGCGCCGGCGTGGCCCTGATCTTCCTGCTCTTCGGGGCGCCCGATATCGCCTTGACCCAACTGCTGGTGGAGACGCTGACCGTTATCTTCGTCTCCCTGGTCATGCTGCGTCTGCCGGCCATCGAGCAGGCCCGCCGACGCACCGTCCGGCGGCGCTGCCTCGACGGCGGCCTGGCCCTGGCCGGCGGCCTGCTGCTCACCTCGTTGCTGATCGGCGTCGGTTCCGAGCCGCTGGATCGCAGCCTGACTTCCTATTTTGAGGCAAACAGCTACCTGGCCGCACATGGTCGCAATATCGTCAATGTCATCCTCGTCGATTTCCGGAGTTTCGACACCCTCGGCGAGATCATCGTCGTCGTGCTCGCCGCCTGGGCCGCCGTCACCCTGATCCGTAAACCGATGGAGCCGTAAATGCACTCGGTCATCCTGAAAACGGCAACCCGCCTGATGGTCGGACTGATCCTGGTCTTTGCCGTCTATCTTTTGCTGCGCGGCCACCATGAGCCGGGCGGCGGCTTTTCCGCAGCACTGGTCGCCGGCACCGGCTTCGCGTTGTTCGTGATCGCCGAAGGACCGGGCCAGGTTCGGGCCGCTATCCGGCTCCGCTCCACGACCATTTCCCTGCTCGGTCTGGGCCTGGCCGTTGTTGCCGGTCTGCCGTCCCTGTCGGTCGGCCAGCCGTTTCTCACCGGATTCTGGTGGGGACCGGCCGACGCACCCTGGCTGGGGACACCGCTGCTCTTCGATGTCGGGGTCTTCTTCGCGGTGCTCGGCGCAATCCTCGCAGTACTGCTGGCCCTGGAGGAATTTTGACATGGAGCCGCTGCTCGCTTGCCTGGTCGGCCTGCTCTTCGCCGCCGCACTTTACCTGATGCTCTCCGGCGTATTGATCAAGTTCGTCTTTGGCCTGGCCCTGATCGGCAACGGCATCAACCTGCTCATTTTCGCTGCCGGCAGGCTTGAGCACCAGCAGCCGCCGTTGATCCAGCCCGGCTCTGAAATCCTGTCGCACCCGGTCGCCAACGCGCTGCCCCAGGCGATGATCCTGACCGCCATCGTTATCGGCTTTGCCATGGTCACCTTTCTGCTGGTGCTCCTCTATCGAACCTATGCCTATACCGGCACCCTGGATGCCGACGAGGCTCCATTCCGGGAAGAGTGGCGCGAAGACGACTCCTGCCCGGAACCGCTGATCCGGACTCAGCAGGACATCAAGCGGTTGCGGCGGGAGAGCGAGTTATGAACCAGCTGCTCATCCTGCCGATCCTGCTGCCCCTGGCGACCGCCATCCTGGCGGCCTTGGCCCGGGACCGGCCGCACACCGTCCAGGGGATCGCGCTGGCAGGGGCCGCGCTGCACCTGGCGGGCTGTGTAACCCTGTTTATCCTGATTGTCCGGATTGGCGTCACAGCGCTCTGGCTCGGCAACTGGCCGGCACCGTTCGGCATCTGCCTGGTGGCCGATTACCTGAGCGTGATCATGGTGCTCATTACCGCCACCATCCACACCGCGGTAACCGTCTATGCCTGCCGCGACATCACCGCCGAGCAGGTCAGCAGCGGGTTTCATTCGCTGCTCGGTATCCTCACCGGTGCTATCTGCGGCGCCTTTCTCACCGGGGATCTGTTCAATCTCTACGTCTGGTTCGAGGTCATGCTGATGGCATCCTTCGGCCTGCTGGTCATGGGCCACCGCCCCTGCCAGCTGACCGGTGCGGTCAAATACGTGACCATCAACCTGGTTTCGACCCTGTTGTTCATCACCGCCATCGGACTGATCTACGGGCTGACCGGCACTCTGAACATGGCCGACCTGCACGGCAAGATCGCCCTGGTCGGCGACGACGCGCTGCTGACCGCGGCGGCCATGCTGCTGATGGTTGCCTTTGCCATCAAGGCGGCGCTCTTTCCGCTCTTTTTCTGGCTGCCCGCTTCATATCATACCGTACCGGTGGCGGTGTCGGCCTATTTTGCCGGCATGCTCAGCAAGGTCGGCATCTACGCGCTGCTGCGCCTGTTCACTCTGGTATTTGGCTCCACCGCCGCCGTCACCCATAGCACGCTGGCAGTAATCGCCGGCCTGACCATGCTCTTCGGCGTGATCGGCGCGGCCACCCAGATGGAGGTGCGGCGCATCCTCTCGTTTCATATCATCAGCCAAGTCGGCTACATGGCTCTCGGCATCGCGCTACTGACGCCGCTGGCGCTGGCCGGCGCCATCGTCTACCTGGTCCATCACATTATCGTCAAGGCCAACCTGTTCCTGGTCAGCGGTCTGATCCGGCAGGGGGGCGGCACACTACACCTGCCGCGGATCGGCGGCTTCTACAGCCGGCACGGCCTGGTCACCATCGCCTTTTTCATCCCGGCCTTTGCATTGGCCGGCTTTCCGCCACTCTCCGGGTTCTGGGCAAAACTGGTGATCATCAAGGCCGCGCTTGAAATCCAGCACTACACCCTGGCCATCGTCGCCGCGCTGGTCGGCCTGCTGACCGTGCTGTCGATGGCCAAGATCTGGACCGAAGTCTTCTGGAAGCCGGCCCCGGCCGTACAGCACGAGCAACAGACCGACGATCGGTTCTCCCCGTGGCTGCTGGCCCCGGTGCTCGTGCTGGCCCTTACCACGGTGCTGCTCGGATTGGCCATGGAACCGTTGCTGCAGTTCTCCCTGACGGCCGCAGATCAGCTCCTCGATCCGCGTGAATATGTCCGGGCCGTTCTCGGAGGGGCACCATGAGCCTGTTCGCCCTCAATATCGGCTTTGCCGTAGTCTTCACAACCCTGCTCGGCCGGGGAACCATTCCCAGCTTCCTGTTCGGCTTCTTCGTCGGTTACCTTGCCCTCTGGCTTTCCCAGCCGCTCTACCACGACACCCGGTATTTCAAGAAACTGCCCAAGGCCATCAACCTGATCGGCTTTTTCCTGAAGGAACTGGCCATCTCCAACCTCAAGGTGTTGTGGGACATCATAACCCCCGGCCACATCAACCGGCCGGGAATCATCGGCGTGCCACTGACGGCATGTTCCGACCTGGAGATCTTTCTGGTGGCCAACCTGGTCTCATTGACTCCCGGCACTCTCAGCGTCGATGTATCCAAGGACAGGAAAATCCTCTATGTCCATATCATGTTCCTCGACGATGTCGAACAGGCCCGCCGGGACATCAAGAACGGCCTGGAAAAACGCGTCCTGGAGGTGTTACGCACATGATCGATACCGCAGCGTTTCTGGAATTTAGCGGCCAGGCTGCCCTGCTGGTGCTGCTGGCAGGCATGGCACTGGTCATGTGGCGCTTGGCGGCCGGGCCGACGGCAGCCGATCGGGTTATCGCACTGGACCTGCTGTCCCTGCTGGTGGTCGCCTTTCTCGTCGCCCTCTCCATCCACACCGGGGAGACCAGTTACCTCGACGTGGCCATCGCCTATGCCTGCATCGCTTTTCTCGGCACCATTGCCCTGGCCCGCTTCATTCAGCGGGTGGCGCACCGCACCGTCAGGAAGAAGATACAGGAGTAGACCAATGACCGAGATCCTCACGTCTCTCTTGCTGTTGCTCGGTTCTTTCCTCTGCCTGATGGCCGCGCTCGGCATCGTCCGGCTCCCCGACGCGCTGACCCGGATGCATGCGGCGACCAAGGCCGGCACCCTCGGCGTCGGCCTGCTGGTCGTTGCCGAAGTCGTTTGCTACCATGATCTGGGCATCTCTCTGCGCGCCGCCACCATCATCTTTCTGCTGCTGCTGACGACCCCGGTGGCTGCCCACCTGATCGGCCGCGCCTCCTATCTGAGCGGAGTGCAACTGTCCAGCCGCACCTGGATCGACGAACTCGGTGCATCACTGGAACATGAGGACCGTGCAGAAACCGCCGGAGAAAACGGGAAGCAGCCAATAGCTGATAAAGCGCAATGAATCGGCAACCGCTCCCGGCACAGCATCGTTGTCTTGACTACGGTTTTCCGCGCTGCCACTTCGCCTCGCGGACCCCCCGATAATACGGAAAAGCGACGAATAATGGTCATCAACAGAGAATTGTGGAGGAAAAATCATGCAACTCACATCCAATGACGGCGGCTGGAGTCCGTATCTGGCCGGAGCCCTGCTCGGCATACTCGCCATTATCTCGGTACTGGCGACCACCCAGCTACTCGGCAAAACCACCTATCTCGGCGCCTCGACCACGTTTGTGCGCGCCGCCGGGTTTCTCGAACAGGCGGTAACGGAGCGCGACCTGTCGGAAAACGCGTATTTCACCAAGACTAAGATCAAGGTGGACTGGCAGTTCATGCTGGTGGTCGGTATTTTCTTCGGGGCATTCATCTCATCGGTCACCGACCGCAGCTTCCGCTTCGAGATGGTGCCCCCGATCTGGCGCAAACGTTTCGGGCCATCGATCGGAAAACGGGCCATTGGCGCATTTCTCGGCGGCATCGTCGCGATGATCGGCGCCCGTTTGGCCGATGGCTGCCCAAGCGGCCACGGCCTCAGCGGCATGATGCAATTGTCGGTCAGCGGTCTGGTGGCGTTGGTCATGTTCTTTGTCGTCGGCGTGCTGGTTGCCGCCTTTGTCTACAACAGGAGATCATCATGAACCTACTGAATACCGAACAGTGGCTTGGCCTGGCAACCGGCATTCTCTTTGGCTTTCTGCTTCAGAAAGGGCGGGTTCTCCGCTTTGACAAACAGATCGGGGCGCTGCTGCTGCAGGACATGACCATCCTCAAGTTCATGCTCTCCTCGATTCTCGTCGGCATGGTCGGCATCCTCGCCCTGAGCGAGTTGGGTATCATCACGCTCAGCCACAAGCCGATGAATGTCGGGGCAGTGCTCGTCGGCGGCGCCCTGTTCGGGGCCGGCTGGGCGGTCATGGGATTCTGCCCGGGCACCTCGGTCGGAGCACTTGGCGAAGGGCGCTGGCACGCCCTGTTCGCCATCGCCGGTATGATCGTCGGTGCGGCCATCTACGCCGAGATCTACCCGCTGCTGCAGACGACTGTGCTCACCTGGCAGGATTATGGCAAGATCGGTCTGCCCCAGGCCCTCGGACTGTCCACCTGGCTGATTGTCGCCGCTTTCTGGGGGGTGACGCTGCTTCTGTTCTTGTTGTTCGAGAAGAGGGGTCTCTAGCGGCTCGTCCCGATAAGAGTCGTTTGCGGCAGAGGCTCCCGGCAAAGCGGCGCATCCGCTATTGGTTGCGTTCCGGGTGTCCCGCCGGAGTAATGCAGATGATCGGAATTTATTGTACCTTGTCAGCCGGGACACTCGATTCTTCAGCGGTTCGATCCAGAAGAATCCCGATGGCCTTTTCAAGGGCGGAATTGAAGGCTTCCGGACGGTTCATCATCAGGAAATGGTCGGCTCCCTCGATGACAATGGCCTCGAACGACTGCATGTGCCTCCGATTGGCCTCGTAATCGATCGGCCATAGATCGCCATTAACCGTCACGACGGGGAGCCTGACTTCATCGAATAACCGCGCTGTTTCCCCGGTGATGTATTGGCCCATCATCTCCCTGATAGCACTCAGAGCGACAGTGGACGGTGCAGCCGCCATATCCGACAGGATCCATTCCCGCAACCGCTCATCTGTCTGCACGGAGAACATCTGGGAAACGAACTGCCGTACACCGGGGACAAAATCCTGTTCCAACGGCGCCACCATCGCGTCGAGTTCGGCTTCAGTCAGGGGATATTCAATGTTTTCCAGCGTATCCACCCCGATCAGGCCAAGCACCCGCCCCGGCAACAACCGGGCGGCCTCGACAATTACCGAACCGCCCATGGAATGACCAACCAGAATGACTTCGTCGAGCCCTTCCGCATCCATGATGGCACGGACATCCTCGCCAAACGAACTCATACTGTAGGTCTTCCGGCTTGAACCGGAGTGTCCGTGACCGGCAAGATCAAGCGTGATTACCTGGTATCGGTCGGTAAAAGAGGTGATTTGTTCACGCCAGTAGCGTGAATCGCAGTTCCAGCCATGTACCAGCACGAGCGCAGGTGATCCGGCACCGTACGACTCATAGGAAATCGGTGTTCCGTCGCGGGAAACGGCAATCTTTGGCCAATCCGTCTCCGTGGCAACCAGAATTACCGGTAACGCCAACAGGATGAAGGTGAAAATCAGCGCAACGTAGATTCTCGGTGCTGTTGCGTCTGAACCATCACTTCTTTTCATGGGTACTGCAATTACGCCCTGCATAATCCCTCACAGAGAAAGTGTAATGATTTCAAAACATTTTTTTGTTTTCATGCCGCCCCGGTTGGAGCGTTTGGTAGTACCATAGCCTTTCTTGCCGGTGTACCAAGGTATCTACCCGGCACGTTTTTTCAATCCAATTATCGAACCGTTCAGGTCAAGCCGGTGACTGTAGTCAATACCGCCAATTTTCCGGGCAAAGACCGACAACTCCCCCCAAAACACACGCCACCACGTACTCCGGCGCCGTGTTGTAATGGCTGAACGCTCATAGAGCGGCACCGTCGGCATCCGGGCCGGTCAGCTTGCAACGGTGAGCGCAACGCGCCAGCACTCGCCCCTGTAGCAACCGCGGTCCACCTGAATGGTTCCGCCGCCCTCATGCCAGTCGGCAAGATACACGAACACAATAGAATACAGGAGCGAAAAAGACAAATCCTGTGAAGGCATTGACACGAGCTACGAGACAGCCGGCGTTGACTGCCAGACGGACGGTTGGGTTGGGAAGCCAAGGACGGATGGTGGCATGGCCGTCTGCGAGACATTTACCAAGGGCAATCGGTTTATCGTCGGCATCCTTTTTAAGATTTTCATAGACCCCTCTATCCCAGATAAGCACGGTGCCGCCACCATACTGGTCTTCAGGTATGACCCCTTCGAAATCAGATTACTCGACAGGATGATCCTCGGTGGGGACAGCCAGGCGCTTCTCGCGCGGATCGGTGGAAGGCCCTTTCGGAACCACTCATGACTTCAGGACGCCATCCACCTCGATGCGAAAATCGTAGTGAAGGGTTGAGGCGGCGTGTTTCTGTATAACGAACAAAGGACCGCCTCCCCGCCGGCTCGCCCCACCTTGTCCCGAGGGTTCGCGGGATAACCGAAAATTCAACAATGGGCCTTTTTCTTCTGCTTCGACGGCTTTGACTTTTTTACCTGCGCATCTGCGACAGAACATTCTCTTAAGATACCATGCCGACACGGCCATTCTCGCCCGCTATACTGCTTGCAAACGGGAGAGAACGGCAGATCGCCAGAACGGCTGAAACGGCAAATCCTGGTTGTTTCGATTAGAAAGAGGGAGCAGGATTGCGCAACGATGAGATTGGACGAAATGACAATTTTTCAAGGTTCCCTTATCAGTATCTTTTGTCGCGGAGGTAGATGATAGTGTTGTCGGGCATGGTGCCTTCTCTCCGGTTACACTGTCCGATGGGACAAAAAACTGGTATGATTTGGGACCCGTTTCGGTGCATCCAGACTTTCAACTGAAATGGATTGGCAAAGCTCTTCTTATGGAAGGGCTTGCGCGCTTGAAAAACCTGGCAGGGAAAGGCTGCTGCTTGGTTGGCCACTCACAGTAACTACCGGCAGTTTGGCTTTGAAAATACTAAGGGACTATCTTACGAGGGGGGTCCGCAGGAAGCCTTTTTCATCCTTTCATTTGACGGAGGGATCCCGCAAGGTTATGTCAAATTTCACGAATCATTCAAGTCAGAAGGCCAAAGATAGGAGGGATGGGGCGCTCGTATCTCGCACTCCACATCCTTACGTTCAGTGGGGCGGTTCTATTGAATTCCGGAGATTATCCAAAATCACCGTAACAGAAAGTAATTTCACAAGGGATTACAGCTATGACTGAGCAGAAAGCGAGCGTCCCTCCTGCCGATTTTTCTCACACCGTGCTTCCGGTTGTGAATAAGGCTTCATTTCGTATGGGTATCGCCGGTAACTATGGTATCGATTCCACTGATATCAAATGGGCCGCTGAACAAGGAGCAAATTATTGGGTTTGGGGAAGAGGTTTCGGCAAAGTAACAGACGGAATCAGGGAAGTCATTAAACCTGATAGAGAGAACCATGTGGTTGCCATGCTCGGGTGGGGCTATTTCGGCTGGCAGGTGAGGCGCAGTGTGGAACATGCCCTCCGGAAACTTGACACCGATTACTTGGATGTTTTCAAACTGGGGTGGCTTGGGAGAACATCGATCTATAGCAGGGGAATAATCGACACCCTTTTGAAACTGAAGCAGGAAGGCAAGATACTGAGTATCGGCACCAGCATCCATGATCGGAAGAGAGCGGGAAGGCTGGCGCTGGACTCAGAAATCGATCTGCTAATGATCCGCTACAATGCCAAACATCCTGGAGCCGAACAAGATATATTTCCTTTTCTGTCAAAGAGAAATCCAGCGATTGTCAGTTATACTGCATTGGCTTGGGGGCAGCTGATCCGGCCGTTGAAAGGTATCGTCATGCCTCCCTGGCCTGGTCGGGAGAGCCGTATCGGCCCCCCTCTCTCTCCAGAACTCTGTTACCGGTTTGTTTTGATGAATCCAAATGTACATATTGTGTTAACCGGGCCACGAAACCGAGAGCAACTCAAAAAAAATATGGGTGCAATGAGACAAGGACCATTGGAGCCGGATGAAATGAACTGGATACGGGAGTATGGCAGATTGGTCAAATCAAAGAAGAGACTGGACTACGTGAAATAGATTTGAATACTCATCCCCTAAACTGAGAGGTCGATTTGCACTATGCGATTTGTAAGAGATATGCTCAACATGAGCAGTAGTTATAATTACCGAACAATCGCTTCCAGCAAAACACCAAAAGCCGCGCCGCACAGTTCAAACGTCAGCTCTCCATAATTCCTTGCTCTATTCATTTAGGTATACAATTGCGGGGGCAAATATGAGAACAACATTGAAGGGAACCTGGTTGAAAGGGCAGTCAAGCTTACTGGAATAAAAGAAAAACATCTTTAGTTCGCAATGGGCTAGAAATCTTGATCAGCCTGGAGAGCAGTAAGCGTTTGGCTGCGCTTGGGGCGGCGCCTCAATGAGGCAGCAATAGAACTGGGCGTTTCGTATCCAGAGAGCTAATCGGCTAAGAGCAGAGTGTCGTCAACCAATTGCTCTCCCCTGATCTACCAGGAACCGATCTATCAGAAACCGGGCAATGCTGATCCGGGGCGGCAGCCGGGGCAGCCGATCGGCGGTGAACCAGGCGGCGTCCTCGAGTTCGTCCCGGTTCACCCGGATCTCGCCGCGCAGGTGGCGGCAGGTGAAGCCGACCATCAGGGAATAGGGAAACGGCCAGGGCTGACTGGCAACATAGGTGATGCCGGTCACCTCGATGCCCACCTCTTCACTAATTTCCCGGGCGACTGCCCCCTCAAGCGTCTCCCCCGGTTCGACAAATCCGGCCAGGGTGCTGTACATGCCGGCGGGGAACCGAGGTGCCCTGCCAAGCAGAATCGCATCATCGCGGATAACGGCCATGATCACCGCCGGCGCCAATCGGGGGTAAGCCGTTGCCGCGCAGGCACCGCAGACTTTCACCGCCTCCCCGCTCTTTTCGGTGAGCCGCGTGCCGCAGCTCCCACAAAACACATGACTTCGGTGCCAGGTCAAGATTTGATCGGCACGGCCGGCGATCACCCATAACTCGTTGCCGAGCAGATCGGCCGCCTGGCGCAGCCCGATCGGCTCCAAGTTATATTGCTCGCACGCACAATCTCCGGCACAATCGACGACGATGCAATCGGATTGGCGATAGGTGCCGATACGCCGCGCATAGCTGACACAGGCTTCAGGGAGCGGCAGGTTCTCGCCATATGGAATGACTGGCTGTCCCGAAGTATTTCTGGCCAGCAAAAGCTGTGAGTTGCTGAAAACAAACCAGTATACCGGCCCGTGATCGGCCGGCACGGGTCCGAAGTATGGCATAAAAGGATCTTGTAGATTCCAAGGAGATGGCATGAGCTTTTTAATCAGCGGCGTGCGCTGATCGCTTCCTCTTTGTTTTGCAAATGGCTCGACTGTCTTTACCCGGCGCGCCTTCGTCTTCACTCTTCCTCGTCGGCAACCAATCTGGCCCAACCGATCGCCCAATCACCGAGAGGATGCAAATGACGGAACAACGCAGAGCCGCTCTCCGTCAATTGATAGCCGTCCAGCGTTCGTTCAACCAGGCGGGCCTCACGCAAATCCTTGAGGCGCCGGTTCAGGATCGAAGGGGAAATAGTTTCACAGGCAGCCTGCAGGCCCCTGAAGGTAGCAGGCCCGCTGCTGAGATTCCAGATAATGCCCATGGCCCACCTCCTGCCCAGCAAATCGAAAGCGGCCATGATCGGGGCTCCCGATTGGGAGCCCCGAACCGGTTTACCCGGCCGTGGAATTGCCATTTCTCTGTCCTCCACTCCACCAGTCAACTATTGATCGTGCAACGCTACGATAAAAATAGCGCGCCGGCAGAAAAAAGAAAGGCCCTTCCCGTGCTATAACGCTCCGCGTTCCCTCAATTCGGTCAAAGTCTTCCCGGCTACGCCGATGTTGGCGTTCGGCAATTCGTTGATCAGTACGGTGAAAGCTTGTGCCCCAAAATCCGCACTGGTTAATGATTTTTTGATTTCTTGGAGAATAGGAGATTGATTTGCTATACTACAAGACGAAGAGGAAAACAGACGCCTGCCCCATTTATCCACTAACCCGAGGAAGAAAAGATGTCGACGAAACCACTCTCCAAGACCGTAGTTCATCTTCTGTTGATCAGCGCACTGTCGGCAATCCCGGCCGGCTTGTCGTCTACCGAGTTAAGTGCTGACAGCGAGGCTTGTATCGATTGTCATGCGATCGTGACACCCGGAATTGTCGGCGACTGGCGGGGCAGTCGCCATGCCCGGGTGATTCCCGCCGAGGCGCTGACGCAGGAACCGCGACAACGCCGGATCTCGACGGAAACGGTGCCCGCCGGAATGGCAGACACGGTGGTCGGCTGCGCCGAATGCCATACGATGAATGCCGAGGCCCATCCGGACAGTTTCGAGCATAATGGTTTCACCATCCACACGGTGGTTTCCCCGGCCGACTGCGCAGGTTGTCACCCGGTAGAAGTCGAGGAGTTCGCCGATAACCTGATGGGACAGGCCTATGCGAATCTGGTCAACAACCCGGTTTATCAGATGATGGTCGACAGCACCAACGGCATGCATGTCTATGAGCAGGGAGCGATGACCTTCCACGGTTCCGACCCGATCAGCGATGCCGACTCGTGTCTCGCCTGCCATGGCACCGATGTCAAGGTGAGCGGCTCAGAGACTCGTGACACAGAGATGGGCGAAATGGACTTCCTCACCCTTTCCAATTGGCCAAATGCCGGAGTCGGCAGACTCAACCCCGACGGCAGCAGCGGCGCCTGCTCCTCCTGCCACACCCGGCACCAGTTCTCCATCGAAATGGCCCGCAAACCCTATACTTGCGGTCAGTGTCACAAGGGACCGGACGTCCCCGCCTATAAAGTCTATTCGGTCAGTGTGCACGGCAATATCCAGAAAGCGATGGACGCCTACTGGGATTATCAGGCAGTCCCCTGGACGATCGGCAAGGATTTTACCGCGCCGACCTGTGCCACCTGCCACGCCAGTGAAGTGGTCGATGAACAAGGTGAACTCCTCGCCACGCGGAGCCATCGCATGAATGACCGGCTACCCTGGCGAATTTTCGGCCTGCCGTACGCCCATCCCCACCCGATATCGGCTGATACCACCACAATCGTCAACTCCGCTGGGCTCAATCTGCCCACTGAGCTGGATGGTACTCCCGTGAGCGAGTTTCTCATCGATGAAGAGGAAATGGCCGGTCGTCAGGCGACGATGGAAGCGGTTTGTCTCGGTTGTCATAGCCGGCAATGGGTTGACGGCCATTTCCTCCGCCTGGATAAGTCCATCGAAACCGCCAACCACATGACCCTGCAGGCAACTAAAATTCTCAGCCAGGCCTGGGAGGAAGGGCTAGCCGCCGGAATCCCGCAGGGAGCTAACCCCTTTGACGAGGCAATCGAGCTCATGTGGGTTGAACAGTGGCTCTTCTTTGGTAATTCGGTCCGCTTTGCCACCGCCATGGGCGGGGCTGACTACGGTGTATTTGCCGATGGCCGCTGGACCCAGAATAAAAACCTCCAGGAGATGCACGACTATCTCAAGCTCCTGCGGGCAAGCAAGGTGCCGGAGTGAAGGAGCGGGACTCGGGGACAGAGAGCTTAATTTTACTCTGTCCCCCAAAAAGCAAGTTACAGGCCAACTCGTCAGGCCGATGCACGCTTCCGTTGATAGTGCCGGCTGACTGTCTTCTGTCCCTCCACCAGCAGAAATACCCCACAACCGATGGCCCCGGTGATCAACCAGTCGCGAAGTGTCAGGTCGGCTGAGCCGAACCACAGCTGCATCAATGGTGCGTGGGTGAAGAGAACCTGAAAACCGAGTAGCAGACCGACCGCCATCCAGACCACCGGATTGGCGAACCATAATGTCAGCCGCAGACTCGACTGCTCGATAAACCGTGCATTGAACAGGTAGAATATCTGCCCGAAGACCAAGGTGTTGACCGCCATTGTCCGCGCCTGCTCAATCGGCATCTGCCAGCGGCCGGCCAGCAGGAAGACGGCGATGGTAGCACTGCCGATCACCAGCGAGACGAAGGCAATACGCCAGATCAGCAACGGGCCGAGAATCGGTTCGTCGGCCTGCCGCGGCGGTCGGTCCATCACCCCCGGCTCCGTCGGCTCGAAGGCCAGCGCCAGGGCCAGGGTAACCGCAGTTACCATATTGACCCAGAGGATCTGCACCGGGGTCAACGGCAAGACCAGGCCGAACAGGACCGCCACCAGGATGACCAGCCCTTCGGCGCCGTTGGTGGGCAGTATGAAAAGAATCGCCTTGCGCAGGTTATCGTAAATGGTGCGGCCCTCTTCCACGGCCCGCTCGATGGAGAGAAAGTTATCGTCGGCCAACACGATATCGGCGGCCTCCTTGGTCGCCTCGGTACCCTTGATACCCATGGCCACCCCGACATCAGCCCGTTTCAGCGCCGGGGCGTCGTTAACCCCGTCACCGGTCATCGCGACCACCTCACTGTTAGCCTGCAGCGCCTTGACCAGGCGCAGTTTGTGCTCAGGACTGGTGCGGGCNNCCAGGGTACGCATCGTCTCGTCGGATGCCTCTTCCAACTCACCGCCCTCGACAGCCCGACCGTCGCCGTCGAGCAACCCCATTTCCCTGCCGATGGCCACTGCCGTGCCGGCATGGTCACCGGTGATCATCTTGACCCTGATGCCGGCCTGTCGGCAGATCCGAATCGCTTCAATCGCCTCAGGTCGGGGCGGGTCAATGATGCCAACCAAGCCGTAGAACACCAGTTC
>NPIE01011719.1_pt2 | contig 30093 bp, 27 predicted proteins | sample 8637661 | NCBI WGS metagenome assembly NPIE01 (sample SAMN07420842, study PRJNA396082) | bioreactor metagenome | isolation source: sample BA12 brine-fed electro-methanogenic bioreactor BA | place: Japan: Kochi | collected 2016-12-09 | reverse complement strand
ATTACTTTTGACTACCCACTTAGCGGGAATCACGCGGCCGGCTGCAATCGACCTCTGCGGATGCGGACCCGGTTCAGGCTCGGGGCCCCGGCGGGGCGTGCAGGCAAGCCCTCCGCCGCCAACTCGAATAGGGTTGTTTCGAGGCCACCGGATGTTGTATAGTAGCGTGCAGAGATGCCCTGTATCCTCGTTGATTGGGAAGTGTTTCGATGAAGCTGAAGACCATCATCCATCAGGCCGAAGAAGGAGGCTACTGGGCCGAGAGCCCTGCGATCCCCGGCTGCGTGACCCAGGGCGACACCTTCGAGGAGCTCCTCCAGAATATTTACGAAGCCGTGGAAGCCTGCCTGTCGGAGCTATGACAGAAAGACCGTGCTCATCGGGTCGGCCCGTGCCTCCGCGCTGCAAACCAATGCATATCCATATCCTTGGCGACCCGACTACGTCCAGTTGTCGCGGTACCAGGCGATGGCTTTTTGGAGGCCGTCGCGGAAGAGGACGACGGGTTCGAAGCCGATCAGCTCGCGGGCGGCGGTGATGTCGGCCAGCGAGTGTTTGACGTCTCCGGCGCGGGCGGGTGCGTAGATGGGCTTGACGTTCCTGTCCACCATCTCGTTGATCATGGCGATGATCTCGTTGACGGTGACCTTCTCGGCGCAGGCGATGTTGACGACCTCCCCGTTGGTCTTCTTGGCGCGGGCGGCGCAGAGATTGGCCTGCACCACGTTGTCGATATAGGTGAAATCCCTGCTCTGCTCCCCATCGCCATAGATCGTCGGAGGCTGGTCCTTGAGGATCGCGGTCACGAAAGCGGGAATCGCGGCAGCGTATTGGCTCGTCGGGTCCTGGTAGGGGCCAAACACATTGAAGTAGCGAAGCGAAATCGTCTCCAGGCCGAACACCTTGGCAAAGACCGAACAGTAGTACTCGCCCACGAGCTTGCCGACCGCATAGGGCGACAGCGGACTGGTCGCCATCGTCTCGACCTTGGGCAGCGTAGGCGTATCGCCATAGGCGGACGAGCTGGCGGCATAGACGAACCGCTTGACACCCGCATCCCGCGCCGCCATCAGCAGCGTAAACGTCGCATCGACGCAGTGCTTGTGCGTCAGCTCGGGCTCGTCGACACTGCGCGGCACCGACGGCAGCGCTCCCTCGTGCAGGATGACATCGACGTCCCGCACGACGGTCCGCGCGACCTCTTCGTCCCCCATGTCGCCCTCCACGAAGTCGATCTTCTCGATCACACCTTCGAGATTGCTGCGCTTGCCCGTCAGGAGATTGTCAACCACGCGAACGAAACAGCCCTCGGCCACCAGTCGCCGACTGATGTTCGAGCCAATGAATCCGGCTCCACCCGTTACCAGGAACTTCTCCATGGATGCCATCCTTTTCAAGAACCACACGTCAGTGAAAGGCGACTCATTCTATGAGGCCTTCGGTCGAATGAAAAACCTTTTTATCGCGTTTCCCCTTGCGGGCGACCCCTCTCACGCGGAGTTGGCCGCCAACTGGGGCTGAAGATACTTTCGATACGCCTTGAACTGCTGTCGGAAGTACCCGCCCTTCATCGCCTCGGCGCCGAACAGCACGCAACCAATGACGTCCGCGTCCACTTCCTGCAATTCGAAGACGGTGCGTTGCGCTGCCCCGCGTGTCGTGGTCGCGGCGTTGAACACGAGCAGCGTCGCATCCACGAGCCGGGCCAGCACCTTCACGTCACTGACCAGCAGGACCGGCGGGCTGTCGATGATCACACGGTCGTAGTGCTGGGCCACCCCTTCGATCAGCTCCTTCATGCGGTAGCCCGCGAGCACCTCGGCCGGACTGGCGGTGGGCGGACCCGCGTAGATCAGATCGAGCCCCGCCGTCGGGCTCGGACGGATCGCTTCCTGAAAGTCACACTCGCCGGTCAGGACGCTCGTGAGCCCCTGCCGTCGTGTATCGCTGCTCTCCTGGCCGCCCGTACGCGGGAACGCCAGGTGCAGGCTGGGCTGCCGCAGGTTCGCGTCGATCAACAGCACCTTCTCGTATTTGGCCACGAACGCGGTCGCCAGGTTGCAGGCCACCGAAGTCTTGCCGTCACCGGGGGCGCCGCTACCCACCAGCAGCGTTTTGAGGGCCGTCTCCCCCGTTAGATCCAGGTTCGTGCGGCAGCGCCGGTAGCTCTCGCCCAGCAACGAGTACGGCGCGTCTCGGACGACGTGACACAGATCTACGTCGTCGACTGCCCGGTCCTCATTGGCGTCGGGGATCACCCCCAGCAGCGGAATCCGCAGGAACCGACGCACGTCGCTCGGCGTCCGCACCAGGTCGTTGAGCATCTCGATCAGGAAAGTCAGTGCCAAGCCGAGCATCAGACCGAGCAGGGTCCCGCCCGGGATCCACAGCAGGATGTGCCGCGACATCACCATCTCCAGCGGCTCCGGCGCCAGGCCCGCCACCTGCACCTTGGGTGTATCCGGATCGTCCAGCATGATCCGCAGCTTCTCGATCTGCATCTTGATCTGGTTCAGCATCTCGATACGTTCGTCACGCGTCTTGGTGTACTGTTCGTACCGCGACCGCGCCTCGTCCAGCGCCTTCTGCTTTTCGAGTGCCTCGTCACGCAACGACTGCAATTCCGTCTGTCGCTCCTCCAACACGCGGAGGCTGTCCCGCGCGTTGTAGAGGTTCGCCCGGCGCGTCTGCTCCGCGATCTCCACACGACGCTGATTCCGCTTCTGTTCGATCTCGTCGATCAGCTCCTGCGTCTGACGCACCACGCGATGGTTCTCGCCGAACCGGGTGAGCCTTGCCGACAACTGCCCCTCCAGCAGCACCAGTTGCTGCGCCAGCGAAACCATCACCGGGTCGCGCTCGATCGCGTGATCGACCTGGTCGCTGATGGGCCCCTCCGCCAGAACTCTGAGGTTCTCGATGTCGGCGCGAAGCTGTTTGATCGCCAGCGACAGAGTGCTCTCCTGGAGCTGGAGGTCGTTGAGCTGCATGGTGATGTGGTGCTGGAAGTAGCGTCCCGCCGGACGCTCCAGGTCGGTCAGGCCGCTTTCCTCGCGGACGCGCTGCATCGCCCGCTCGCTGTCGGCGATCTCTCGCTCGACGATGCTCTGACGCCCGGTCAACTCGATCAGCTTCTGATTCACGTCCTGTCGCTGCGTGTCCCCGTGCTGGCTGACGAACAGCCGGGCCATCTCGTTAACGATCAGCGCCGCCTCCTTCGGACTGCCGGAGGTCATCGACAAAATGATGTGTTCGGCTTCCCGGTGCGGAAACGCGCCGAGATTGTCTTCCAGATAATCCACCGCGTCGCGGATGTCACCATGCACCGTCTCACGGAACCACTTCGTATTGCGGACCTTGTCGCTTTGCAGCAGTGCCTGAAGACTCTCCTGCCGCTTCATGAGATTGGCCAGCGAGACGCGATGCCCATACTGGATTTCCTGCTGCACCTGGGTGGCCACGATCTCCATGGGGTCCGTCTCGATCGGCGGCAGCACCTTGAGCACCGCCTCCGCCTTGTAGAGCGGCGCGTGGCGACGAACCAGGATCCACCCGCCGACGCCGACCGCGCCTCCGAGCGTCGTCATAAACAGGATTAGCCAGAGGTGGCGGCGCAGCATACCGAAGACTTCCTTGGGGGTCAAGGCCGTCGCCGCAGCACCGCCGGCTCCAGATGTATTGGGCTTCCTGCCCCTCCCGCCCGATGTCGGGCCCAGGTTTCTCTTCATCGATTTCACTCCCCGAAGCCCGTTCCCGCGAAACCCAACCGCGGGAGCGCGTCACGTCGAAGATTCGCTATCGCCTGGCCTGCAACCGCTCGATGGCCGAAGCGATGCGGCCGGTCATATCGGACCGTTCGCCGTCGCTCAATTCCAGTGCGTGCCGATAGGCCGCCAAGGCGCTCTTCTCATCGCCCAGCGCCTCGGTGATCCGACCCAGATGCTCGTAGGCGGTCGCCGAAGGCGTCCCGGCCATCTCGTACTGCTGGATCGCCGAGGCCATGAAGCGAGCGGCCGCCGCATGATCCCCTTGGCGGTGCAGCACGAACGCGTACGTATCCAGATACGCTGCACTGTCCGGCTCGGCCTTCAACGCACGCTCGACATATCCCTGCGCCTCGTCCAGCCGTTCGTCGTTCTCGGCCAGCAAGTACGCCAGATTGTTCAGAACATTGCTGTTCGTCGGCATTTTCCGGGCCAGACTTTCGTAGACAGCCACAGCCGTTTGAAGGTACCGTTTATCGGAACTGTGCTTGTAGGCCTCCGTCAGCAGATCCGCCTTCCGAAGCGTGTATTCCGCAGCCCGCCTGGCATCCGATGCGCTCAGGTCGATGCACCGGTCCACATACCGAATCGCGCCGTCGTAGTCACCCTCCATCCGAGTCAGGCTGGACATCATCGCGTTGACCGCGACAGAATCCGGATCGTTCGCCAGCCGCTGCCGACCATATTGCATGACCTCCTCGGGGCCCAGCAGCGTCCGCACCCGGCGCAGAATTTCGGTGCCCAGCCGGCTGTCCCGCCAGGCTCTGTCGATCGCCTGTCGACCCAGACGCGTCGCCTCCGCCATATCCCCCTGCGTCTTTCTGGCTTGGGCCATCCGATGTAGGGCAATCGAAGCCCATTCGCCATCGAAGTATTTGCCCGCTTCCTCCAGGAGCCGATCCAGTTTCTTGGGGTGCCACGCATCCGTTCCCGCCTCCGGATCGCCCGCGCTGAGCAGCAACGCATGCAGGTAGCCATCCAGCACCGCCCGGTGCGACGCATCGTTCTGCCCGGAAGCGGAGTCCTGCGACTGGGCCAGACGGGAGGCTTTGCCATACAGACGCACCGCCTCATCGTAATCGCGCTGTTCGATGGCAAACGCTCCGGCGCGAGCGAGCCAGACAACGCTCTCGGGAAGTTCGGCCAGCGTCTCGGCATAAAACCGTTCGAGCGCATCGATCCGTCCCAATCGTCGGTACGTCCGTTCCAGCAGCATCCGCGTCGCAGCCGGCGGGTTCGGTCGCTGTAGCAGCCCCCGCAGTTCGCTGGCCGCCTCCTCATAGCGACCCGCCCAGAGATAGGCGTTGGCCAGTGCCACCGTGGTATCCACATCGTCTTCGACCAGTCGGCTCTTGCGGAAATCCAGGATCGCCTGGTCGTAGTCGCCCATCAGCAGGCCGATCTCGCCCCGCAGCCGCCAGCCCGACCCGTCCTGCTGGTTCTTTTCCAGATGGCGGTTGGTCAATTCGAGGGCCCGCTGCAACTGCCCTTGGCGCTTGGCCAAGAAGGCCTCCATCAGCAGCAGACGGGGTTCATCCGGATAACGCTCCTTGAAGCTTTGCAGCTTGTGCTCGGCGTCCTGCACCAGGCCCACGTCGAGATAGGCACGGACCTGGGCCAGCCGGTTGGCGGGGTTGTCCTCCCGCGCCAGCAGCTCTTCGGAATGGCTCTTGACGCCGGTGCGGTCCCTGGTCGCCTCCGCCACGAGCACCAGTCCCTTGAGCGCATCGTTTCGGGAAGCCGGGTCGTCACGAAGCTTTGCGAGCAGCGTCCTGGCTTCGTCGTAGCGACCGGTACGGTAGTAGTGACGCCATAGCAGCCGGTCGTCGTTCGAATCCGCCAGCAGTTGAGCCGCCTTCTCCGGCTGATCCGTAACGCGATAGTACTCCGCATAGCTCTGGAGCATCAGCTCGCTGTTCGGGTCCATCTGCTGAGCCTGCTCGAATGCCGTCTCCGCGATCGTCAGAAACGCTCCTTTTCGCGCCGGGTCCACCTGGCGAATGGCAATCTGCGTCGCCAGGCGCCCCAGCATCACCGCGTTTTCCACGCTCGGCGCCGTGATCTGAATCGTCTGTCGGATGCCCAGCGCCTTGAGCGGATCGCTCTCGTCGATCAGGCTCGCATAGGCCAGCAGCGCCTCCGTATCCTTTGGGTTCAACTGGATCGTACGTTCCAGCGCCGCCTGCGCTTCGTTGCGCTGCTCCACCGAGGCGCGCTCGCCCAGCTCTTGATTGCGGACGAGCAGTGCGTTCGCCAGCGTCCTGGCGACCAGCGGATCGGCGGGATTCTGACTCGACGCCTTCTGCGCATCGGCCACGCAGGCAAGTTCGTCGCCCAGCGCCGCCTGGACATTGCTGCGGAACATGTAGCCATAGGAGAAGATCGGCCGCAGCTTCAGGCACTCATCCAGGTGACGCAGCGCCTCGTCGTGTTGTCTCCGGGCGAACGCCAGCCGACCGGCAAACAGATGCCCCCCGCTGTCGTCGAGGTTGTCGGCCTTGGCGATGGCCACCACGTCTTCCGCCAGCGTCCAGTTCTCTTGCCTGCATGCCAGGTCGAAGAGTTGGCCTACCGCTCGATGGCGCAGCGTCAGCGACCCACCGCGCAGATAGGCCGGCCCGGCGCCCAAATCCGCCGAAGACGTCGCATCGATCACCTGCTGCCACTGGGCGATCGCTTCATCAGCTCGACCGCTGTCCTCATAGAAGGCAGCCAACTCAGCGGCACGCGTCACCGGATCGGACAGGCTGCGAATTGCCTCCAGGCGAAGCTCCCGGCGGCGCGCGGGCGAACAGGCCGACGGATCGGGTTCGCCCAGAAGTCCCCGACAGAACAACGCGTCCGCATCCTCGGACCGATGCCGCAGAAATGCGTCCACCACCGCCTTGGCCCGCACCAGGTCCCCCTGTTCGATCAGGATCTGAACCAGCGTCTCAAGCCCCTGGCCTTCCACGCCGTTCGGATCCACCTGCAAAAGGGTCTGGGTCCAATCGGCCTGCCGCCGGCGGCACTCGTGCAACTCGGCCCGCATGCCCTGGGTCGCCTCAGTCTGGTCTTGCACATCCCCCTGCCGGTTGGATTCGGCCGGCGAGGCACTACGCTCGATCGCCTCCTGTAACTGCGAGGCCTTGGCCGCCAGGAGAATCAAACGCAATTTCAACGTGTTGGGATCCGCCAGATCCAGGTGAAGGATCGTCTCCTCCGCCTCGGTGACATAGCCTCTGGCGAGCAAGGCGCGCGCCCGCAACTGCCGACTTCGTTCGGTCGCGCCGAATCGTTCGTCGAAGCTGCTGACCGCGCGCAGCGCCACCTCCGACGAGCGGATGCGCAGCAGGGCTTCGCCATAGTCGAGCACCGTCTCGGGCCGGGTATTGACAATCCCCGAATTGAGCGCCGATCCCAGGAACTCGATGACCGCCCCGACCTCGGAAGTACCCTTGAAAAGATTGGCCAGCGTGTACGAAAGAAAGGCGTCTCCCAAATCCTCGGGACCGCTGGCCGCCTCGATCTGCTCGTAGGCCGCGTACAGGTCCCGCACCGCCTGCCCGCTCTGGCCCCGCGCGAGTTCCAGCATGCCCCGCCATTTGAGCACCTGGGGATTCTCGCCACTGCCCTGAATCTGCTCGATCTCATGGACGACCCTCTCCGCCTGCGCCAGGACCGCCTCATCGACCGTCGCCGCATCATCGCTCAGTAGTGTCGCCTCCAGGCAGAATCGGCCCAGCAACGCACAAAGAGAGAATCGATACACCTGCCCGACGTACTGCCTCGGACCAGGTACATCCTGACAGTCGGGCAGTTCCAGCGCCGCTTCACCCAGTTCGATGGCCTTTCGCAGGGCGGACTCGTCCCCATACAGGGTGAATCGACGGTAGTACAACCCCGCTGCCAGACGGGACGTCCGCACGTCCGTCGGATCGAGCGACAAGGATTTCTCCACTGCGCTGATCGCAGCGTCAAGCTTCGTCCCTGCCGCATCGATGTGAAGATAGGCCGAATACAACGAGTAGAATTCAGCCAGGCTCGACAGGACCTCGGCGCTCGACGGGAACTTAGCGGCCAACGCCTGGTACTCCGCTTCCAGAGCCTGCATCTTCTCCCGCGCATCAGTCAGCGGACTGGTCTTCGCCTCGTCCAGCTTGCGATCCAGGCGATCGATATGCGGTCCTGGCACATCCCCCACCGCCTCGATGGCCTCCGCCAGAACAGTGTTGGCCCGATCCGTCGCCTCTTCCTGCCGGTTCAGTTGGCCACGCGATCGCGCCACCCGCGCCTCCTCCCGGAAGGCGGCCCCGAGTTGGCGGTAGATCTCGCCGTTCCTGGGTTCGCGTTGGCGGGCCTCCCGCAAATTCCGCTGGGCGTCGGCCAGCAGGTCGTCGGGATTGGTGCCGGTGCCCATCGAAGCCAGTTCCAGTGCCGCCCGACCCATCACGAAGTGCAGGAAAGCCCCGACACGCTCGATCCCGCCATCCCAATCGGCGGGTTCGGCCCCCCCGAAAGCCAATTCCCACTGGGCCTTCTCTTTTTCCAGCAGATCGGCCTGGCGGGCGACTTCCACCAGCTCCTCCGCCTGGGACCGAACGTCCTTCCAATAGGTACTGGTGGGTTGTCCGATCTCGCTGAGGCTGTCAGCCATGATGTAGGAGTACTTCAGACGGGCCAGCCGGGCCTGGACGTTCTGCGGATCGGTCGTGATGATCTGCTCCCAGCAGCCGAGCACGCGTCGCCAGTCGCCGGTCGCCTGATAGATATCGGCCAGCTTGAAGTAGAGGTCGATCTTGTCCTCGGGCAGGCGGGTGCGATTCAACGCCTCGGCGTAGTTGCGCCGGGCCGCCTCGTAATCCTGGACCGCCCAGGCCGCGTCGCCGTCGGCAAGGAACTGGGCCGGATCGCGCGTCAGCCGCAGAATCACCACCACCGCCAGCATCGCCAGGATCAGGAAGACGGTCGACCCCATCAGGGCCACCTTCTTATTGAGGCGTCTTCTCGCCATCAGTTTTTCCTTTCTGCTGCATCCGCAGGATCGAGGCGGCTGTCCGGCCAATGATCGCGTTGAAGCAATGGAAGTATCACCATCAGAAGTCCCTCTCCCGCCGAAACCGTCGCCGCCCGTGTCGGAGCGATAACTGCCTGGTTGAATATCAATTCGATCTTACAGAAGTACGCCTGCCTGCTGAAAATGTTTCGATTCAACGCCATCCGCGCCCCATCCCGGCTGCCCGCGTACTCCCCGTTGACCCGGAACAGATACAGTACCGGAAACCGCGACGAAACCGCCGAGAAGGCATCCGCCGACCCTTCAAAGACCAGGTAGCGTCCGGGAATCTCCTCCGCCTCGCCCCTCCATGGAACGCGGAGCGCAACCGGTTGGGTGTCGATACGCTGGTATCCCCCGCCCGTGTAGCATTCCTCGGGTACGTGAGGTACGCGGTCGGGCAGCCGGTAGTACGTGATGAACAGCATGACCCGCCGGACCGGGCTGCTTGCCGGCTGGCAAGGGTCTTCCAGCACCCACTGGATGTAGTCCTCCGTGCCCAACGCCTCGAGGATCTCCTCGTTCTCGATCGCCAGCTTCGCTGCGACCTGATAAGGCGCCAGCGCCGCCTCATCGAGCTGGTCCAGCGGCTTCTTCAGTGGCAGTGGCTCCTTGCGAAGGTAGAGTCCGAGCCTCTGCCTTGCCACCGTCATGCCCACGCAGGCCAGGGCCAGCACCGCCGTACAGATCACGAACGCCGGCTGCAGATACGCTCGATTTGTGCCCGTTTCACCCCTCATGCCGTCGGACGCCTGCGAAGAATCACCTCTCCTTTGCCCGCCTGATCCTCATCGACGAACAGACTCGACATGAACCAGGCCAGAAACCCGTACAGCCCGAAGGCCAGCGGCAACATCGCCAGCCCCAGCGCATCGTGGTACAAGCCCTGCGTGTACTTCGGATCGGCCAGCACGTAGATGAACCCCGTCACCGTCACGCGAACGATGTTGCAGAGGATCGCGATGGGAACCGTGCTGACCAGCAGTACGATCCGTTGCCACAGGGGACGGTAATGCAAATAGGCCATCGCCACGCCCAGCGCCAGGAATGCCATCAACAGGCGCATCCCGCTGCACGCTTCCGCCACGTCCAGCGGAGGCTCCAGATGCCGACCTTGGTAGACGATGTCGATCACCACGCCGCTCGAACCCGCTTCGAGCCCGTCCACCAGATTGAGCAGCGCCGTCGCTACGGTAGCGGCCATCTTCCGCATCGGGATCGTCAGTCCCACGTAGTACCGCCGGGGCAAGGGCACCGCAAAGATCAGAAACGCAATCGGTAGCCACGTCTGCGCCAGCAGACGCCACCCTCCCAAAAACAGCACCACCGAACCGATCGCCAGAATCAGCGACACCGGGCGAAAATACGCATACCCCGAAGGACTGACCAGATTGAACATGTAGAAGACCAGCGTCCCGACCAGCAGCGCGAGTCCCAGATAGCAAGGGCGAGTCTGCCCCGGCTGCAACCTCTCGGGGCGCCGGCCCGCCAGCAGTTCCGCCAGCGGATCGCCGACGTACTCCAGCGACAGAATGCGATCGCGCCGCTGATGGATGAAATACAGGCTGAACAGCGGAATGAGAAATCCGTGCGACCAGCTCGGGTCGGTCAGCCAAAGGCCGACGATCCGCTCGATCTCACTGTGAAACAGCAACCCGAGTAAGCCGGCAACGACCACCATCTTCACGCAACTGGACCGCGCGAGTTGGCCCCAGGTGGTGTGAGCCGGACTCGATTCGTGCGGATCGGCAGTTGAGCATGGCGTCGGGGTCACGGGTCTCGGACCGCTCCATCAAAATAGCGAGGTTCCATAATAATCGTCGTGGTAGACGAAGTTGCGATCGTACACGAACGCGAAACCGTAGGCCGCCCGGAAGGCGTTTCGCAGGGTCGCCCGCCAGCGCGAGGTGAAGTGCGTCCCCACGTTGATCAAGTCGTTGGGCTTGATGTAGAAGTCGGGCTGCTCGCCGCTGGCGATCTTGTCCAGATCGACCATGACGATCTCCTCGCGGTCGTCAGGCAGGCGACGCACGACTTCGCACATCTTCGGATAGGCCAGAGGTCCCAACCCACCGGCAGCGGCAATCGCCATCTTCAACGTCATCGGCCGCCCCGTCAGCGGGATATACCCGGCGCGGTTCACGTTGCCGGTGATGCAGAATTCACCGATCATATCCACTGGCACATAGATCGTATCGCCCGGCTTGACGATCACGTTGTAACGCGGGTCGCCCGCCATCAGTTTGTCGGCCGGGATTTTCATCAGACGCGTCTGCACCGCCTCCTCCCACTCCGCCTCCATCGGCAGTGCCGCCGGTTGCGCCGACGTGCTCTTGGACTCCGTCCTTATCTCCGGCGCCGCCACCGGCAGCGAGGCAACCTCGCCCTTCGTCACTGGTACCCACTGACCGTCCTTCAACACCCACTCCACCTCCCCGCCTTGCGACGCAGCGTCAGGTTTCTCTGGAGGGGGCAGTTCCAGAGGCAACGATGTCTTCGACGAGGTCTCTTCGGCAGACTCGATCTGCATCTGCACCCATTGGCCGTTGCGAAAGACCCACTCGACCCTCCCGCCCGGCTTCGACGATGCGGCAGCGCGCCCCGCAATGGGCTCGTCGGCAGCACCGAACTCGGTCGGCGCAATCAGCACGTCGTCGCCGGACGCCTGTCCCCCGTTCTTCTCCGGAACCAGCAGTCGATAGGTCGGGGGCACCACAGAAGCAGAAATGCTCTGTGGCTCCGAAGGCGCCGCCGTTTGTGAATTCGGCCGCGAATTCGACGACCAGGGCACCCCCGCCGACGGGGCAATCAGATCGAGCATCTCGCGTTCGAGTTCGAACTTCTCCGCCGGCTGCGAGGGCACCGGGATCTGCCCCTGGGGCACCTCCATCGAAGACCTCTGCGGCGCCCGAGCGGTCGGACTCGGCAACGGCGCATCCCACGAAGAGGGCGGCGCGACGAGTTCCAGTTCGTCCGCGTCCGGCGCTGTTTGCACCGGATGGGCCGCGGGCAAGGCGCCGGTCGCCTCCTGGGCCCGCGCCACGTAGATATGACTGACGTTGAACTGCATGGGCCCGCCCGCGGTCGCCAGCGCATCGGTCAGCCGGAAGTCGAAACGAGGGATGCCATACCGCCCCGGCTGAGGCACCCCGTTGCCCAGGATCGAAAACGTCCGCTGTTGCGAATGGATCAGCGCCACCGTCACCGATGGCTCTCGCAGCACGCTGGGCGAAAGCGCCTGGCGGATCTCCTGCTCCAGTTGCGTCTCCGTCAGCCCCGCCGCCTGGATCACGCCGACCTCGGGGATCGAGATCTTGCCCGTCTCCGAGACCACGTACTCGTTGACCATCATCGCGTTTTCCTGGAAAAGCTCGAAGATCGAGACGCGCACGAGATCGCCCGTCCGCAGCGTGTAGTCGCCCCGGACCGCGACAATATCCTGCGGTCTCGGGGGCTCGGCTTGCGCCCACGCCACCGGACTCTCCTCCGCCACCCCGAGCGAGTCGAGGATCACGTTCACCGCCGGCGTCGGACGAAACCGCCCGATCTGCGTCGGGTCCAGCAGCTTGTTGCCGCACCCGGTCGACAGGCTGCCCAAGGCAGCCACCAGCAGTATCCGGAACGCTCGGTCCATGGGGCCCCAATCGCGAATACGTAGTCGTTGATCGTACATTCGAAGGGTTTATCGGTTCCTGTACGCTCGCGCTTAAGCCATTTGGCCCGATCCGACGACAAATCCGCGGACCTCCGACGCCACTTGCGCCGGAACCCACACGCGCCCGAATGCGCGCCCGATAATGCCGCCCCTGCCAGGCGTAGCGGAATACGCGAATCAGCAGCCGGTTCACGCGGACAAAGGCCCTGCCGAGCCCGGACACTCACGCATGGCGGAGAGATTCGCTATCCACGCCGGGTCGCCGGACTGGCGCCAGTCCTTATCGGCTGTACCTTCACCGCTCGCCTCCAACGCCGCCGACACCGCGCCGGCAGTCGCCGATCGCAAGGGCACATGGGAACTTAGCCAACCCTGCTTCGCGGGAATATCCTACCTGCAAACGGGCGAGAGTACCGTATGTCCGGATGGAGACCGAGTGGTTTCCGACCCCTTGCGGGTGATGCGCAATGCAACGATCTATGGAGTCGGTGGCCTACCCAAGCGTCATGCGAATCGTACTGGCCATTATCGGAGTCGGACTTCTGCTGGCCGTGGTGCTGGACGTTCTGCCCACGACGATGGCGCGCGGCTCGGGATTCCTCACGCGACGCGTCAGCGCCGTGCTCGGGTCTCTGTTGACACGTCGCAAGCATGCGAACGAACACAAACACCGTCTCGTCTCCGGCGGCTTTCTGGCGATGCTCAGTGTGATCGTCTTGTGGGTCGTTCTGTTCTGGACCGGGTGGACGCTGGTCTACTGCGGCTCCGAAACCGCCGTCGTCAACACGCAGACCAAGGTGCCGGCAACCCTCCTCGAACGAATCTACTTCAGCGGTTACACGCTCTCGACCCTGGGCCTCGGTGACTTCCAACCGCAGGGGGCGGTCTTCCTCCTGGCCGCCGTGGTCCATTCCCTCAGCGGACTCTTTATCATCACGTTCAGTGTCTCCTATATGATTCCCGTCCTCCAGGCGGCGGTGGAGCGGGCCCACCTCGCGCTGCGGATCAGCGGACTGGGCCGAACGCCGCAGGAAATCATCCTGCGTGCATGCCCCGCCCAAGGCCACTGCCATATGCTCGAGCAGCATCTGCTGGCGCTGGCCCCCGACATCGCCCTGTTGGCGCAGCGCCATGCCGCCTACCCGGTGCTGCACTACTTCGTCGGACACCATCCGCAGGAGGCGCTGGCTCCGCGCCTGGCGGCTCTCGACGAGGCGTTGACCATCATTCGCCACGCCCTGCCGGAACTCTCGGTGCATCGTGCCGCCTGCGATCCCGCTCGTCACGCCATCACCGAACTGCTCGGCATGCTCGACCGGCACTATATCCACGCCGCCGACCCGCCGCCACCGCCGCCCAGGCTCGACGCCCTCCGTCGCCACGGCTTCACCGTCGAAAATGACGCCGGCTTCGCCGAGACCGCCAGGCAACTGGAGCCCCGCCGTAAATTGCTGCTCGCCATGGTCCGCGCCGCCGGCTGGTCCTGGGACAGCGTCCAACCACCGACCGACAGCGACGAGAATCCAACCGCTTCCCAGGCCGACACGGTCGAATCGCAATAGCGCAATGCATCTGGAGCGACTGCGAGAAGGCCGCCTGCTAGAATTGCCCGGCGGGCGTCGACGCCCTCCGCGTGATCGTCGCCGCGGCCGCATGAAACGCAACAAGACCTGGCATCGCTCCGTGATGCTGGACGCCGACCGCATCGCCCAGGACGACGTGACCATCGCCTGGTCTGGCACTCGCAGCCTCAAGCTGTTTCACAAGGGAGACAAGCTCAAGCCAATCGCCGTTCTCACCGGCCCCCAGGACCAGACGATCGAGGTCGTGTGAATGACCCGAAGCCTGGACTACGTCCTGAATGCCGTTGCCAGCCATCTGCCGCCGGACTGCCGGGTCGACGTTGTCTGATTTCGCCGCCCCCACCGCCTCGTCCGCCTCAAACCGGTTGTCGAAACGCGCCGGATCGACGCGCCGGCATGCCTCCGCACGCGCCGCCCCGGGCCCTTGCCGGTCCGCCCTTCGTTTCGTACGGTTTAGGTAGGCTGTCTCTTGGATGGATTACAATCAGTTCGCTCGCGCACGCCACGTAAGGGAACGGACCGGACCCATGGCGACCGCTACGGATCTCATCCGACGTCTGCGGCACAGACACCACAAGATTGAAGGGGAACTGGGCTATTTTGGTCTGGCCGGCTGGTGGTCCGCCACCTTCAGCCGGACCGAGCAGGATCGCATCGAAGCCGGTTTTCGCCCCGCCGGAACGCCCCCCAGAGCCAGACCGCTCACCACCGGCCGAGGCCCCTCCCGCTTCCATAGCGCCACTGCCCTGCTGATCGCTATGGCCGCCGGCCTCAGACATCACCCGCAGGAGCGGGAGCTCGCCGTCCGAGTTCTGGCCGAGGCCGAAAAAAGAGCGCAAGCGGAAGACGACACACTCGGCCTGCACTTTGTCTACCAGGAGATGATCCGTCTCCACAGCCGGTGGCGCGACCATTTCCTCGACGCCCTGGACCTCACCTTCGGCGCCTGCCACAAGCAGGTGACCCTCGCTACTGCCGCCGCGGACGCCTTCCGTCGGCAGCATCCCAAGGACCCGCTGCCCGTGCACCTGGGCTTTCAGAAGCTCGCCGGCCTGCTGGAGATGGAAGGCTCGTATACCCGTGCCATCGAGATCTGCAAGCAGGCCCAGGACCAAGGCTGGGCAGGCAACTGGACCTGGGACATCGGCCGACTCGCCCGCAAACGCGACGAGCAGGACTACCGCGAAAAGTACATCTCCCCCTCCGGCCTCGGCCCCGTGTAGCTGCTGCTCACCATGCCACCCGTCGGACTCTGCCGCCCAATCACCGAGGGCGCAGCAGGCGGAATCGCGTCGCGCCGGTGGCGCAGACAGGAAGCTCTCAGCCCTTCTTGCGTTTCTTTGTCGATTTGATGAATCGGCCGAAGGCTTTATCCTTCCTCCGTTTGTCCCGATACGACATCTCGTGGTACTCGGACTCCTTCTTGAGCTTGAGGTAGTTGGCATAACGATCTTCATCCAACTGACCGCTCTCCACGGCCGCCCGGACCGCGCAACCCGGCTCGTGTTCATGGCTGCAATCCGCGTATCGACACTGTTCCGAAAGCGCCGCCACGTCCTCGAAACCGGTGTCGATCTCCTCGCCCACACCGATCATGCCGACCTCTCGCATCCCCGGCGTATCGATCAACATCGCACCTTCGCCCACAAAGACGATCTGTCGACGCGAGGTCGTATGCGTGCCTTTGCCGACGCCGCTGACCGCCTGGGTCTCAAAGGCATCGTGGCCGAGAAGACGATTGATCAGGGTCGTCTTGCCTACGCCCGATGAACCCAGCAGGCAGTACGTCTGCGCCGGACAGAGCGCCCGTTGAAGCGCCCCGAATCCGATCCCGGTAACATTGCTCAAGGCGATCACGCGGGCCTGGGTCACAGAGCGGACAGCCGCCACTTTCTGCTCCAATTCGTCCGCGCGGATCAAGTCGGTCTTCGTGAGAATCACAACCGGTTCAACACCGCCCTCCGTCGCCATGATCAGGTATCGATCCAACCGGCTCGGACTGAAGTCCACGTGGCACGATTGAACGACGAAAGCAGCATCGATGTTGGCGGCAATCATCTGGAGGTCGATGTCCCTGCCCGCGGTCTTCCTCCGCAGGAAGGTCTTTCGTGGCAATACCCGACGGATGATCGCCGCGCTGTCCTCGTTGTAGTACTGCGCGACCACCCAATCTCCGACGCACGGCTGGTCCTCGGGACGGTCGATCTGGTACATCAGCTTCCCGGACAGCTCCGCCGGCACTTCGTTCTCTTCATCTCGCAGGAGATAGGAGCCTCGATCCACCGCAAACACGCGCGCGAAGCGGCAACCGTCCTCTCCGAACTCCACGGCGCGCGCTTCAAACCATTCATCGAACCCGAAATCACTCAATCGCATAAAGTCGCATCACCGAAGGACACTCACCCGACATTTCTCACCAAGGCCTCACGCGACCACCGCGCCGCCGTGCGAACGCCCAAGTATGCCGCCACGCCCCCCACCGTTCAAGCGCAAACTACCCCTGTCGTCGGGTAGGCGTGCTGGGGAGGAGCCTTCTTTGCTTGACATCGGCAGTGCCACGCTGGTAATGTATGGTTGGCTTGGCTGGATGAAGCGTCGTGCGGAGTCGGTGTGAGAACGGGCGAAGACTACACCCCCCGGATCGATCAGACGGAAGCGGCCGAACACTTCGTTGGTCTTGCCGACCAGTTGCTCGATGGCGAAGCGATCTTCCAATTCGTCGGTTCCGAAACCGGCACTTACGTCATCGACTACATGACGCTAAACGTTGAGGGCTGTCCTGTCCCCCTGCCCGGCGCCGCCCCGCTGACGCTGCTCGGTGCAGCCGCCCTGGCCCGCTGGCGCCGACGAAGTCATTCGCAATCGGACTCCCTTCGGCCTCACTGCCAACAGATGCTTCAGAGCGTCACGTCCCAGCCGGGGCGGTACGATTCCTTCAGGAACGAGGCGGCCTTCTCATTCCCTCCCGTCGTCAGCGTGCGCGGGTCCCAATCGAAGCCACCGCCGCGATAGGCGATGTTACCCAACAGCACCGTCTCGGCCAGCGGACCGGAGTAGTCGAAGTCGCAGGTCGCTCGCCCTTCACCCCGGCAGGCGGCGATCCACTCGTTGTGAAACCCCGGAGACGGCGGGATCGACGGGTCCGGCGGCGTGAAGTCGGCGAAATCGGCCTCCGGCAGCAGCTTGTACTGGTCGAAACTGCACGTCAGGATGCCCTTGTCACCAATAAAGACGGTGTTGGCGCCGCTGCTGGGGATCCCCCGCTCGGCGAGGTCCGCCGGCTTGCCATGCGACCAGTGCAAGGTCAGCGGGGGCTGCTGGCCCCGAGCAGGGAACTCGTACCGCACCTGCATGGATTTCGGGGTTCGTTCGGGATCGACCGCCGGACCGGTGGCGTCCACGCGAAGCGGATGTTTCAGGTCCAGGGCCCAGTAGGGAATATCCAGGATGTGACAACCCCAGTTGCCCGCTTCGGCTGTCCCATAATCCCACCAGAAGCGCCACCCATAGGGACAGAACGACGGATGATAGGGACGGTAGTCGGCCGGACCGATCCACAGATCGTAGTCGAGGGTGCTCGGCACCGGCGGGCGATCCTGCGGGATCTTCGGCATGCCACGTCCCCCGCCGCACCAACTATACACTTCTCTCACAGGACCGATGGTGCCGCTGCGAACGATCTCCACCACGCGCCGCATATTCGGGAAGGCATGCCTCTGGGCGCCGAGTTGGGTCGCTAATCCCTTCTCGCGGGCCAGATCCGTCAACACGCGCGTCTCCCACACGTTATGTGCCAGCGGTTTCTCCAGATAAACGTGCAGACCCAACTGCATCGCCGCCAGTGCTGGGTGGAAATGCGTATGATCCGGCGTGCTGATCGCAACCGCGTCGAGCTTCGCACCATGCGCATCCAGCATCTTGCGCCAGTCGCGGTAAGTCTCGACCTTGGGGAATTTCTGGTAGGTCCCGCCGCCACGCTCGTCGTCGACGTCCGCAAAGGCAATCAGATTCTGACTGGACAGTCCGTTGACGTTCGATCCGCCCCGCCCTCCCACGCCGATACACGCGATGTTCAGCTTCTCATTAGGACTTTGGCTGAACGCGACTCGCGACGCCGCGCCCACGAAAAGACCGGCCGTCAACAAGGTGGAGTGTTTGAGAACGTCGCGTCGTGAGATGGATCGTTGCGTCATGGGAACCTCCCCGAAAGCTGAATCCGAGCGTGTTCGCTTGGGCCACATGAAGGTCACTGTACCAGAGACCCGACAATCCCTCAACGAAAGAACGCGCATCCCGCGCCGGAGGGATCTGCGTAGACTTCAGCCGGCCGCACATCTGGGTCACCGAAACGCCTGGATGGCAGGCTCACGGCTCGTCCTGAGCAATGCCGAATGAACCCGCAAGAATTTGGCAATGATCGACTGCATCAGCCTCTCCCGCCGCAAGGACAGTCGCCCACTTGGAGAGCGTTCCGCAGGCATGCTCAATCCCATCCCTCGGCAGTCATTTCATAGATACCGGCAGGATGGGGTTCTCACAACCCTGCCGACGGAAGGGCAACAGGTAGCGTCTGACCGATACCTGCGAACCGCAGGCAGCGCGGCAGCCCCCCGAATCCGGGTGGCACCCTGAGAGTGGACTCTTGAGGGGAGTGGGGCCTGGTGGCGAGCGCTGCCTGTCGTGGCTCTCCATGCGTAGGGTGACCAAATGGGTTGCTCGCACTATCGAGCGAGATACGAGATACGAGATACGATTCACGAGATACGGGATTGGTGCGCCGGGACATTGAGGAAAACCCTTAATGCGAAAGGCGAGCAGAAGGCCTAGTATGGCCGGGATGAAGGTCTGGCGATGGGTCATTTCAGTCGTGACGCTGGCGGGTCTGCCGAGGCGGTGGCAGGTGGGGCTCTATGCGCTGGCCGGCGTGGTGGTCGGTACGGTGCTGCTGCTGGCGCGGATCGCCAATGCGACGTCGTACCTCTCGGACGACCCACGGACCTGCATCAACTGCCACGTAATGACCGACGCCTACGCCAGTTGGCAGCGCGGCAGCCACGGACGGGTCGCGGTCTGCGTCGATTGCCACGTGCCCCACGACAACATCGCCGCCAAGTACGCCTATAAGGCCACGGACGGACTGAAACACTCTTACGTTTTCACGCTGCGGGCCGAGCCCCAGGTGCTCGAACTCTCGGACCGGGCAGTCCCGGTCGTCCAGACCAATTGCATCCGCTGCCACAGCGACCAACTCCTGATGGTCCGCCTGGCCTCCAGCGAGGAGCGGCGCTGCTGGGACTGCCATCAGAATATCCATGGCTCCGTCCGCAGCCTCTCCGCATCGCCCGTGGAATTGCGGCCGGGGCTCCCCGCCGCGGGGCTCGATTGGATGAAGAAAAAGGGAGATGAACCATGACCGACGAGAACGTGGGCCGAGCCCCTGAAGACCGATCGCACGACCAGCAGCGACGTCGTAGCGGAGCGCCGGGACTGCCGCTGTGGGCGGGGGCCGCCCTCCTCGTCTCGGCCGCCGGAGCGCTGCTGGTGCTCGGGCTGCTGGCTGTCTCGATCATGGAGCGACGCTGGGAAGCGCAGCGACCGATCCTTGTCGCCACCCCCCTGCCCGAGTGGGAGCCGGACAATGCCGTCTGGGGACAGAACTATCCGCTGCAATACGAATCGTACATGCGGACGCGGATCACCGACACACGGACCGAATACGGAGGGTCTATCCCTCGCGATTACCTCGAAATCGACCCGCTCCAGGTCGTGCTGTTCGCCGGTTACGGGTTCAGCAAGGAGTACCTCCAGGCGCGAGGACACTACTGGTCCGTCGTGGATGCCAACGCCACCGCCCGCCTGATTCGCCCCTTCAACGCCGGCACCTGCTGGACCTGCAAGAGCACGGACGTCCCCCGCCTGATGGACCAGATGGGCATCAAGGAATTCTACGCCGCGAACTTCCACGACCTCAAAGACGAGATATCGCACCCCATCGGTTGCCAGGACTGCCACGATCCGCAAACCCTCCGCCTGCGCATCACCCGCCCCGCCCTCTTGGAAGCGTTCCAGGCCATGGGGCGCGACATCAACGAAGCGACCCACCAGGAGATGCGCTCCCTCGTGTGTGCCCAGTGCCACGTCGAGTACTACTTCCGGACGGATGAATCGGAGGAGATGAAGAACTACCTGGTGTTCCCCTGGGCCAAGGGCACGACAATGGATGAGATGCTGGCGTACTACGATGGCCTGGAGTTCACGGACTACGTCCACGCGATCTCGGGCACACCGATCGTCAAGGCTCAGCACCCCGACTACGAACTCTACCTGACGGGGGTCCATTCGTTCCGTGGCGTCTCGTGCGCCGACTGCCACATGCCCTACCGCACCGAAGGCGGCGTCAAGTTCACCGATCACCACGTGCAGAGCCCCCTGCTGAACATCGCCAACAGTTGCGCCGTCTGCCACCGCTGGAGCGAAGAGGACATCGAGACGCGCGTCAAGGGCATCCAGGACAAGGTCAGCGCGATCATGTTGCAGGCGGAAGAGGCGCTGGTACATGCGCATTTCGATGTGGCCGCGGCCGCCCAGGCGGGTGCCAGCGACGACGACCTGCGCGAGACGAGAATGAAGCTGCGCCGCGCGCAGTTCCGCTGGGATTATGTCTCGGCCAACAACGGCATGGGCTTCCATTCGCCCCAGGAGTCGACCCGCATCCTGGGCGAAGCGGCCAACCTGGCCCAGCAGGCCCGCCTCGAGGCGACCCGTCTGCTGGCCCTCCAGGGCGTAACGTCGCCGCCGCAGTATCCGGACGTTTCGACCCGCGAGAAAGCCCAGGAATTGGTGCAGGCGTATGTCGAGGGCGACGGACCACGATTGTTGCCGTGAACCGCATCGCTGGCTCCGGCGCACAAAATGGCGGTGGGCAAAGCCCGATGTGGCTGCATCGAACGGACCGCCGACAAAATCTGACGCTTTTTTTCTTTTTCCTGTTGCACCCTCGCCTAAGTAAGACTATATTAGTCCTAGATAGAGCGGTGGCCCGTGTGAGGCCGCCCTGCGATGGCCGACCCAGGTGAGAACAAATGGACATCCTGAGAAGAAACACGGATTACGCCTTGCGTCTGGTAGTAAATCTGGCGCACCGGTACGGCGACGGCGCCGTATCCACCCGTGTGCTGTCCGACGAAGAAGGCGTGTCGTACCAACTGGCCTGCAAATTGATGCAGAAGCTGCACAATGCAGGACTGGTGGAAAGCGACATGGGCCCCAAAGGCGGATTCCGCCTCGGCCGCTCGCCGCAGGAGGTGGCCCTTCGGGAGGTGATCGAAACGATCCAGGGACCGCTCAGGCTCAACCGTTGCCTGCTCGGCACCGGCGTCTGCGAACGGCAGGAGACCTGCCCGATCCGGGCCCGCATGGAGGAGCTTCAGGAGCAGATGGATCAGTATCTCGGCGGCGTAACGCTGAGCGAATTGGCAGAGAATCGAAAGCCGGCGGCCAGAACCGCCCAACGCCGAGGGAGGCGCAGATGACCGAACGAACCAAACCGACCGTGCTGCTGGACGCCTGTCTGGGCAAGGCCGAATCGCTGGCGGCGCTCACCGGGTACGCCGAAGATTCGATCGTGAGCAAGACCATCCTCGATAAGAGCAGCGGAACGATCACGCTGTTCGCCTTCGATAAAGGCCAGAAACTCAGCGAGCATACCTCGCCCTACGACGCCGTCGTCCAGGTCGTCGACGGCCAGGGCCACCTGGTGATCGGAGGCGAAGGCGTCGACGTCAAGACCGGCGAACTGGTGATCATGCCCGCAAACGTGCCTCACTCCGTGGTGGCCGCCGAACGCTTCAAAATGCTGTTGATCATGATCCGCTGAACGAAACGAGAAGGAGAAGACTATCCATGCAGACGATCGACGCCACAGCGGCACCGACCATTCCGAATCCGCACCAGGTCGCGGTGAGCAAGTTGCATGACAGCGAGCACGCCCAGGCCATGCACATCGCGCTGAAACCGGGCGAATCGCTCAAGAAGCACATCACGCCCGTGGATGTGTTCTTCTATGTGCTCCAGGGCCGGGGTGTGGTCGAAATCGGCGACGAACGGCAGGAGGTCGGGCCCGATACGCTGATCGACAGCCCCGCCCGGATCCCGCACACCTGGCACAACGAGAGCGACGAGATCCTGCGGGTGCTGGTGGTCAAGACGCCCCGTCCGACGGAAACCACCCGCTTGCTGTAAACCCCGCCCCGGCGGGGACGACCACCAATCGACACCGAACCAACAGACTACTGTATATATTATACAAAGGAGGTCTAGTATGTTTTGTTATCAGTGCGAGCAAACGGCGAAGGGAACGGGGTGCACGACGATGGGGGTCTGCGGGAAGAACCCGGAGACCGCGGCGTTACAGGATTTGCTGGTCTACGCGACGAAGGACATTGCACGGTACGCGTCGCGGGCCCATCGGCTGGGCGCTCGGGACCGGACGGTCGACGTGTTCACAATCAAGGCGCTGTTCAGCACGGTGACGAACGTGAATTTCGATCTCCGCTGGTTCGGGGCCTTCCTCCAGGAGGCGGCCGCGATCAAGGGCAAGGCGCAGGCGCTGTACGAGCAGGCGGCGCAGCAGGCGGGCCAGACGCCCGAGACCTTTTCCTGTCCGGTCCGCTGGTGGGAAGGGACCGAGGACATTGAAGGTCAGCTCGCCAAGGCGCAGGAAGTCTCCATCACGAAGTGGATCGACAAGCTCGGAGGCACCGCCGCCGGCGTGCAGGAACTGATCGTCTACGGTCTCAAGGGCGCCGCCGCCTACGTGGACCACGCCGAAATCCTCGGCAAGGACGACCCGCAGCTCTACGCCGACTTCCACGAGATGCTCGACTACCTGACCACCGGGCCGACCGACGTCAGCGAACTGCTCGGCAAGGCCCTCAAGACGGGCGAGATCAACCTCCGGGCCATGGAGCTGCTCGACGCCGCCAACACCGACGCCTACGGCCACCCCGAGCCCACTCAGGTACGCATCACCCCGGTCAAGGGCAAGTGCATCCTGGTCTCGGGCCACGACCTGCGCGACCTCGACGAACTGCTCCAGCAGACCGAGGGCACCGGGATCAACGTCTACACGCACGGCGAGATGCTGCCCTGCAACGCCTACCCCGGCCTGAAGAAATACAAGCACCTGGCGGGCAACTACGGTGGCGCCTGGCAGCGGCAACGAACCGAGTTCGACGAATTCCCCGGCCCCATCGTCATGACCACGAACTGCCTGATGCCGCCCAAGGACAGCTACAAGGACCGCGTGTTCACGCTGGGTCTGGTGGGCTGGCCGGACGTCAAGCACATCGACGACCGCAACTTCGCGCCGGTGATCGAATCGGCGTTGGCCCAGCCGGGCTTCACCGCCGACGCCCCCGCCCAGTACATCACCATCGGCTTCGGTCGCAATGCCGTGATGCAGGCGGCGGGCAAGGTGATCGACCTGGTCAAGGACGGCAAGATCCGCCACTTCTACCTCATCGGCGGCTGCGACGGCGCGAAGNNGGCGACATCAAGCGTTTCTTTGTCATCGGCGGCTGCGACGGCGCCAAACCCGGACGCAACTACTACACCGAGTTCGCCGAACAGGTGCCTGAAGACTGCGTGATCATGACGCTGGCGTGCGGCAAATACCGCTTCAACAAGCTCGAATTCGGCGACATCGAGGGCCTGCCCCGCCTGCTGGACGTCGGGCAGTGCAACGACTCGTATTCCGCGGTGAAGATCGCACTGGCGCTGGCGGACGCCTTCCAGTGCGGCGTCAACGACCTGCCGCTGTCGCTGATCCTCTCCTGGTTCGAGCAGAAGGCAGTCGCGATTCTGCTGACCCTGTTGCACCTGGGCGTCACAGACATCCGCCTTGGACCGACCCTGCCGGCCTTTGTCACGCCGGACGTGCTGAACGTGCTCGTCGAGAAGTTCGACATCAAGCCGATCGGCGAAGTGAAAGACGATATCGCCGCCACCCTCGCACGCTAGGTGCGAGGCCCTGGCAGGCAGAACGATACCTGCGCTCCACCTGGTAAGGCTGGGTGGAGCGCAGCCGAAGAATCCGCCATCGATGAAACCGGATTCTTCCTCGGAGACTCTTATGGCAGTACGAAACATCGTCAAGATCGACGAAGAAAAGTGCGATGGCTGCGGCCAGTGCGTCACCGCCTGTGCCGAAGGCGCCATCAAGATCATCAACGGCAAAGCGAAGCTCGTCAGCGAAACCTATTGCGATGGGCTCGGCGCCTGCCTGGGGCATTGTCCCCAGGACGCGATTACGATCGAACAGCGGGAAGCCGCCGAGTTCGACGAAGAGGCGACCCAGGAATACCTGGCCCGAGAGAACAAGAAGCCCGAGATGCCGTTCGCCTGTCCGGGCCTGGCGTTGCAGCAGTTCGAGGTCGTCGAGCCCAAGGACTCGAACGATGAGGCGGACGTGGCGCCCGCGGCCTCGCAACTGGGGCACTGGCCCGTGCAGTTGAAGCTGGTCTCGCCGACGGCGCCGTACTTTGCCGATGCCGATCTGCTGCTGGTGGCCGACTGCGTGCCGGTAGCGATGGCGGACTTTCACCAGCGGTTCCTCAAGGGGCGCAGCGTGGCGATGGGCTGTCCGAAGCTGGACGACGCGGCGTACTACGTCGAGAAGCTCGCGGACATCCTCCGCTCCAACACCGTCCGCAGCCTGACGGTGGTGCACATGCAGGTGCCCTGCTGCTCGGGACTGACGCGGGTCGCGCAACTGGCGCTGGCCCAGGCGGACAAAGAAATCCCCGCCGACGACGTAACCATCGGCCTGCGGGGCGAGATCCTGCGCAAAGAGTCCCTGTCCGGACAAACCGCAACCACCGCGTAAGCACGAATATCAACACCCGAAATCCGAAACAAATCCCCGAAGACAACTGTATAAAGGACGAGGACAATGGCAGCGTCTCCCCGCCGGTGGCAGGCGACAGCCATCGCCTCCCGTCTGACGAGTTGAGCTCTCCTTCGCTTGTCGTCCTGAGCGGAGCGCCGTCGAAGGATCTGGCCGGAAACCGGGCACCTGCCCAATTCGCGGCTGGGATGCTCGCAGGGCACGAAGGCAGAGAGTGTTTGTGAAGATTCGGTAGTTGTGATTTCGGTCATTGGTCTTTCGGGTTTGTTTCGAGTTTTGGATTTCGGATTTAGAGTTTGACAGCGATGTGGGACGTACTGAGACAAGTCGCGATTGACTTCTGGGCGGTGTTCGCCGAGATGTCCCCTTACCTGCTGTTCGGCTTCTTCGTGGCGGGCCTGCTGTCGATGCTGGTCTCGCGGAAGATGGTCGAGCGGCACCTGGGCGGCGGCGGCATGCTGCCCCTGCTCAAGGCAGCGATCTTCGGCGTCCCCTTGCCGCTATGCTCGTGCGGCGTGATCCCCGTGTCCATGTCGCTGCACAAACAGGGCGCCAGCAAGGGCTCGACCGTCTCGTTCCTGCTCTCGACTCCGCAGACGGGCGTGGACAGCATCCTCGTGACGTACAGCCTGCTGGGCCCGGTCTTCGCGGTCTTCCGGCCGCTGGCGGCGCTGGTAACCGGCGTAGCGGGCGGCGTGCTTGTGAACCTGTTCGGCAAGCCGGTCGCCAACGAAAGCAAGGCCGCTGAAGAGGCAGGCGACTGCCCCACCATCCCCACCTGGCGAAAGAAGTTCCTCGACGCCATGGAATACGCCTTCATCACGCTGCCGCGCGACATCGGCAAGCCCCTGCTGCTGGGCCTGGTGATCGCCGCGATCATCTCGGCGCTGGTGCCCGACGACTTCTTCGCCGACAAGCTCGGACGGGGCCTGCCCGCCATGCTGGTGATGATGGCGGTGGGCATTCCCATCTACGTCTGCGCCTCGGCGTCCGTGCCGGTGGCCGCGGCGCTGATCCTCAAGGGGCTCAGTCCCGGCGCAGCGCTCGTCTTCCTGATGACCGGTCCCGCCACCAACGCCGCCGGCGTGGCCGCCATCTGGAACACGCTGGGCCGACGAACCGCCATCCTCTACCTGCTCACCGTCGCCGCCTGCGCCCTCGGCGCAGGCCTGCTGCTCGACACCCTCGTCTTCAATACGGAACTGGACGTGGTCACCCACGCCCACCAGATGATCCCCCCGCTCGTCCAGAACCTCGCCGCCTTCACCCTCCTCGCCCTCCTCACCTACGGCTTCTACACCCGCTACCGCCGCAAACGCGTCTGACACCGCGCGTATCTCGTGAATCGTATCTCGTATCTCGTCAGTAGAACGCACAGGCCCTCGGCGGGCATCCCGGCTCCCCCGATCACCTCACCTCCGTGCGGCATCCACCCACCCCAGGCCCACGGATCGCGCTATCTGCGATTCGCAGGTAGCGGTTGGATTCGACCGAGATTCGCCTCGATAGACTCCGAACCTGAGTAAGCGGAGTGGAGCGTCGACGACACACGGAGGGGCGGATAGGACGTCTGGGGGCCCAGCGTCTTCTTGCGACAATTCCCGTGGTGATGCTATAATTGGCGTCAAGGGTGTACGATGTTGCATTCAGCGAAGGTTGTGCATGCAGATCGAGATTGAGAAGGAGCAGGACGGTCGGTGGCTGGCGGAGGTACCCGAGTTGCCGGGTGTCATGGCCTACGGGAGCGACCGAGACGAAGCGATCGCCCGGGTCAAGGCGCTGGCTCTGCGCGTCCTGGCCGACCGGCTCGACCACGGCGAAGAGATCCCGGAACTGCGATCCGTCTTCGCGATCCCGGCATGAGCCGGCGATCTTTCGCGGACAGGATGAGACTGGTCCTCACACACCCGCCCACCCCGCCAAACACACCAGCCTCCAACCCGACGACCTGAAATAAGACCAGAACGATGGTGTGCAGTGCACACCCTACGATCACTGGAGATTGGCGAGTTCCTGACGGAGGAATTGGGCCAACCTCGGGATCTCGTTCTCGGCGGTCCTGAATATCTCGTGGAGATCCACGCCCCCGGTAATGGTGGATCAGCCTGTCTCGCATCCGTGCCATCGCGGACCAGGGAACGGAGGGGTGGGCCTGTTTGAACGGGTCGCCGAGACGCTTGGCAATCTCTCCGATCAAGAGGAACTGGTGGAGCACCGCCGACTGGGTCTTGGTGTCGTTACGAAATTCCTCGAAGTCCATCGGACCGACGAACTGCTGAATCCGCGTCGCCGCATGGAGCATGTCTTGGAGGAGGTTCCTGTCACGCGGCATAGATGGGCCTCGCGGAGCGCGTGATTTCGTGGCGGTAGGCGGGATTGGGGTTCTCCTCCAGCGCGCGCGTGGTGACCAGATCCACCTCCCGTCCGAACAGGCGGGTCAGCTCCTCTTCCATCGTGAAATGATCGAACATGCTCCAGTCGGCATCGGGCGCGAAGGCGACCAGCAGGTCGACATCGCTGTCCGATCGCAGTTCCCCTCTGACCGCCGAGCCAAAGACAGCCAGTCGGCTGATCTTCCAACGGTCACAGAACCGTTTGATCTGCTCGTTGGAGACACCCAAATCGGTCACGGTCATGTGCAGGCTCCTTTCACGTCTTCCATGGCGGGCATGCCGACTATTGTATTGTCGGAACAAGCCGCCCGCTTGGCAAGGTCAGAACGCTGGTGTGCGGTGCACACCCTACGAGAATCCGACCCTCCCCAAGTTCTGCGGGCTCGAGGGTGCCACGCCGTGGAGACAATGTTCCATTCGGGCGGATTTTCTGCAATTTTGGTTGACGCTCATGCATGGTCAATATACCATAGTACGAGCTGGCGGAGGCCGGCGGGAAGGCGTGCGGCGGGTCAGGAGGGGCCGCGAGGCACGGGGAGACCAGGTGCGACAATCGAAAGGGAGAAGGATGAAAAAGGCGAGAAAGGCGAGTCAAGGACCGGGGCGGAGGCGGTGGCGGGTTCCGCCGCCGGAGAGCGAGATCTGGCCCGAGGAGTTTCGTGGCGAGCGGTGGAAATCGATCTATGCGACGTTGTTCGCGGGGCGCTGCCAGGTGTGCGCGTATTCGTGCCCCCTGCCGAAGACACGGCAGTGGCGCGACCGGCTGGTGGGCGTGGAACGGCTGCTGCTGTGCACGAACCGGGAGGGCGGTGGCGGCGAGTTGTGCGAGGTGCTCCCGATCGACACGTGCCGGAATTTCAAACCGAAACCCTGGCAGCCGCAACGCTCGAAGGGGGCCAGGAGACAGGGTCGTCCGGGGGCGGAGGCGTGCGATGACGACGTCCGGCGCATCCCCCTGGGCAACGGCCTGTTCGCCCTGGTCGACGCTGCCGACTACAAGCGGGTCAGCAAGTACCGGTGGTACGCCAAGCGCCATGGCTCGGTCACGTACGCCACCTGCCTGCGGAACGGGCGGGTGGTGTACATGCATCGGATGATCATGCGCCCGCCCAAGGGCTATATCGTCGATCATATCGACGGCAACGGTCTCAATAACCGGCGCTGCAACCTCCGTATCTGCACGCACCAGCAGAACCAGGCCAATCGGGGACCTCGAGGCGGGAGTTCGCAATTCGTCGGCGTGCTTCGTCATGGAGACAAATGGGAGGCGGGGATTCGATGCCAGGGCAAGTACCACTACCTGGGCCTGTTCGAGGATGAGGTCGAGGCGGCCAAGGCCCGCGACCGCAAAGCCTACGAACTGCACGGCCCCTACGCCTACCTCAACTTCCCGGAGGACTTCTCGGCCCAGGGCCCCGGCGAGTCTTCTGCGACAGAACCCGAGTGATCGCAGAATCGTGCGGCTGGCACGACCGAATCGTGACCTACTCCTCGGATGCAACAGAGGGGTAGGGCTTCTGCTGGGCGAAAGCCGCCAGGTGGCGAACGGCTTCGAGGTCGGCGGGGACGTCGAGGCGCTTCTCGGCGCAGGCCAGGGCCCGGCGGGCGTGGCGGATCGCGACGTCCCGCATGGCGGCGTCGCCGATCTTCGCCAGCGACGCCAGCGCCTTCTTCAGGCGCACGGAGACCTCCACGAGGCGACTTCCGTCGCGAGCGCTGGCGGTAAAGGCATCATCGAACATGTCGCCCACCGACAAGGCAGGAACCTCCACGCGGTCGAATTCCACCTGGGGACCGTCCTCGTTCTCCGGGGACCCGGCCCACAAACAGAACAGACGCACGAGGATTCCGATCACGTCAATCGCGGTCCCGGGATCGTTGATGCCGGGCGACAAGGCGTGATCGGCAATTTGGGAAAGCACGACGAGACCACAACGCGGATCATCGTCATAGGTGCGTTCCTTGCCGATCACGAAGGCGCCGATGAACGTCGCCAGCGTCCGTTGCGCATTGCGGCTTGCCTCCTGTCCATACATCGACCTCGTTGGGCCCACGCACCTTCACGACAGAACGGTATCGACAAACACGCAGGGCAAGCGGCGCAGTTCGAATTCCGTGAGATGGATTATGCCTTGTGGGCGGTGCTCTGGCAGGGCCGCGTCCGACGGACCCGACCGGCAAGCTTGATGCACACGGCGGGGATGGGAAGCAGGCACAGGGCAAGGTTAAAGCAGCAGAGGAGCCAGAGCAGGGCCGAACGCGGGGCGCTCCGCGCGACGGCGCGCCCGATGGTGGCGACGAGCGGCAGCCAGAGCACCAAGGCAAGGACGACGGCGGTTATCGCCATGGCCAAGGGCCTGGCGCCGAGTCCAAGCAACAGCAGTCCGACCAGGACGATGCCGGGCAGGCCGGCCAGTTGCATCTGGGCAGCGGTCAGCGCCGCGGGGTCGTCGAAGACGAACAGCCAGGCGGCCGGCGCGACCGCCAGCAGGTAGACGCCGTCCACTCCCGGCGCGAAGGCGACGCTCGCGACGAGCAACCAGAGGACCGGCAACACGAGCAGAAACAACCACTTGTCTCTCGTCGGCATCATGCCCCCCGTCGGCGGTTGCGTTGCCTCTACTGCGGCATGCTCCGCATCTGCTTGAAGGTGTTGATCAGGCCGTTGGTCGAGCCATCGTGCGAGGTCACTTCCCCGTCGCCCTCCAGCTCGGGCAGGATCGAGTTGGCCAGTTGCTTGCCCAGTTCGACGCCCCA
>NPIE01003653.1_pt2 | contig 30097 bp, 27 predicted proteins | sample 8637661 | NCBI WGS metagenome assembly NPIE01 (sample SAMN07420842, study PRJNA396082) | bioreactor metagenome | isolation source: sample BA12 brine-fed electro-methanogenic bioreactor BA | place: Japan: Kochi | collected 2016-12-09 | reverse complement strand
TCCATGAACGACAGCGGGCCGGAGGTGGTGGCACCCGCGCCGGCGACATAGGCACCGCGTGGGCGCAGGGTCGAGAATTCGTAACCGATACCACAGCCGGCCTTGAGGGTGAGGCCCGCTTCGTGGTTTTTCTCCAGGATATCGTTCATGGAATCCTGGATGGTGCCGGATACGGTGCAGTTAATGGTGGAGGTGGCCGGCTTGTGGGCTTCGGCTCCGGCGTTGGAAGTAATGCGGCCGGCGGGGATGGCGCCGTTTTGCAGGGCCCACAGGAATTCCTTCATGTACTTGTCGCGTACATTCTTTTTCTCAACCTCGGCCAGGGCCTTGGCCACGCGCTCGTAGGTTGCGTTGATGTCTTTGTCGACAGGCTCGCCGGTCTTGGTCTTGAGCTGGTACTTGCTGCTCCAGATATCCAGCGAAGCTTCCTGCATGGGAATCGTTGTGATCACTGCCTGTGCCTTAGCGTTCATTGCCACCCTCGGTTTTCAGTATGTCTCTTTTTTGAAGACGCCGTCCTCAGCGCCTTACCCCTGTGTGTTTCTGGTACTTCATGGGTTATCTGGCCAGCAGAATCACTATATATGGTGTCCGTGCCTGGCCGGGAAGACTGCCTTCCATAACCGGAATTCTGTGTTGATCACTGCAGCCAGCCTTGTGTCTGCTGGCATTTCTACTGCTTGACAATCAGTAGGTGTTGGCGTAGTTGGCCCTATATATGGGCTTATTTTTTGGGAAGTATAACAGGATATAGTGTTCTGTGAATAAGAGAGCAACTATTGATTGGCGCTTGTGGGCAAAGAAAATCAATGGAAAAATTCTTGAATCTGCGGGAAGCCGCGCCATTAACGGATTCTCTGCATGTCACTACATCTTGTGGTTAAAAAGTGTGCGCCTGAAAAGTTCTGGAATGCAGGTTTTTGTGACTTCTGCACGTATCCAAAAACGACGTGTCGGTAGAGTATGATAGTGGCGTCGTAATACTGCAGTGGCCCACAGGAAGTGATAACGACTATAAAAGGAAAAGAACAATGAAAGGCCTGAAACCTACCGTTCTTGCGCTGTGTATTGCCGGGGCGCCCCCTGCGGCCCTGGCGTTTCAACCGTTGGATGAAACCACGATGGGAAACATCACCGGCCAGGCGGGTGTGACCATTGAACTGGAGACCAAGCTGAACATTGATCGGTTCATCTACACCGATGAGGGGTCGCTTGAGATCAACAACATCTTCGTGGGCGGTACCAACCGGACCGACCTGTTTCCGGAACTGGGCGTTAACCTGATGGGCGGCGCTGCCCAGCAAACCGACCTGCTGGACAACATCCGCATTGAAATCGATGTACTCAGTGACGGCGATGCCATCATCAACGTGCTGCCGCAGATGTTCGGCGCGGTGGATGTGCGGGTCTCCACCGACCAGTGGAATCTGGTTGGCACCACAGACTCCACCACCATCCTTGATAATTTCACCGCTGACATTCTGANNACTGATGGGCGGCGCCAATATCGAGATTGATGCGGATACCGACGTGATGAACCTGCGCGCCGATATAGCGATTGATAACCTGGAGTTCGATGCACCGTTCCTGGCGGTGGGCATCCGGGATCTGCGCCTGACCGGTGATACCTATGATCCGGTTCGCAACAAGAACATTCCGGACCTGTTCGCCAAGGTGGACCTCGATATCTACAAGGGCTCTAACAGCCTGGGTGTCGACAGCCTTGCGGTCGATATGGATTCGTTCCGCGCTGACATGACCATTGGCGGTGTGCTGGTGGGTGGTACGTCCATTGGCAGCATCTTTATGGACGACCTGGCCATTACCAATACCCAGATGGTGATCTACGGCCATTAATGGTTGAGCAGAAACAAAAACGGGGCCGCGTGGGCCCCGTTTTTGTTGGTCGGGCGTTTTAGCCCAACAGCAGACTGTCGTCGTCTACTTCCAGGCCGCGCTGTTTCTCGAACAGGCCCAGCAGGTCCTTCACTTCCAGTCCATCCCGGTCTTTGCCGGCAATATCGAATACCACCTGGCCCTGGTGCAGCATCACGGTGCGGCTGCCGACTTCCAGTGCCTGTTTCATGCTGTGGGTGACCATCAGGGCGGTGAGCTTCTGCTCCTCGATGATCTGCTGGGTCAGTTCCAGCACGAAGTTGGCGGTTTTCGGGTCCAGCGCAGCGGTGTGCTCATCCAGCAGCAGAATGCTGGAGGGCGTGAGGCTGGCCATCAGCAGGCTGACGGCCTGGCGTTGGCCACCGGAGAGCAGGCCCATTTTGTCGCCCAGGCGGTTTTCCAGGCCCAGTTTCAAGGTGGCAAGGCTTTCCCGGAACTGGCCCAGGTACTGCTTTTTCACCGCGCTGGTCAGGCCCCGGCTTTGGCCACGTTTGATGGCCAGTGCCAGGTTTTCTTCAATGGACAGGTTTTCACAGGTGCCGGCCAGGGGGTCCTGGAACACCCGGGCAACCCGCGCCGCCCGTTTATGGGTGGGCAGCCGGGTAACGTCCAGGTTGTCGACGATAATCTGGCCGCTGTCCACCATGACTTCGCCGGCGAGGGCGTTCAGGAAGGTGGATTTTCCGGCGCCGTTGCTGCCGATGACCGTCACGAATTCGCCCTGGTTTACCGTCAGGCTCATGCCCCGAAGGGCCGGATTTTCCAGCGGGGTGCCTTTGCCAAAGGTAAGCCGCAGATCGGTTGCGCTGATCATAGTGCCTCCTCAGGCCTTTTTGCTGGTGAAACGACTGGCGATCTTGGTGCGAACGCCAGGCAGTACGATGGCCAGGGTAACCAGAACCGCGGTAATCAGATTCAGATCCTGTGCCTGCAGGCCGAGGACATCGGCATTCAGGGCAAAGGCAATGGCCAGTCGGTAGATGATGGCGCCCACCACACACGCCAGCAGGGCGCGTACCACGGTGGAGGGGGTGATGACGGCTTCACCGCCAATCAGTGAGGCGAGGCCGATCACGATTACGCCTACACCCATGGTGACGTCTGCTGCGCCCTGGCTCTGGGCAAACAGAGCACCGGCCAGACCCACCAGACCGTTGGACAGAGCAACTCCGAGTATGATCATGCCGCCGGTCGCAATGCCCTGGGCGCGAGCCATGCGGGCGTTGGCGCCAGTGGCGCGCATGGCCAGGCCAGTCTCGGATTTCATGAAACGCCACAACAGAATCAGGGACACAATAGCGACCAGGGTAAACAGCAACACCGGCACCTGATGGAAAGCCAGGCCCAGGTCGTACCAGGGAGTCAGTACGGTTTCTTCTGTGAGTAAGGCCACATTCGGCCGGCCCATGATGCGCAGGTTCACGGAGTAGAGCGCAATCATGGTAAGGATGGAGGCCAGCAGGTTCAGAATGTTGAGTTTGACATTCAGGATGGCGGTTACGGCACCGGCGGCCATGCCGGCCAGTACCGCACAGCCAGTTGCCAGCCAGGGATTCCAGCCTTCAATAATCAACATGGCGGCAACGGCGGCGCCCAGGGGGAAGCTGCCATCCACCGTCAGGTCGGGGAAGTCGAGAACACGGAAAGAGAGATAGATACCAAAGGCAACCAGGCCGTAGATCAGGCCGGTTTCGAGAGCACCGTAGAATGCGATTTCACTGAGCATGGGTAGTTTTTCACCGTGAAAGAAAACGGGCGGGCCCTTTTGGGGTCCGCCCGTGTTGGTCAGGCGTTACTTGTCGTTTTTGACGACTTTGACGGCTTCCTGGATGAGGTCTTCGGGCAGAGTGACGCCCATGCGCTCGGCGGCCTCGGGGTTCACGTACAGATCCAGTTCTTCCATGGTTTCAACCGGCATGTCGGCTGTGCCGGCACCTTCCAGTACGCGTGCGACCATGGCGCCAGTCTGGCGGCCGTGGTTGTAATAGTTGAAGCCCAAAGCGGCTACCGCGCCACGCTCAACGGTGGCAGTGTCGGCAGCAAAAACCGGGATCTTGGCCCGTTCGCCAACGGAAATAACCGCTTCGGCGGCACTGATCACGGTGTTATCGGTGGTCAGGTAGATGGCGTCGGCCTTGCCTACCAGGGAGCGGGCTGCGCCCAGCACTTCAGAAGTCTTGGTGGCCGCACCTTTAACCAGCTCCAGACCGCGGGCATGCAGGCGTTCTTCCAGCAGTTCAATCAGCGCGGCGGCGTTGGCTTCGCCAGGGTTGTAAACGGTACCGATGCGCTTGGCGTCGGGCATTGCACGCTGCAGCATGTCCAGGTGCTTCTCGATGGGCAGCATATCGCTTACCCCGGTGATGTTGGCACCAGGGGCTTCCCAGCTTTGTACCAGTTTGGCGGCAACCGGATCGGTCACGGCAGAGAAGACCACGGGCACGTTACGCGCTGCAGCGGCAACGGTTTGTGCAGACGGTGTGGCAATGGCCACGATTACATCCGGGTTTTCACCCACAAACTTGCGGGCAATCTGTGAGGCAATGGCTGAGTTGCCCTGGGCACTCTCGTGCATCAGGCGAAGGTTGTCGCCTTCGCGATAGCCTCGCTCGGCCAGTTCGTCCTTAACGCCCTCATGTACGGCATCCAGTGCCGGGTGTTCAACAATCTGTGTGATGGCAACAACACGGGGGTCGTCCGCTTGAACCAGGCTTGCTGCGGCAAGCAGCGAGGCGCCGATCAGCGTGCGCAGGGATTTCTTGGCCATATGCCCATCTCCGAGTCAGTTACTGTTTTTTCCCGTGAAACCGGGGGCAAAAATTCAAGGTGCGCAAGTTTAACACAGCCATGCGACAATCGGTGTAGGGGAAGGCGCAGTTTGTTGCGACGATCGTTTGAGTGGTTGCAGATGCAAATTATTTTGCACGGATCACGTTTTGACGGGCTCTGGTGTGTTGAAATAGGCTACTAAAGTCTAATAATACGAGAACGCGAAAAAGCGAATCCCAAACTATAACGACAAATCAGGAAGGTCCATGGACACAACGAAAAAGCTCCCCCTGGATATGGTCTACCACTGGGAGGCCACCAGCCCTAATTCCCTTTATATGACGCAGCCCATTGGCGACGGTAAGGTGGTTGAGTACACTTGGGGCCGCGCTGTTGATGAGGCACGCCGGATGTCGGCTTACCTGAAATCACTGAACCTGCCGGAGAAAAGCCGGATTGGTCTGATTTCCAAGAACTGTGCTCAGTGGGTGATGACAGACTGGGCCATCTGGATGGCCGGGCACATTTCCGTGCCGCTGTATCCCACCCTGAACGCCGATACCGTGAACTACATCCTCAACCACGCTGAGTGCGATGTGTTGTTCGTGGGTAAACTGGATGACTGGGACAGCATGAAATCCGGTGTGCCGGAATCGGTTCGCTGCATTTCCTATCCGCTGAGCCCGCCCAACGATTTCGAGACCTGGGACGACATTGTTGCCAAGTACCCGCCGCTGGAAGGCAAAACCAGGCGTGATCCGGAAGAGCTGGCCACCATCGTGTATACCTCTGGCAGTACCGGTCGACCGAAAGGCGTTATGCTCAGCTTCAATAACATGGCGTTCGCCGCTGCTGGCGGTATCGAGACTCTGGGTGTCGGGCCGGGTGAGCGCATGTTGTCCTACCTGCCGCTGGCTCATGTGTTTGAGCGCACCTTTGTGGAGCTGGGCTCTTTGTATTCCGGCTTCCAGCTTTATTTTGCAGAGTCTCTGGACACCTTCGTTCAGGATCTTCAGCGGGCACGGCCAACGCTCTTCCTCTCGGTTCCGCGCCTGTGGGTTAAGTTCCAGCATGGTGTCTTACAGAAAGTGCCCAAGCAGAAGCTGGATCGCCTGCTGAAGATTCCGGTAGTGAACAAGCTGATCAAGAAGAAGGTGCTGAAAGGCCTGGGCCTGGACAAGGTGAAGCTGGCCGGTTCCGGTTCCGCGCCGTTGTCCAACGATGTTTTGGACTGGTACCGCAATCTCGGTCTGGAACTGCTGGAAGGCTATGGCATGTCCGAAAACTTTGCCTACTCTCACATGAACAAGCCGGGCCGTACCCGTACCGGTTATGTCGGTGAAGCCCTGCCTGGCGTTGAGGTGAAGATCAGCGATCAGGGCGAGGTGCTGGTCAAGAGCCCGGCCACCATGATGGGGTATTACAAGGACGAGGAGAAAACCGCTGAAGCTTTCACCGAGGACGGCTTCCTGCGTACCGGTGACAAGGGCGAGATTGACGAGATGGGCCGCCTCAAGCTGACCGGCCGAATCAAGGAGATCTTCAAGACCAGCAAGGGCAAGTACATTGCGCCGGCGCCGATCGAGAATCGCCTGATGTCTCACGATGCCATCGAAATGGTGTGTGTGTCTGGTGCCAACCAGACCCAGCCCCACGCGTTGGTGGTTCTGGGTGAGGAGATTCGCCCGAAAGCTGCTGATGAGAGCTTCCGCAAGGAGTTGGAAGAAAGCTTCAGGCAGCTGATTCAGGACGTAAACAAAACTGTAGATCCCCACGAGCAGCTGGCTTTCATTACGGTGGTCAGCGATGAGTGGTCCATCGAGAACAGCTTCCTGACGCCGACGCTCAAGCTTAAGCGTAACGTGGTGGAAGACGCCTATCAGGCGAAAGTGGACAGCTGGTACGCCAAGAAGCAGCCGGTTATCTGGCAGTAAAGGCGACGGCTTACAAGGTAAGCGCAAGAAGGCCCGGCAAACTGCCGGGCCTTCTTGTTTCTGGCGTTCCGATATTTCTGGCCGTCAGGCCATGGTTCTGGAATTGGAGATGGACCGGTTCATCAGAATGATGGGGATGATACCGGCGACCACAATAATCAGGGCGGGAAGGGCGCTGTGATAGAGCTGTTCGTCTGAGGCAAACTGGTACACGTAGGTGGCCAGGGTCTCGTAATTAAAGGGCCGAAGAATCAGGGTGGCCGGCAGTTCCTTCATGCAGTCGACAAACACTACCAGGGCGGCGGTGACCAGGGTTCCACGCAGCATCGGGAGGTGTACGTTGATCAGGGTTTTGCCCGGAGTGTGGCCCAGGGAACGGGAGGCCATGTCCATGCTGGGGGTGATTTTCTGGAGGGCGCTCTCCACACTGCCGGCAGACACCGCCAGAAAACGCACGGTGTAGGCAAAAATCAGGGCAAAGGCCGTTCCACTCAGCAGCAGGCCGGTGCTCACGCCAAGATAATCCCGCATCAGGGAATCCAGCCAGTTGTCGAAGCCGGCCAGCGGTACGATGACGCCCACGGCCAGCACTGCGCCGGGCATGGCGTAACCGAGACTGGATAGGCGCATCAGGATCTGCATGCCACGGGTGTTGTGCAGACGGCGGCTATAGGCCAGCGTAACGCCGATGATCAGGGTGGTGAGCGCTGCCGCGCTGGACAGGAACAGGCTGTTAAACGTGTTCTGAATAAAATCCGGGTTCCAGCTGACATCAAAGTATTCCCAGGCGTAATAGCCCAGGGTGGCACCGGGGATTATGAAGCCAAATATCAGTGGCACGGCGCAGACGACGACACAGATCATCTGGCGCGGGAAAGACATGGTGAAGCGGTGAATCGGGTCACGGTTGTCGCGGGCCGCGTATTGTTGCTGGCGGCGCCGTGAAAAACGTTCCAGGGTTACCAGGATCACCACGAAAATGAGCATGGTGGTCGCGATCTGGGCGGCGCCGCCCAGGTTACCCAGGTTCATCCAGGTATCGAACAGGCCGCGGGTGAGGGTTTGCACGGCAAAGAAATCGACGGTGCCGAAATCGTTCAGGGTTTCCATCAGCACCAGGGACAGGCCCACGGCAATGGCTGGCCGGGCAATGGGCAGAACTACCCGAAAGAAAGTGCTCAGTGCCGAATGACCCAGGCTGCGGCTGACGGCAAACAGTGAGGGTGATTGTTCAAGAAAGGCAGCTCGCCCCAGCAGGTACACATAGGGGTAGAGTACCAGTCCGATCATCAGGATGGCGCCTTCCAGGCTGCGGATTTCCGGAAACCAGTAATCGCTGGCGTTCTGCCAGCCAAACCACTCACGCAGACCTCGCTGCACGGGGCCGGCGTAATCCAGCAGGCTGGTGTAGACATAGGCAATCACGTAGGCCGGTACGGCAAAAGGTAGCAGCAGAGCCCATTCAAAGAATTTCCGGCCCGGGAACTCGCACATGGTCACGGCCCAGGCGGTGGCCAGTCCGATCAACAGGGTTAGCGCGCCCACACCGATCATCAACTTGATGGTGGTGGTCAGGTAGCGGGGCAGGGTGGTTTCAATCAGATGAGGCCAGATGTTCTCGTCCGGGAACAGGGCCAGGAAGATCACCGACAGTACTGGAAGCGCGACAATAGCGGTGGTAAGGACGGCGCTGATCAGCCACCGTTTTGAGGTGCGTTTTGCCAGTAGCGGTTGCGAGAGCCCCGGGTTTGCACTGGAAACGACCTCGGTCATGGTGATCCTGTTAGCGTAGTGGTGATGAGAAGTGTTGCGATTTTAGATAGTGCGTTGCTTCCCTGCAATGACTGCGGTCATGTTTGTGGCCAACAAAAAAGGGTGCCCTGGACAGGACACCCTTCGGTTTACCGGTTGGTGTGAGGCTGATCAGCCGTCATAGTCAACGCGGTCAACCAGCTTCACAGCCGCTTCGCGGTTGTTGGCGATTTCCTGCAGTGACAGATCGTCCGGGTTGATCTCACCCCACTCGGCTACCAGGCCAGAAGGCTTCACTTCCGGGTTCGCCGGGTACTCGGTGTTGGCTTCCGCGTAGATGCGCTGGGCTTCCGGTGAGGACAGGAATTCCATCAGCTTGATGGCATTGTCCTTGTTCGGCGCGCTCTTGGTGAGGGAAATGCCACTGATGTTTACGTGAGTGCCACGACCTTCGGCATTCGGGAATACCAGGTTAACCTGTTCGGCGATCGGGCGCTGGTTTTCGTCCATCAGCATGTTGCCGTAGTAGTAGCTGTTGCCAATGGAAATGTCGCAGACGCCTTCAGCGATGGCTTTGATCTGGTCGCGATCGCCACCCTGGGGTTTGCGTGCCAGGTTTTCTTTGACGCCTTGCAGCCACTCTTCGGTCTTTTCTTCACCGTGGTGGGCGATCATGGAGGAGATCAGGGCGATGTTGTACGGGTGCTTGCCGCTGCGGGTACAGATGCGGCCTTCCCACTTGTCATCAGCCAGTTGCTCGTATGTGGTGATCTCACCCTCTTCAACGCGATCTTTGGATGCGAAGATCAGGCGACCACGAGTGGTCAGGGCGTACCACTTACCTTCCGGGTGGCGCAGGTTCTCCGGAATGTTCTCCTGCAGCGTGTCGGTCTCAACGCCGGCAACGAGGTCTTTCTCAACCAGTTCGTTGATGCGTGAAATGTCGACCGTCATCACCACGTCTGCCGGGCTGTTGCGGCCTTCACGCTCAAGGCGCTCGGCCAGACCCTGCTTGGCAAAGACAACGTTCGCTTCAATGCCTGTTTCTTCGGTGAAGGCGTTGAGCAGCGGTTCCAGCAGGTAAGCCTGACGGTAGGAGTAGATATTGACCTCGCCGTCGGCAGAGGCAGACAGCGGCATGGCGGCCAGAGCGATGGCGGCAGTTGCGGCAAGTTTCATTCGCATAGTGGTGATCCTTTCTGTCGCGTTGCTAAAAGGTGAACATTCGCCTGTAATCGAATGTGACAGGCAGTTAAAAACGACAACTATTCTCATTGCTAACCGCGAATGAGTCAATAACCCTTCGGGGATATTTTTCAGAAAATAGTGTTATGCTTCAGAACACTATAAGAAGGCAGCAAATAGCAGGGTTTCCGAGCATGGTCGGTAGTGATCGCAGAGAGCATAGCCGCACGGCAATGAGCGCAAAAGTGAAGTTGGTCCATGAACAGTTGGGAGAATTCGTCTTCTCTACCCGTGACATCTCAGACGGCGGCGTTTTCATCGTTGTGGGTGAACAGGTTTTCGAGCCCTCCTTGGGCGATTGCGTAAGCGTTCAGGTGCAGGGGCTTCCTGTGCCGGCCCCCATTCTGGACATGGTGGTGGTGCGTCGCACGGTTGACGGGTTCGGGTTGCAGTTTGCCGATACTGCCGAATAGTTGACGGAAGGGAATCTCATGATGGAGATAATGGGCGCAGTTAAAAGAAAAGGTTTTGCCTGATGAGTTCACCTGCGTACTTCAGATTGATGGTCTCGGTGTTTGTTGTGCCGATGGCAATGCTATCAGGATGCGCCAGCTACTATACTCACTATGCCATGTTCCCCGCGGAGAATTCCGCGGGTGAAACCCGGCAGGTGCGGGTGAACTGGCAAAGCGCGGAGTATCCAGAGTGGTGGCCGGGCCGTAATCAGGCCACCACCATGAAACTGGAAACCCAGTGTAGTGATCGGGTCTGGCGTATTGCCGACAGCAGTCATGACAGTGCTGGTGATTGTGGTGATGGCATTCGTGCTTGTGGAGACCCCTCGCTGGATGTCTTGGCGGCAACAGGTTCGCCGGCCACAGGGCAGTCTTCCTGTCTTACGGTAAAAACGCCTCAGGGAGGGGGCCGGGTGGCCGATGTCGGCAGCCGCTTTGAGCTTCTGGTTTCCTGCCAGCCTGCGAGGGCAACCCTGATGAGGGGTGGTGAAGAGGTGAATGTTGATTACATTCGTCCGTCTGCAGTCGCCTATACGGTTTATGCCAGGAAGGTGCCCCGGGGCTCTTTGAATGCGCGTCTGCCGGATTTTGACGAGACTCAGTGCCTGGAAGATTGAAGTCTGTCTGCTTTTTCCTGTGAGCTTTGTCACAGTGATACATTTCGTTGCCGAGTGAAAATCTGAGTTACGACTTGTTGCGCTTTGGTGACGGTTCGCTACCAAATAGTAATGGTGTCTTGCCGTTAACGTGGCAAACTGGGAACTGTCAAAGAATCCCTGTTCCTGAGGTGTCTAGTGGGCGTTCGTCAGAAAAAAATTGCGGCACATGATCTTGAGATCGGCATGTTCGTGTCTGATCTTGATCGCCCCTGGCATCAAACACCGTTTCCCATCCAGGGCTTTTACCTCCGTTCCGAAAACGATCTGAAAGCCGTTGTCTCCCACTGTAAGTGGGTGATGGTCGATGTGGCGGAAACCCGCGAGGAAATCACCCTCGGGCCAGACAAGGTTCGCCCTTTTGCCCGACGCTCCAACGCCCGTTCCGGTGGTCGTGAGCAATTGCAGCTGGCGCCACTGAGTATTCGCGAACCGGTTGCCTACAAGAACGAAGTGCCTCTCAGAAAAGAGCTCAAAGTATCCCGCAAACTTCTCAGTGATGCGGAACTGGCGCTAAGCCGGATGTTCGAGACCATCCAGGATGACCAGATGCCGGATTTGCGCCCGGCTGCGGAGGTCACCCGCCGCATGGTAGAGAGCGTCGTTCGCCAGCCGAACGCGCTTTTGTGGCTGAGCCGCACCCGCCAGTATGATGATTTTGTGTATCGGCATGCCCTGAATACCGCAGTATGGGCCCTGGTGTGTGGCCGGCAGCTAGGATTGAACGAAGGGCTCCTGAACCATCTCGGGGTAGGGTGTCTTTTGTCGCAGGTGGGTAAGACCGCATTGCCTAAAGAGATGCTGGCCCGAGAGCACCGTCTATCCACTGAAGAATACGCGACTTATCGCACCTATGTGGAACGTGGTTGTCAGATGCTGGAAGGCGCGGGTCTCTCCAGAGCCGTTATGAGCGTGGTTCAGGGGCACCGCGAGCGGCACAATGGTTCCGGCTTTCCACAGGGAATTCGTGGCGACCGTATCCCGCTGCTGGCAAAAGTTGCAGGTATTGCAGAATTCTTTGAGTCTTTGATTGCGCCCAGGGATGATCAGGATCCCATGACACCGGCAAAAGCGGTATCGCTGTTGTACGATATGCGCAATATCGAATTTCAGGAAGATCTTGTTGAGGCTTTTATCCAGGGTGTGGGCGTGTATCCGACCGGTACTCTGGTGGAGCTTTCTGATGGCCAGCGTGGCATTGTGGTATCCCACTCACCGGGAAGGAGGCTGTGGCCCAGCGTGATGGTCATGCAGGACGCCGAGCATCGGCCGCTGAAATCCGCAAAGATTGTTGATCTGGCCCGGCACAATGAGTCCCGAGGCGCCTCGGAGTTACTGACCGTGCGCGAGTGTTTGCCTCACGGCACCGAGGGCCTGGACCCGGCTGGCTACGATGTAACAGGTGCCGAGTCCCGTTGGTCCCTGGGTAAACTGATTAATCGATAAGTATGCGTATCTGCTTGCGCACCCAGCGATAGGTGCCCTCCGGCCGGAAGTTCACCAGAATTTCTGATTCACCGCCTGTGGGGCCGTCGACCACGTACTCCACTTCTGCCTCTTGCCAGCTTTCGGCGTTAACATAAACGTCGGTTGGGCGTGTGCTTTGGGCCTGCAGCTGGGCCAGTTGAGCGTCCCCCCTGATCTTTTTGACTTTCACGGACTTGATGCTGGTGTCGCCGGCGGCGTGTGTGGCGTCTTCCGGTGACAGGTAGTACTGCCTTGATAACTTCCGGGTTATAGCGGCGAGCTCTCTGCGAAGGTAATTGCGGGCCTGTTCGTTGTCGAATTCATCCATGTTGCGCACAGACTGGAGAATTCGTTCCCGGAGCGCCTCCAGATCTTCCTTGTAGTCGATATCAGGATCCAGCTCACCATCTACAGGGCGGTCATCGGCGTTGTCGATTTCCTCCTGGGTTGGCGGCTCACCGCACAGTGGGTCGTCTTTCGGGTGGAAGCAGATCTCCGCCAGGATCTGGTTGGCCGGCGAATTCTCGGCGGTAAACTCGCCGATGCTGACATTGAAATCTATGGTGTTCGGCAGGTTAGGATCATCAAGCGCCTGGTTGAGCTGGTTGATGACTCGCTCGCGGATGTCGATGCCCTCGTCGTCGTCTACGTTCTCGGTCCAGTTCAGGGCCAGAAGGAAGCGGGACAGGTTCATCAGTGTGTTGTTCTCAAACAATAGCTGTTCACGGACCTGGTGGCTGTTCAGTCCTTCATCGTCAACGGCCGGGGTTTGCAGGGCCGCGCGGGTGTCTGCCTGAAATTCCAGGAAGGTCACGTATTCCCTTGCCGGAATCCCTTCTGCGATAGGGAGATTGCCTACTTTGACCGAGAGTGTCTCGCCGGGGTAATAGCGGAACTCGCCACGGGTGTTGGTCTTTCCGGACTGACTGGCAGTCTGGTAGGTCAGCCCACCAACGCCCTGGAAATGAATTCGCCCGGTGCGGGTATCGTCGGATCCGGAGCTGCTGCCACTATCGAAGCAGCCGGTCAGGGCGATGGCTGCAGAGAGTGGCAGAATAAAGCGGGTGAGGTGAACGAGTTTCATGGCGTTTCGTACAATCCCTTCGCGTTGACCTGGAGCATCCGGTGGCCGGTGTCCGATTTGTAAGTTGTTGTAACCGCATTATAGGGATGGCACTTCGGCTATATCGGGAATCCTGTCGCAGTTTGAGGGTTTGGGGCACCTGGCTTTAATTGGCTTCGTCCCTTGAATTTTCCGGCGTTGCCTCAATCAAATAGCTCTCTATCTTTTTAGCTCCTCTGGAGCCCGGTTTCTGAACAACGGTGGGGTGTATGACCTACGCACTGGACATTGAAGGGCTGACCAAGAACTACAGCGATGGTTTTCAGGCCCTCAAAGGCATTGATCTGCACGTTCGGGAAGGCGATTTTTTCGCCTTGCTGGGCCCAAACGGGGCCGGCAAGTCGACCACTCTTGGGATTGTTTCCTCTCTGGTAAACAAGTCGGGCGGCAAGGTCAGAGTGTTCGGCCATGATATCGATACAGACCTCTCAAGCGCCAAGCTCTCCCTGGGTGTGGTTCCACAGGAATTCAATTTTAACCAGTTCGAGAAGGTGGAAGATATCGTCACCACGCAGGCTGGTTATTACGGCATACCCCTGAAAACCGCACGGGTGTCTGCGGAAAAGTATCTGAAGAAGCTCGGGCTCTGGGACAAGCGCAACACACCGGCCAGGATGTTGTCCGGTGGTATGAAACGCCGCCTGATGATCGCCCGGGCACTGGTACATGAGCCCAGATTGCTGATTCTTGATGAGCCGACGGCCGGTGTGGATATCGAATTGCGTCGCTCCATGTGGCAATTCCTGGAGGAGATGAATCGTCAGGGGACTACCATCATTCTGACCACCCACTATCTGGAGGAGGCGGAAGCCCTGTGCCGCAACATTGCCATTATTGATCATGGGGAAATCATCCGGCACACCAGCAAGCGGGAACTGCTGCAACAGCTCAGTGTAGAAACCTTTGTGCTGGATACCGAGCAGCCGTTAGAAAAAGCCCCTGAGCTGACTGCATTCAAAGCCAGCCTGGATGACGATGGTGCGCTCGAGGTGGAAGTTGCCAAGGGACAGGGTTTGAACGCTCTGTTTATCGAGCTGGAGAATCTGGGTATTCGTGTGCTGAGCATGCGAACCAAGGCCAACCGGCTGGAAGAGCTGTTCGTTCGCATGGTTGAGGAGAATGCCCGGGAGGCAGAGAAAGCCAGCGAGGTGACAGCATGACACCACAAGCACTGTGGACAGCCTTTACAACCATCGTTACCCGCGAGGTTCGGCGCTTTACCCGGATCTGGCCGCAGACGCTGTTGCCGCCGGCCGTCACGATGACGCTGTATTTTATTATTTTTGGCAACCTGATTGGTTCCCGCATCGGTGAAATGGGCGGCTACGACTATATGCAGTTCATTGTGCCGGGCCTGATCATGATGGCGGTGATCACCAATTCCTACTCCAATGTGGTGTCGTCGTTTTTCTCTATGAAGTTCCAGCGCAGTATTGAGGAATTGCTGGTGTCGCCGGTGCCGAACTGGACCATCCTGGCGGGCTATGTGGCTGGTGGTATGGCCCGGGGTCTGAGTATCGGCCTGATCGTCACCTTGCTGTCGCTGGCATTCACTCAGTTAAGTATCCATAACCTGCTGATGGTGGTTATCACGGTGATTCTCACATCGGCATTGTTCTCTCTGGGCGGCTTCATCAACGCCATGCTGGCGACCAAGTTTGATGACATTTCCATCGTCCCGACCTTTGTGCTTACTCCGCTAACGTACCTTGGGGGTGTGTTCTACAGCATCGACATGCTGCCGTCGTTCTGGCAGGGCGTGTCCATGGCGAATCCGATCCTGTATATGGTTAACGGTTTTCGCTTCGGCATACTGGGTGTTTCGGACGTTAATCCGTTCGTGTCTCTTGGTATGATTCTGGTTTTCATCGTCTTGCTGGCGGCGGTAGCCTTGCGCATGCTTGCCCGTGGCAAGGGCATTCGACACTGATTAAATTCCGGAACTGATATGGCTCTTGATAACGCGCCACTGGGCAAGTCCAGTGAATACCCTGATCAGTATGATCCGTCTCTGCTGTTCCCGGTGGCCCGGGAAGAAAACCGCCGGCGAATCGGCCTGGACGATGGTCGCTGGCCCTGGTTTGGCGAGGACATGTGGCAGGCGTGGGAAATCTCCTGGCTGAAGCCTGGCGGTGTACCGGCCGTGGCCTGGGGAGAAATCCGGTTTCCTGCGGCATCGCCTGCCATTATTGAGAGCAAATCCCTGAAGTTGTATCTGAACTCTCTGAATCAGGCGGTGTTCTCGTCTCCGGATCAAGTGGCCGAGACCATTACCCAGGATCTTTCGAGTGCCTGTGGTGCGGCGGTGGATGTGACGCTTCTGAGTGTGGATGACTCAGCGCCTGCAATCGGCCGGCCCGAAGGATACGAGTTGATCGATGATGAAACGCTAGAGCAGGTGGCCTACGACTATGCGCCTGAGTCGCTGACAACCAGCGAGCCGGTGGTCGGTGAAGGCTTGTGTTCACATCTTCTGAAAAGCAACTGTCCAGTGACCGGCCAACCCGACTGGGCCACGGTACTGATTCGCTATTCCGGGAGGAAGATTGATCGGGCAGGGTTGCTGCGCTATATCGTGAGCTTCCGTCAGAAACAGGATTTTCACGAACATTGTGTTGAAACTATCTTTACTGACTTGATGGCGAGGTGTCAGCCGGAATCCTTGATGGTGTGCGCCCGTTACACCCGGCGTGGTGGCCTGGATATCAACCCCTGGCGCAGCACATGTGCTGAAGACGGTCCGGGGCCGCGGCTGGTTAGGCAGTAGCAGGCTCGGCTATTCGGTATCGTCTTCCTGACGCAGTCGGTCGGCTGCGTCTTCGAGGGCGCTGAGTATGGCTTTGCGCTCCCGTTCGGTGACCTTATCTGAATCCAGGTACATGGCAAAGCCGCTGTGTTCGTGTTCCAGGAAGCTACGGTGAGGCCCCATGTCGCGCCGGAAATCCACCACCTCGTAGATGGGCACCGGCTTGCCAAAGCCTTTTACGGTAATCTCGCCCTTGTCCCGGCACATAATGCGGTCTTTGATCAGCGAGAAGGTCTCATACGACACCAGAATCTCGCCTGGTTCCGCCAGGGACTCCAGTCGGCTGGCGAGGTTCACTTCCTTGCCGATAATGGTGTAATCCATCCGGTTTTCGGCGCCGAAGTTACCAACCGTGGTGTAGCCGGTACTGATGCCCATGCGGATTTCCAGGGGCGTCTTGATGCCCTGGCTGCGCCATTTCTGGCGCATGATCTTCATGTGTTTGCGCATCTCGATGGCCATGGACACACACGAGAACGCATCTTCTTTCTGGCCGCGACTGGTCGGATCGCCAAAGAACACCATGATGGAATCGCCGACAAACTTGTCGATGGTGCCGCCGTATTTCAGGGCGACCTCTGACATTTCGTTGAAGTAGTGATTCAGAAGCTCGGTAAGGGCTTCCGGCTCCATCTCCTCCGACAGTTCAGTAAAGCCTTTTATGTCTGAGAAAAACACTGCGAGTTTCTTGCGCTGGGTTTCAAGCCGAACATCCCGTTCCCCGGTAAAGATGGACTGCCAGACCTGAGGCGACAGGTATTTCGAGAGCTTGTGGGACAGGGCGATGGACTGTTCCCGCTGGTTCTGAATCTGGGTCTTTGCCAGCAGCAGGGCCCGGGCCTGTTGGTGTGAGTAATAGGCGGTAACGCAGATGTACGTGCCTGTGGCCAAAATGGCGACGATGCTGGTGAGCAGGGGGGCTTCCAGATCGGCGGCGGTGCCGGTTGCCGCCACTGTGGCGGCCATGGCGGCAGACATGAGCGCTGTGCCGAACAACCATTGCCTGACGCCGCCCACGATCAGACAGCTGAACATCAGCATCAGGACAACCGATACCGACGGAATGGCGATTAATCCGATCAAACCAATAAAGCTGCCTCCGATTATGCAGTCGAGGAACAGCATTTTTTGCCGAATCCGGGCTGAACGTCGCAGGAAGGTTCGCCGTGTAAGCACGTGCGCGAGATGAGGCCAGATCAGAGCGCCAGCCACCATCCAGAGAAGCAATTGGGGAAACACATCCTGAAGGACACCCGTGACAATAATGGCGGCAGTGGCGGTGTAGGCCAGTATCCGACCGTTGTAATCGGGCATCGGTGGAATCGCCACCGTGTGGTCGTAGATGTCGCCTTGCCCCAGCTTGCCGGTATTGCCGGTTACGCTGCGTAATTCAGCGGGTGCGCTCATCATTTTCAGAACCGGATCCTTCCGATAAGTATGTCGCGAAACATTCCCCAGTCTCCCATAAGGCAATAAACAGCCCACAAGACAACACTCAGAGCAAGCTTGCACTCAATAAAATGAAAGCGGAGGCAGTCAGCGCCACTGTGATCATCCAGGTGGTCCGGGTAGAATTCTGCAAAGTTGCGAAATGCCCGCTGGTCGCTCATTGTATGTTGCCGGTTCTTTATAATTGTTGGTTTGAACTACGACTAAAGATTAACAGCATTACGTAGAACTCACAATTCATCGGGGCCGCTTCCGGCCCAACCGAAAATCATGCAACCAATCAACAGCGAGACTGTATGAGTTCGATAACCCGTTTTATTCTGGATCGTGCTTCGGAGCCCCGTTTGCAGGCACCGGCACCACCGGTGTCTGTGGTTGATCAGGCCTTCCGGTGCGCGGCCCGGGCCCCGGATCATGCGTTGTTGAGGCCCTGGCGTTATCTCGTGGTAGAGGGGGAAGGCCTGGCAGCTCTGGGCGACCTGTTTGCTGAATGCTGCCCGCCGGACGCTTCTGATAAGGAGCGTGAGAAGGCCCGGAATGCTCCGGCTCGTGCACCCATGATTATTGTCGGTATTGCGTCGCCCCGTCATCATCCGAAGGTGCCGGAGGTGGAGCAGGTAATGTCGGCAGCGGCCGGTATGAGTTTTATCTCCCTGGCGCTGAATGATGCCGGCTACGGCGCCATGTGGCGAACCGGGCCTGTGGCTTATCATCCGTCGCTGCATGACGGTCTTGGGCTGCTGCCGGGCGAGTCCATTATCGGTTTCCTCTATACCGGTACCGTTGCCAGTGAGAAACCATCGGTGCCCCGGCCCGATACCAAAGAGTATGTCTCAAGGTGGGCCGCGCCAGGGCGCACTTCCCCCTGGCAAGTCTGAGCCTCGATCAGCGGTAAGTCCGCCTGGGGAAACTCGTTGCCGCCCTCGTTGCGTTTAACCGGAATTTGCCGCTCATTTATTAGACAGTCCTCTTCGAAGCCCGCATTACAGCGGGCTTTTTCAATTCTGGCACTCTGCTTGCTTTAATCACTTCAGAACGCAAAACCGGCAAGTTCACAGGTTCAGCCTGGTCGGTGCAAAGATCTGGAGGCAGTAATGGCTATTACATTCGACAAAGCGCTTGGTATTCATGAGCACGCGCTGCAGGCGCGGGTCAAGCGGGCCGAAGTGCTGGCGAACAACCTGGCAAATGCCGACACCCCGGGCTACAAAGCCCGCGACGTGGATTTCCAGGCGATGATGCAGAAGGCGCAGGATTCCATGACGGGCTTTGGTATGACCACGACCCACAGTGGCCATATGGACACCTCCAGCCCTGGCGCTGACGGCGAGCTGCTGTACCGTACCCCGCACCAGCCATCAATTGATGGCAATACCGTGGATGCGCAGGCCGAGCAGACCCGTTTCATGCGCAACGCCATGGATTACCAGGCCAGCTTCCAGTTCCTGAGTAGTCGGTTTTCCGGCCTGACCAAGGCGCTGAAGGGCGAATAAGCCGCAGTCCGTACGAGATTGAAGGAGATTGTCATGTCACTGGGTAACATTTTCGACATCGCCGGTTCCGGCATGACCGCACAGTCACTGCGGCTCAACACCACCGCGTCTAACATTGCCAACGCAGAAACCGCCAGTTCGAGCACGGATACAACGTACCGTGCCCGCAAACCGGTGTTTGCCGCTATTCAGCAGGCCATGCTGAACCCTGATCAGCAGGGATTTGGTATGGGTTCCGAAGAGGGGGCCGGGGCAGGTGTTCGCGTTGAGGGGATTGTCGAGAGCGATGCAGAACTGCAGATGCGCTATGAGCCGAATCACCCTGCCGCGAACGAGGAAGGGTACGTTTATTACCCCAACGTGAACGTGGTTGAGGAAATGGCGGACATGATGTCGTCGTCCCGCAGTTTTCAGATGAATGTGGATGTCATGAACACCGCCAAATCCATGATGCAGCGAATTCTGACACTGGGTCAGCAGTAACAAGTGAGGATTAAGCCATGAGTGCAGTGAATTCCGCAGCCGCCTCAGACGTGCTGAGCCAGTACCAACTGAACCAGGAGGGCAAGACCCCTGGTGGCAACGAGCTGGGTAAAGACGCGTTTATGGAGCTGATGCTGGCGCAGCTCAAGAATCAGAACCCACTGGAGCCGCAGGACAACGGCGATTTTATCGCCCAGTTGGCCCAGTTCAGTTCACTGGAAGAAATGCAGAATCTGTCGGGCAGTGTCGACGATGTGGTTGGTCAGTTCCGGTCCAGCCAGGCCTTGCAGGCCTCGGCGATGGTGGGCAAAACCGTGCTGGCACCCTCCAGTGTGGGCATTCTGGGTAGCGAAGGCGAGATAACTGGCACCATTCAGGTGCCGGCTTCCACGGGTGGGCTGCGACTGTCGGTCATGAATCAAAACGGTGAGTTAGTTCGCCAGATTGATATGGGCAGCAGCCAGGCTGGTGTGGTTTCGTTCCAGTGGGATGGGCAAGACGGCAACGGCAATCCTTTGCCGCCCGGCCCCTACTCGATTGTGGCGCAGGGCTCCTATCCCTCCGGATCGGAGCAGTTGGCGACCATGGTGAGCGCCAATGTCGACAGTGTGTCGTTGGGGCAGGGTGGTTCCATTACTCTGAATCTGGCCGGAATGGGCTCCATTCCGCTGTCTGAAGTCAAACAAATCAACTGATCCGGTGTCAGACCAGGAGGTATAAGTCATGGCATTTAACACAGGTTTGAGTGGTCTGCGCGCCGCTTCGGTGGATCTGGATGTCACCGGTAACAACATCGCCAACGCCAGTACCGTCGGCTTCAAAAGCAGCAAGGTACAGTTCGGTGATTTGTACGCCAGTGGTTTCCTGAGTGCCGGTACCAATCCGATTGGCGACGGCGTGCGGGTGCAGGACGTAAAGCAGTCATTCGGTCAGGGCAATATCAGCTTCACCGATAACGGCCTGGATATGGCTATCAGTGGTGATGGCTTCTTTATTCTGAACAATGGCGGTGAAATCCGTTACTCCCGGGCTGGCCAGTTCGGGATTGATAAAGAAGGCTATGTTGTTAATAACCAGAATATGAGGGTGCAGGGTTATACCGCTGATGATGATGGCAACCTGTCTGGCATCCGTGGTGACCTTCAGATTGAAACCGACAACCTGGCGCCCCGTCGCACAACGAATCTCCAGACCGATCTGAATCTGGATTCCCGAGAGACTGTGCTTGAGCGTCGCATCCGGGATTTTGATCCGATCGCGCTTGCAGATCTTCAAGGTTCCGGCTTTACCTTCGGCTACTCCGACGGCACCAGTGATTACACGGTACCGCAGATTGATGCCACGGCTTCTGCCAGTGATGCTGCCATTGCCATTAATGCTGCGCCGGGAGTAACGGCCACTGCCAGAACCGCAGCTTCGCTGACCGGTTTGACCGATAGCGATGTGAGCAGCGCCACCAATTTCCGGCTTGAAATCCGGATAGACGGATCTGCACCGATCCCGCTGAATCTGGAAAATGTATCCTCCCTGGAAGATGTGGCGGAAGCCATTAACGACACCAGCGACAATGCGATCTCGGCCTCGGTTGTCGATGATGACGAAGACCCCTCAACCCCCGATGTTTTGCGAATCATCCACAGTGGTGGGCAGCCGCTGGAGGTAGCCTACGGCGATGCTCCCACGGGTACTCCGCTCACCAACAACCAGCAATATGACGGTGAGGTGTTCGTTACCACCGATCGCAATGTTGAGCAGGTGACCACTGATTCAGGTAGCAACGCGTTTGAAGTCGCCTTCAATGCGACACCGTTTACCGTAACCAACGAATTCAATCCCATCGACCAGCGTACTTACAACCACGCAACGTCGACCACCATTTTTGACAGCCTGGGCAATTCCCACGAATTGACCCAGTTCTATGTAAAAGAGCCATCTCCGGGTAACGGGGTGGGTCAGAGCCAGTGGTCTATCTACCTCCAGATTGACGGTGAACTGGTGGGTGGTACCGACCAGACGCCATACACTGCCTTGTTTGACCAGGATGGCCAGCTGGAATCCATCAACGGTGATCCGAACGGTGAGTTGATTATTACCGACTGGGTGCCTAAGGATCCAAGCGGTGATCCGAACGGTGCTGACGGCCCGCCGGCAAATCCCGGTGATGTGGTCAGCCCGATTCCTGAGCCGGCCACCAGTTCTGCGTTCGTTGTCAATCTGGCCAATACCACCCAGTATGGCGCGGCATTTGGTGTTAACGATCAGCAGCAGAACGGCTACACCACCGGCCGTCTTTCAGGCCTCGATGTGTCCGACCAGGGCGTGATCTTCGCCCGGTATACCAATGGTCAGTCCAAGTCTCTGGGTCAGGTGGCGCTGGCTGCGTTCAATAACACTGACGGTCTTTCTCCGGTGGGTGACACCACATGGGTGGAAACCTTTGAATCCGGCCAGCCGGTGATTGGTGCTCCGGATACCGGCACGCTTGGTTCCATCAAGGCCAGCTCCGTAGAGGACTCCAATGTGGATCTTTCGGCAGAGCTGGTGAACCTGATCATTGCCCAGCGCAACTACCAGGCCAACGCCAAAACCATTGAAACCTCCGATGCGGTCACCCAGACCATCATCAACCTCCGATAATTTCGCGCCCTAGCGAACATGGCATGACTCCTGCAGGAAGACTGGAAACAGTCAAAATTCCGGCAGGAGTTTGCCCATGGACAAAGCACTCTATATTGGAATGTCTGGCGCCAAGCAGAACATGCTGGCCCAGCGTGCCCATGCCAACAACCTGGCTAACGTCAATACCACCGGGTTCAAGAAGGATTTTGCCCAGGCCCGCAGTATGCCCGTGTTCGGTGAGCACCATCCCACCCGCGCCTACGCCATGACCGAGCGGCCCGGCACTGATCTCTCGCCCGGCGCTTTAATGGAGACCGGACGTAAGCTGGATGTGGCGGTAGACGGCGGTGGCTGGCTCGCCGTTCAAAACAATCTGGGCGAAGAGGTATTCACCCGTACCGGTAGCTTACAGGTCGACGTGAACGGGCTTGTGCGGCTGGCGAGTGGTGAGCTGGTTCTGGGTAACGGTGGGCCGGTGGCTCTTCCTCCTTTTGACAATCTTCAGGTTGGCTCGGACGGCACCATCTCCATTGTGCCGGTAGGTGGGCCGCCGGATCAGTTGGTGGAAGTTGACCGACTGAAGCTTGTCAACCCACCGGCAGATGCACTTGAGAAAGGTCTGGATGGGTTCATTCGACGCAAGCCGGATCAGGCTCTGGATGGTCCAGAGCCACCGGATGCAGCCATGCGTGTCGCCACTGGTTTTCTCGAAAGTTCAAACGTGAATGCGGTGGAGGAAATGATCTCCAACCTGCAGTTGTCTCGCCAATACGAGATGCAGGTAAAGGTGATGTCGACCGCCAATGAAAATTCCGAGGCTACGGCACGACTGTTGCAGAACCTCTGATAACGATGATCAAACGCCATCGGTTGGCGGAGAGCGGCAAAAGATCGCCGCATCGGCCACCGGCAGGCAAGGAGCAAAACAATGCATCCAGCACTTTGGGTCAGTAAAACCGGGTTGAGCGCGCAGGACACCAACATGTCCACCATTTCCAACAACCTGGCCAATGTGAATACCACCGGCTTCAAGCGGGATAGGGCGGTGTTCCAGGATCTGCTGTATCAGATAAACCGTCAGCCCGGCGGGCAGAGCACTGAGAACACGCAGTTGCCCTCTGGCCTGCAGCTGGGGACCGGGGTCCGGATTGTTGGCACTGCCAAGCAATTCAGCCAGGGCAACCTGCAGATAACTGAACAGCCTCTGGATATGGCGGTGAATGGTCGGGGATTCTTTCAGATTCAGATGCCGGACGGACAGATCGCCTATACCCGGGATGGCCAGTTTCAACTGAACTCTGATGGCGATGTGGTCACACCGGATGGTTTTCCGCTTCAGCCGAATATCAATGTGCCGGAGAACGCCACCAATATCACCATTGGCAAAGATGGGACGGTCACCGCTATTACCGATGACCAGGCTGCGCCCGTCAATCTCGGGCAGATCACCCTGGTGGACTTCATCAACCCGCAGGGCTTGCAGGCCATCGGGAACAATCTGTTCAAGCAGACCAATGCCAGTGGTGATCCGGCTGAAGGTGAAGCCGGACTTGCAGGTCTCGGGTCCATTGAACAGGGCACCATTGAATCCTCCAACGTAGAGGTGGTGGAAGAGCTGGTGAACATGATTACGACCCAGCGTGCCTATGAAATGAACTCCAAGGTGGTTTCGACCACAGACCAGATGCTTCAGTTCATCACCAACAATATTGGTTAAGTCATGAAACGCATTCAACGCAGTTTATACACTGAACGGCTGGCCACCTTGGCACTGGTGGGTGTGCTGATTGTGCTGCAGGGATGCACCGCCATGTCTCGCCCCCGGGCTATGCCGGACGATCCGGCCTACGCTCCGGTTCGTGCTCAATCAATGATGCAGCGCGACCCGGATTCCGGGGCAATTTACCAGGTGTCCAGGAATTACAATCTGTACGGCGATACCAAGGCACTAAACGTGGGTGACGTGCTCACGGTATTGCTGCAGGAATCCACCAGCGCCAGCAAGAACGCTGAAACCTCCATTACCAAGGATCAGGAACTGAGCATTCCTGAACCGAGCATCTTTGGAAAGACAAATATCGGCCTGAACGCTTCTGCCAATTTTGAGCGGGACTTTGAAGGCTCCGCCGAAGCAGACCAGAGCAACAGCCTGGCTGGCAGTATTACCGTAACAGTCACCGAGGTTCTGCCTAATGGTGTGCTTCGTGTCCGCGGCGAGAAGTGGTTGTCTCTCACCAATGGGGATGAATACATCCGGTTGACCGGTCTGGTTCGGCCACAGGATATCCAGCCGGATAATACCGTCGCCTCCAATCGTGTTGCAGATGCCCGGTTTGCCTACGGCGGTACCGGTGATTTTGACCAGGCCAACCAGATGGGCTGGCTGGCTCGCTTCTTTAACAGTGAGTGGTGGCCGCTATGATCCGCAAACTGATTGCTGTTTTTGCCCTTACGGCCCTGTGTGTGGCGCCGGTGATGGCTGACCGCCTGAAAGACCTGGCCAAGGTGAAAGGTGTGCGCAATAACCAGTTGATTGGTTATGGCCTGGTGGTCGGTCTTGACGGTACCGGCGACAAAGCGCCGTTTACCAACCAGACTTTCCGCAACATGATGAACCAGTTCGGAATAACCTTGCCGGATGGCGTGAACCCGAATCTGGCCAATGTGGCGGCCGTAACCGTAAGCGCGACTTTGCCAGCCTTTGCCAAAGCCGGGCAGGAGCTGGACATCACGGTTTCATCCATCGGAAATGCCGATAGCCTGCGTGGTGGAACCTTGTTGATGACACCGTTGAAAGGCGCAGACGGTCAGGTATATGCCATGGCACAAGGCAGCCTGGTGGTGGGCGGTTTTGGCGCCCAGGGCCAGGATGGTTCCCGGATTACCGTGAACGTACCCAGCGTCGGCAGAATTCCCAACGGCGCTACCATTGAGCGAGAGGTGGAATCGCCGTTCAACCGGGGCGATACCATCACCTTCAATCTGCTGCGTTCCGACTTTACCACGGCCCGCCGTGTGGTTGAGGCGATCAATGGTCGTCTGGGCCCGGACATGGCTTATGCACACGATGCCACTTCTATATCGGTGCGGGCACCCAGGGACCCATCACAGAGAGTCAGTTTTCTGTCCATTCTGGAGAACATTGAGGTCGATCCGGCTCAGGAAGCCGCAAGAGTGGTGATCAATAGCCGCACCGGTACCATCGTGGTCGGCCAGAATGTAAAAGTAAGCCCGGCTGCCATTACCCATGGCAACCTGACCGTGACTATTCAGGAAAACCCCGAGGTGGTGCAGCCCAATCCTCTGGCTCAGGGTGATACAGCCGTTCAGCAGAATACCCAGATCGCTGTGACGGAAGACCCGGCACGGATGTTCCAGTTCGGCCCGGCAACCACGCTTAACGAAATTGTTCAGGCTGTAAACCAGGTAGGGGCGGCGCCAGGCGATGTGATGGCGGTGCTTGAAGCACTCAAACAGGCTGGCGCGCTTCGTGCCGAATTGATTGTGATCTAGGTATCGCCATGCAGGATCCAAGACTACAGCAAGCCCAGGTCTACACCGATTTCAGTGGTCTGAATGCCCTGAAGACCCAGGCTCGAACTGACAAACAGGCTGCACTGGAGCAGGTTGCGAAGCAGTTCGAGAGCCTGTTCCTGTCAGAGATGCTCAAATCCATGCGCAAGGCAGGTGAGGTATTTGCCGAGGGAAACTACCTGAACAGCAATGAAAGCCAGATGTACCGGGATATGTTCGACAGCCAGATCAGCTTAAGTATGGCCGGTGGTACCGGTACCGGGCTGGCGGAAGCGCTGGTCCGGCAACTGAGTCAACAGATTCCGGGGCTCGGTGAGGATGGAGAGAAACTGGCGGGTCACAAGGGTGCCATTACCGATTACGACCGCAGTATGCCGGCGATTTCCAGAGAGTTGCCGGAGCGAATGGCAGAGGTGGCGGATGTAGCTGCGAAGGTAAAAGCAGAGCCAGCGCAGAAACCCGGCAAGCTGCCGGAGGTATTTGAGTCGCCAGAGCATTTTGTTGAGCAGCTGATGCCGTTCGCAGAGCAGATCGGAAAGGAGACCGGCATTGATCCGCGCCTGATGATTGCCCAGGCGGCGCTCGAAACCGGTTGGGGCAAACACATGATCAAAGGCGATGGTTCGCAGCCGAGTTTCAACCTGTTTGGCATCAAGGCAGACAGTCGTTGGAGCGGTGACGCTGTGAGCATTACCACTACCGAATTCCGGGGTGGCGTGGCGATGAAGGAACGGGCAGATTTCCGGGCCTATCCGGACTATGAAGCCAGCTTCCGGGACTACGTTGACTTCCTGCAAAACAATCCCCGTTACCGCGATGTTCTGTCATCGGCAGATCAGCCAGAAGTATTTGCCGAGAAACTGCAGGAAGCGGGTTATGCAACCGATCCGGAATACGGAGCCAAGATCCGTCGGATCATGAATCGTGATTCTCTGATGACACTGTCTATGAGCAGTGACAGAGTAAAGGAGTAACAGATCATGGCGGGCTTGATCGGTATTGGTCTGAGTGGGGTATTGGGGCACCAGGCGGCGCTCAATACCACTGCAAATAACATAACCAACGCAAACACGCCAGGTTACAGTCGCCAGGAGGTCCAGTTCGAGACCCAGGAAGGGCGGCGTACAGGTGCAGGGACCATCGGCAGTGGCGTATCCGTCGCCAATATCCGCCGGCTGGCAGATGCCTATCTGAGTCAGCAGTTACGTGAGGACACCACACTGTTTGGCGAGCAGAATGCTTTCAACGCGGAACTCACACGGCTGGATAACCTGTTAGGCGGCGAAGACACCGGTCTAAACAAAGCTCTGAACAACTTTTTCTCGGCTATGCAGAATGCCGCGGAAGACCCCACGTCGTTGCCACAACGCCAGTTGGTGCTGAGCGAAGCCCAGCAATTGGTGAATCGCTTTCAGGGCTTGAACCAGGAGTTCATCCAGCAGCGCGAATCGGTAAAAACCCAGATGCAGCAGGGCGTGAAAGATGCCAATACTCTGCTGAAGAGTATCGCTGAACTGAACCTGGCTATTTCTGAATCTCCGGGCCTGGCCCAGGGCAAGGAGCCCCTGGAGCTGATGGATAAGCGGGACGAGAAGTTGCGCCAGTTGTCTGAGCTGGTGAGCATTCGGGTAACGGAAGTTGAAGGCAGCCAGGTGAATGTGTCCCTGTCTAACGGTCTGGCTTTGGTTACCGGCGCCAATGCCGCAGAATTTGCGACCCGAAGCAGTGCGGAAGATCCCACGCGGCTGGAATTTACGCTCTCCAGTGGTGGGCGGACCCTGCTGGTGGATGAACAGATTCAGGGCGGAAAACTGGGTGGCTTGCGTGCCTTTGATGAAATGGCACTGAAGCCCGCCTTCGATGAGCTCGGCCGGCTGGCGATTGCCATCTCCTCGGCCATAAACCATCAGCATGAGATCGGGATGGACCTCGAAGGCGATCTCGGCGGTAACTTCTTCAGTGATGTGAACAGCCTCGCCGTACAACGCAGCAGGGTGGTGCCGAACGGCAATAACGACCGCACCACCACCGGCCAACTGGCCGTTGAGATTACCGACAGTTCCCAGTTGCCGGCTGGTACCTGGGAGCTGCAGTTCAGTGGTGATGGGCGCAGCTACGAGTTGATCGATACCATCTCGGGCGACACGGTGAAACAGGGCCGGCTTCCAGACCCGGTGCAGTCTGAAATCAACATGCCGGGCTTTAACATTCGTGTTGAAGGTGGCGAATTCAACGCAGGTGACAAGTACCTGATTCAGCCTAGTCGCAATGCTGCCGAAAACATGCAATTGAACATTCGGCGGGAGGAGGATCTTGCTTTTGCCAGCCCCGTTCGTGCGAGTTCCGATGATGGCAATCTGGGCACCGGCACGATCAACCAGGGCAACATGCTTAATGTCCGGAATCCCAATACCGGTGCTTTGCTGGATGACTTCCAGAATTCCGGTCAGTTTGCAGATGGTCCGATTACCGTAACCTTCAGTAATGATGGTGCGGGCAATATTACCTATGAAGTTGCCAACGATAGCGGCGTACTGTTTACCAGTGCCGCGGTGGACAACGATGGGGATGGAACACCGGATGTCTATGATCCCCAGAAGATCAATCAGATTTTCAGTACTCGTCCGGAAGACGAATCCAATGGTCAGTATCGGGGGTTCGTTTTCGAGATAACAGGTGAGCCCGCAGACGGTGATGTATTCACCATCGACTTCAACCGCAATGGCGTTTCTGATAACCGAAACGCCGAGCTGATGGCGGCCCTTGGAACCAAGAATACCCTGAATGGCGGTTCCCAGAACTTTACCGAGGGCTATGCCGGCCTGGTAGAGGATATCGGGGTGAAAACCCGTCAGAGCCAGTTGGATAAAGATGCCGGTGCAACGCTGCTGGAGCAGTCCACCAATCAGCGAGAATCGGTCTCGGGCGTCAATCTGGACGAAGAGGCTGGCAAGCTGATTCAGTACCAGGCTGCGTACAATGCATCGGCCCAGGTTATGTCTGTGGCGCAGGATCTTTTTAACACGTTGCTGCAGAGCTTCCGTTAAGGCGAGGTGATGTCACATGATCAGAATATCATCACAACAGATTTTCTCCGGCGGCATTAATCGTCTGCAGGACATCAACAGCAACCTGATTGATACGCAGCAACAGCTATCGACCGGTAAGAAAGTGAACAAACCGTCGGATGATCCGGTGGCGGCCGCTCGCATTCTGAAGCTTGACCAGGAGCTTCAGCGTTCGGAAACCTATGGTCGGAATGCCAATCTTGCCGATAACCGCCTGAAGCAGGAAGAAAGCACCCTGGCCAGCGCCGTGGACATTATCCAGAGGGTGAGGGAGCTGACGGTTCAGGCCGGTAATGGTTCTCTGTCTGCCAATGATCGGCAGTCCATCTCTGCCGAACTCAAGGAGCGTCTGGGTCAGCTCGCCAATATTGCGAATACCCGGGATGCGTCAGGAGAGTATATCTTCAGTGGCTTCCAGGGTAGCACTCCCGCCTTTGCCCAGAATGACGATGGCAAATGGGTTTACCAGGGAGACGAAGGGCAGCGGGTTCTGGAAATTGATGACGGTGTGACCGTTCCCATCAGTGATCACGGTAAAGGCATCTTCGTAGACGTAGCCAAAGGGGTTTTCGCTAAAGGATCAACCTCTGTGGATGGATATATATCCGATCTCGAGTTTGTTGCACCCAAGGATATGACAGACGCTTTCAGCCCCAGGGTGCCTGACGATTTTGATATCGCCGTCACCGCCAATGGAGCGGGCGACCTGGAAATATCAGCCTCCTATACACGAGGTGGAACCACCTATCCTTTGGCCGTTGAGCCAGCGGGCGCCCTGGTTGGCGACGAGTTTCAGGTTGCAGGGGTGAAGTTAACGATTAACGATGCGCAGGATGGCGATACGTTTACGCTGGGCGTGAATGATAAACAATCTGTCTTTGGTACCATCGAGAACCTGATTGCCGGCCTGGACGGAATTTCCAAAACAACGCCCAAGAGCAGTGCCGAGTACGATGCGCTGATCGCCGAAACCCTGGTCAATCTCGATAACGCCCAGGAGTCGATCATTCTCAAGCAAACCGAGCTTGGTGGCCGGCTCAACGCTGTGGAATCCACCACCGCGTTTCTTGAGGATTCGGAACTCTACACCAAAGAGATTCGTTCCCAGCTACAGGATGTCGATTACGCCGAGGCCATCAGCAACCTCAGTTTCCAGAGCTTCGTATTGCAGGCTGCTCAGCAGTCGTTTGCACAGGTTTCCCAGCTGTCCCTGTTCGATCGACTCTAATTCACTGTGCGGGCGGGTGATTTTTGCCTGCCGGCTGGTTGCTTTCGGGCTCTGGCTCAGTATAATCCCTCCCACTCTCCGATGGCGGCGTGGTGAAATTGGTAGACACGACGGATTCAA
>NPIE01004270.1_pt1 | contig 30100 bp, 26 predicted proteins | sample 8637661 | NCBI WGS metagenome assembly NPIE01 (sample SAMN07420842, study PRJNA396082) | bioreactor metagenome | isolation source: sample BA12 brine-fed electro-methanogenic bioreactor BA | place: Japan: Kochi | collected 2016-12-09 | reverse complement strand
TTTATTTAAGATAGTCATTATTTTCGCCTTAATCAAATCCACCGCAACATCGTGGGAATAGTCATTGGGAATAATGATATCTGCATACCTTTTTGAAGGTTTTACAAAAGCATAGTGCATTGGTTTTACAGTTGAAAGATACTGAGATAAAACATTATCGAGGGTTCTTCCTCTTTCTTTAGTATCTCGTTTGATTCTTCTAATTAAGCGAACATCTTCATCTGCTTCAACATAAATTTTAATATCCGATAGATTTCTTATCCTTTCATCTTCAAGAACAAGTATTCCCTCAAGGATAATGATTTTTGCTGGTAATATCTTTTCTGTTTCTACTCTTCTATTTAACTCAACAAAATCATAGGTTGGTTTTTCAATAGGTTGATTCGATATTAGTTTTTTGATATGCTCAAAAAATAAATCGTTATCTAAAGATAGAGGATGGTCATAGTTAATCAATCTTCTTTCCTCAAGACTTAAATCACTTTGGTCTTTATAATAATCATCATGTCTAATAACTTCAACTCGTTCGGAGCCAATATTCTCGATAATTTTATTAACAACAGTTGTCTTCCCCGAAGAAGATCCACCCGCTACTGCAATAATTACAGGTTTATTCATCTTTTACCCTCCTAATAAGACTATACTCAGGAACTGAAACTGCTAGACTAAGATTGATAATTTGTAAAGGATGTCTCGCAGCGTCAAGTTCAACAAAATCTTCATCATATATTTTGTCTACTTTAAATCGAATCGTTGTCTTATCTGGAGTAAATATTTCCAGATAATCACCTGGCAGAAAGTAGTTTCTTTGTTCAATAATCACCAGTTTACGTTCTTTATCATAGGCCTTAACCATTCCCACAAACTCCTTTGTTGGAACTTCACTCCTTTGATTATAAAGTTGTTGCTCGATTGTTGTTTCCCCTTTATAAAACCCAAATGAAGTTAAACGGTTTTCAGCCTTTTGAATCTCCTCTTGGTAAAAACTAATGTCTCTTAAACTACCATTATAATAATCATCGATTAACATTCGGTATGCACTAACAACAGTAGCGATATAGTGGATTGATTTCATTCTTCCTTCGATTTTTAAAGAAGCAATTCCCAGTTTCAATAAATCTACTACAAACTCAGTCGCTTCTAAATCCTTAGAAGACATTTGGAAATCATAATGATCTGATAATAAGTCATCACCTTCATACAAATCATAGAGCCATCTACAAGTATGAGCACAACCACCTCTATTTGCATCTCTTAGAACTGTATAATTTGATAAAGTACATCTACCAGAATAAGATACACACATTCCTCCATGGATGAATATTTCTAAATCTGCTTGGGAATTACCACTGACAGCTTTTATTTCCTCTAGCGATAATTCTCTTGCTAAAACAACTCGTTTAATTCCTTCGTCAAAGAAATAATTAGCAAGATAAGAATTAGTTACTGAGAATTGAGTACTAAGATGAATCTCTAAATTAGTTAAAGCTTTAGCCCTTTCAATAACGATCATACTTGAACAGATAATTGCATCTACATGTAATTGATCCAGTTGAATAAGATACTCATCAAGACCTTCTATATCTGCGTCATGAAAGACAATATTCATTGTTACATATACTAATTTATTTAATCCATGAGCAAAATCAACTAAATCTTTAATCATCTCTAAATCGAAGTTTGAAGCTCTTGCTCGTAAAGAAAATGATTTACCACCTATATAAACTGCATCAGCTCCATAAAGCAAAGCAATCTTTGCCTTTTCTAAATTCCCAGCTGGTGCTAATAACTCAGTCTTCAATGGTATCACCTTTAATCTTCTCAGTATACAGGTAATAAAAATTACTGGAATACTTTTCGTGATATTTTTCCAAAAAATCAGACTGTGATAAAGAATCTTGATAAGCTTTAATCGCTAAATAATATTCTTCATCTTCTAAGAATAATCTTTCAATAAAGAAATCATCGATAAAACTACTTAAAGTATTCATTTCCGAAAAAGAAATCTGAGCTTTATCTCTAAAAATATATGTACCAAATTCATCTTCAATAATTGGGTATGAACTATCTTCCCTAATCTCTTCTTTTAATCTAAAATTATGATTATTTTTAATATTTTTATGCTTGATGCCTTTAAAGTTAAAATAATTACTTAAGAGTTTTCGTCTTGAATAGAACATATCTAAATATCCATGACCTATCAAAGAAAACTCCAGTTTTTTGCCTTTGGCTAGATGTATCATTTCTTCAATAGTAATTTCTTTCGATAAGGTCATGCCTTTGATACCTAAAGAATTATAGTAATCATTATCAAAACTATTCGTATTAAAGGTTCCAGGTTGGTAGATCACTCTATCTTTCAATCCATATTTTTCTGCCATAACCATAACAGTCATATCAGAAACAACAATACCTGATACTTGATATTTTTTCGCTATTTCTAGAGTTTTTATTAAAGTAACAATATCTTCTTCATGAATCATTTTGTTAATTAACAAGTATATTTCTATTTGATGTTTCGATATTAAATCAAGATCATTGATCAAATCCTTATTCATTGCTTTAACAGTTAAATCCGTATCAATGCAAAAAACATCAACACCGAAGTTGATTAAAGTTTCTATTTCATTCACATTTCTTAGTCTAGCAACTAATTTCAAATCTGAACCACCTATTTCTTAATCGAAATTGATATACCATCACCAATTTCATATATATAAGTATCAAACTCTTGATGATGAACTAAATAAGTATTAAAGCTAGATATTTTCTTTACTAACTGAAGAATTCTCTTTGATTCAATCTCTTTTTCATTTTCTACTAAACCATGGAATAAAAGATTATCACAAATTACAATTCCCCCAGTTTTAAGATTGTTTTTATACTTTTCTAAAAACTTCTGGTATTGAGCTTTAGCTGCGTCAATAAAGATTACATCAAAATCGTTCTCAGCTAATTCGTAATCTAATGCATCAGCCAAAACAAGGTTAACTCTATTCGTTAACTCTGCTTTTTCAATATTGCTTTTCGCCAATTGATATACTGACTTATCTCTTTCAATTGTAAGAACAAATGCATCAGTTAGTAGAGCAATCATCATTGCACTATAACCAATAGCTGAACCAATCTCTAAGACTTTCTTAGCTTTAGAAATTTTAATTACCTGAATCAATAGACTTAATCCTTCTTGAGAAATAATTGGGGTTCTTAAACTTTTGGCTTGTTCCATCACCTCATAAACTATTTTTGGGTAATCTTTTTCATTCAACTCTTGTAAATACTTACTCATTCTCTACTGTTTCTTCTTCTTCTTCCTCTAAGAAGCTTTCTAAAACTTCTTCAACTAAATCCCACTCTTCATCTGTTTCAATTGGGCTTAGATTACCTTCATCTCCATCTTCTGGATTAAAGCTTGCGGCAAAAAATTCACCAGTTTCATCATCTTTTAATTGATAAACTAAATATGATTTCCCAAATTCCTCAGACTCAAAAGTCATAATAATTACGGCTTCTAGCTCATCACCATTCTCATCAGTAATAATTAAAGTATCATTGTATTCTTCCATTTTAAACTCTCTTTCTGCTATCTAAATAGCTCTGTAATATTATTGTAGCTGCGACAAAATCAATTTTTGTTTTTCGCTTTTTTCTACTAACATTAGCTGAAATCATTAACGAATCAGCCATTTTCGAAGTTAATCTCTCATCCCAAAGTATTACTTCTTTATTCATTCTATTTTCAAGCATTTCTTTGAACCTAATTGAAGTCTCTGCTTGAAAACCTAAACTTCCATTCATATTTTTTGGTAGACCCAAAACAATCTTTTCAATCTCAATATCCTTAACCGTTAAAACTAATTGCTCTAAAGCAGCCTCATAATTTCCACTAGCAAAATTAACTGTCGTTAATTTGGTCGCAATGGTTTGTGAGGGATCAGATACAGCTACTCCTATTGTTTTCGATCCTAAGTCTAATCCAAGAATTTTCATTAGACTAATCCTTTGATATGTTCAAGTGCTTGGTCTAACTTTGTAATATCTTTTCCACCAGCTTGGGCAAAATCAGGTCTTCCACCACCATTACCGCCACAGATCATTGCCGCTTCTTTCACCATTTTACCAGCATTGATATTCTTATTATTGCTTTTTGCAACAAAGATAATAGAATCATTAACTACTGAAGCTAAGAGGACAAATTCTAAATTCTCATTAGCTAAAACATCATCTGCTATCTGTTTTAATACCGATCCATTGATATTTTCTAATCTTGTAATCAATCTACGATTAATTATTACATCACTGAAATCTTGAACTGAATTTAAAGCCTTATCTTCTTTTAGTTTTGTGTATGTTTTTTCTAACTCTTTAACCGCAACTTGAGTTTCTTGTAAAAGTTTCCTTTTGTTTAAAACATCTTGGTAACTTCCGGTCTTTGTTTCATTTATCTCATAATCAAATTCTAAGCTTATATCTTCCTTTTTTGCTTGTTGGAGAATTTTATCAGCTTTAACCATTAGATTATCGATATCTTGATTTAATCCAACTAAACTATCGCTCAGACTCTTAACCATTGCATTAGCTACAGCTTCAATTCGGTAAATCCCTGAACCAATTGAAGCGATGCTTTTAATTGCGAATCTTTCTATATCAGCTATATCTTTAACATGAGTTCCACCACATAAATCCAAAGTATATTTTAGATTTATCGCTCTAACTTTATCCGCATACTTCTCACCAAATTCAGCTATAGCTCCCATTTTTTTCGCTTCTTCAACACTAACAATTTTTGTTTCAGCCTTATAGGATTCTTTTATCATAGTATTAACAACTTTTTCGATTTTCAACACAGTTTCATCAGAAATACCTTCATAATGATTAAAATCAAATCTTAAACCATCATAACTTACTTGAGAACCCTGTTGCGAAACATGAGAACCTAAAACATCTCTTAAAGCTTTGAATAGTAAATGCGTAGCTGAATGATGGTATTCCGTTAACTCCCGTTTTTCCTTGTCAACACTTGCAAAGACTTTTTTGCCTTCTAAATCGTAAGATAAGTTTTCTTTTATTCTATGTAAGAATTGACCATTCGGCATTTTTTCAACATCAATAACTTCTAATGCTACATCATCGAGATAAATCATACCAGTATCAGCTAATTGCCCTCCTGATGTAGCATAGAAAGGTGTCTTATCTAAAACCAACCCCTCAGAGAAAACTTTAATAATTTCTGCTTCTACTTCTAAAACTTCATACCCAACGAAGATGCTCTTAGCTTGAAATTTCAAAAACTTTTCATTTTGACCAGCCATTGAGTTAGCATCAGTTCTAGCTCTTCTTGCTCTTTCTTTTTGTTTTTCCATTTCCCTTTTAAACCCTGCTTCATCTACGGAATACCCTTGCTCAGCAGCATATTCTTGAGTAAGTTCAAATGGAAAACCATAAGTATCATATAACAAGAAAACATCTTCACCAGCGATTTGTAACCCATCAGTGTGTTCAATAATATCACTTAATTTTCTTTCACCAGCCAAAAGAGTTTCCAAAAATTTATTTTCTTCTGCTTCAACAATTTTCTTAACGATATTTGATTTTGTCACAATATACGGATAAAAATCTTTTAAAATATCAACGACAATATCTACAAGACTAGATAAAAATGGTTTATCAATCTTTAATTGTTTACCATATTTAACCGCTCTTCTCAATAATCTTCGTAAGACATAACCTCTACCTTCATTACTAAGCATAGCACCATCACTAACTGCCATTGTAACAGTTCTAATATGGTCAGCTATTACCTTGAAAGCTTTTTGCCCTTGATATTCAATTCCTGAAATATTGGTAATTTCTTGAATTATTGGCATAAATAAATCAGTCTCAAAATTAGTCTCAACATCTTGTAAGACCGATGCAAATCTTTCAAGCCCTGCGCCAGTATCAATATTTTTATTAGGTAATTCAGGATAATCCGATCTCACTAAACCTTCCATAGCATTAAACTGAGATAACACAATATTCCATAATTCCACATAGCGATCATTCTCAATATCTTTTTTAATGGAATCAACATCGAAATCACCAAATTTTTCGCCTCGATCAAAAAAGATCTCTGTACATGGTCCACATGGTCCACTACCGATTTCCCAAAAATTACCTTCACAAGCGATTAAGTGATCCACTTCAACTCCCAAATCAATCCATTTTTGATAGGTATCATCATCCGTTGGATAATAAGTAAAATATAGCTTTTCAATCGGAAAGCCAAAATATTTTTCGCTAGTCAAAATTTCAAAACCATATTCAATCGCTTTATCCCTGAAATAATCACCAATCGAAAAATTACCCATCATTTCAAAGAAAGTATGGTGTCTTGCAGTATTTCCAACATTATCAATGTCATTTGTTCTAATACATTTTTGAACATTAACAATTCTTGGATTCTTTGGAACCACTCTACCATCAAAGTATTTCTTTAAAGCAGCCACTCCTGAATTCATCCAAAGAAGTGTTGGATCATTATTTGGTATTAAAGACGCACCTTCTTCAACAGCGTGCCCTTTGTCTTTAAAAAAATTAATCCAAGTCTTTCTTATTTCGTTTCCTGTTAGTTTTTTCATCTATCATCACCCTTTTCAAAAAAAAAGAAAACCGTCCCCTATAAAAGGACGATCTAATCGCGGTACCACCTTAATTCTAGCAGAGCTAGCACTTAAATGCTCTTAACGCGAGCAAACGTGTGTTTTTAAACACCTCTTCAGAAGTAGCTTCATAAATATCACATGCTTGGTCGCACCTAACCCAAACTCTCTTTAATGAAAATATTTACTACTAATCTTCGTCCTCGATTTATGAAGATATTATACAATATAATCACTCAATTTGCAAATAGATTACAAAAAATCTGCAATCTTTATAGAACTATCAGATTCTTCATTTATCTTTTCTTCTAAAAACTGATTTAACAGAGTATTTCTAAGCCGATCCCTACCCAATACTCCACGTTTATAAGCTTCAAAATCCCCAACTAAAAACAGTCTTTCTTTTGCTCGAGTAACGGCAGTATATAACAACTTCCTCTTAAGCATAATAGTATAAGACTTTGTTAATGGTAATAGGACTGATTTAAACTCAGATCCTTGTGATTTATGAATAGAAATAGCATATGCTAAAGTTAAATTATCTAAATCTTTCGTATTATACTTTACGATATTCTCAGAGAAATCAACTATCAATTCATCATTAGGTGTTATGCCTATAACTACTCCTTGATCACCGTTCATAATATTATCTTCAGGTTGATTTACTAACTGCATAACCTTATCATTATACCAAAACTCTTTTTCTTTGAATTGTATGGAATGATCTTTATTTTCATAATTAAAGGTTTTTTGAATAACAGAATTAAGTCTATCAATCCCATTATAACCCTTGTAGACTGGGGCTAATATCTGAATGTCATTTAGTAAATCATAACCCTCATGGATCAGTTCCCTAATCTTCATAATGCATTTATCAACGATAAAATTGTCTTGAGCTTTAATAAACTCCTTATCGTGGTAATTATGAAAAATATCATCATTGATATTTTGCTGTAATATATCATAAGCTAAAGAAATAATATGTGAGTCACTAGCTTGACGATGTATCACATCCAGTTCGACTACATTAAATATGGTTGAACGTATCAAATTATTTAAAACATCTCCAGGACCTACTGATGGTAACTGATTTGCATCTCCTACCATTACTACTTTTGTTTTTTTCATTATCGCTGAAAACAGTTTTTTAGCTAATAAACAGTCAAGCATTGATGCTTCATCGATAATTAAGATATCTGCCTCTAATTGCGAAGTTTGATCATACTTAAAATTGCCTTCATAATCATAGCCTAACAATTTATGAATAGTCGTTGCCGATAAACCAGTTGCCTCACTCAAACGTTTTGCGGCTTTACCAGTAGGGGCAGCTAACTTAATCAAATCTTGATTGTATCCATAACTATTCATTCTTTGATATAGATGAATCAAGCCTTTAATAACAGTGGTTTTCCCTGTACCTGGACCCCCAGTAATAATCGAAAAATTATTATCTAAAGCAGATTGAATCGCTTTAATCTGTGCTTCTGTATAAAAGATATCATTGTTACTTTGAAATTCGATTAATAAATCATTAAATCTATCATGATCAATCTTATCCAGTTCTTGGTTAGCGAGTTCTATCACTTTATCAGCTATATACTTTTCCGCATAATATAAATACCCTAGAGAGATAAAATCATTTTTTTCTATTATCTTACCAGTCGCAATCAATTCAACTAACTGTGTCTTCACTAACTCTGGATCCACATTAAACTCTGGGTTTGAGTTCAGATAAGTGAGAGTATAATCAACTAATTTTTCTCTTTCGATATAAGTATCCCCAAACTTATTCATATACTCCGTTAAAAGGTAATAAATAACTGCTGATATCCGGAAGGGAGAATCATACTCAAAACCGATTTTCAAACCAATCTCATCAGCTCTTTTAAACCCGATACCTTCAATATGTTCCATTAATATATAAGGATTTTCTTTAATAGTTCTTATGGTTGCTAAACCATAAAACGAATATATCCTCATTGCCATCCTTGGACTAATATCAAAGCTATATAGCCAAACTAAGGTATTTTCCATCTCTTTGTTATCAACCACTTGTTTAAAAATCGTATTTTTTAATTTTTGATTAATTCTAGGAACTTGATCTAAGACATCTTTATTCTCTGCAATCAAATCTAAAGCTCCCATACCAAGATACTCAATGATTCTCTCAGCAGTCTTTTTTCCTACACCATTAAAAAGATCACTTGAAAGATAATCTAATAAACCCTCATAAGTGTTATCAACTAATCTTTCAAAACGATTTGCGTTATACTGAATGCCATACTTTGCATGATTGGTAATTTCTCCGAAAAAGCGATAATTTACACTGTTTTCTAACTTAGGAAAAAACCCACAAACTATTATTGTGGGTTCAAAGTGAACTAAGTCAGAATCATCAGTATCTACTATTTTTAGTTTTATTACTGAATAAGAACTCTCTTCACTATAAAACAAATATCTTTGTATGACACCTTCAATATAACTCATACTACCTCTTTATTTCATAAAATCTTCAATATCACTGATTTCTTTAATAATGCTTTCACTAAGATTAATATAGCCATCTTCCGTAACTAAAATATCATCTTCCACTCTGATACCAATACCTTCTTCTTCGATATAAATACCTGGTTCAACTGTTAATACAATACCTGGTTCAATTGGTTTCATATATGTTCCAACATCATGAACATCAAGGCCTAAATAATGACTTACTCCATGATAATAATACTTGCTGATATCTGATTTTTCTTTAATCATGTTTAAATTCATCATGCCTTCAGCTAACATATCTTTCGCAAAATCATTTAACTCTTTCACATAAATCCCTGGTTTTATTCTCTTAATGGTAGCTTTATTAACATCTAAAACCAACTGATAAAACTGTTTTTGTCTATCGGTAAATTTTCCGTTAGCAGGGAATGTCCGAGAGATATCTCCTGCATAAAGACCTGATAAAGCACCTAAATCGATCAGCACAAGGTTACCATCTTCAATGAGCTTATCATTTTCAACATAGTGTAAAATAGTAGCGTTCTTACCATTCGCAACGATTGTATCAAAAGATAAACCATTAGAACCGACCATCCTTATTTGATACTCAAATAAAGCTTCTAGTTGTCTTTCATTCATTCCTGGTTTCGTCGTTTTTAAGATTGCTTCAATTCCACTTCTTGTATAACCAACAGCTTGCTTAATCTGTTCTACTTCTTCATTTGATTTTAATCTTCTCATATCCGATACTATTTGATTCGCGTCTTTAATAATTAATTCCGGATAGTTATCAATAACCTCACTAAAATAAGTAAAACTTATCGGTTTATGCATTTTCTTATATCTGAATAAATCCAAATACAAATAAACTGGCGTTGTCTTTAGAATAGCTTGTCTTGAATCGGTCATGATTTTGTCACCGATAAAGTTTTTAAATTCCTCAACATAAAATATATCTTTTATCTCAATCCCAGATATAGCATGGACTTCTTCTTTTGTTAGACGACTACCTAACCATTTAGTTGCGTAATCACTAGGTTCTTCAATAAAGATATACTCTAGATAGGTTCCGTTGTTCTTAGCTAAAAAGAGAGAAAAGTTTTCTCTAGCTAATCCAGTTAAATAATAAAAATGACGGTTAGGACAAAACTTAAAAAAAGCATCAAAAGTTCTATGCATTGCTTGTCCAGAAGCTAGTAATGCAAAGGAATTATCCTGTAATTGATCTGTAAATTTTCTTCTTCTTTCCAAAAATATATTGTTAGCCATTCTATCACCTCTAAAAAATATTATATCACGTTTCTTCAAGCAAATCAAAACAAAGCTTAAGAAAAAAAGACTCATTATTCTGAGTCTTTAAAAACTGAATTCTCTTTGTTTTTTCGAGAACGAATATAAATAATCCATACCCCTAAAAGCACGAAATATGCTAGCATCATCCACAGGACATTTAGTGGATGAGATTGAATATCAAATACCGAACCTAAAAAAACTAAAAATAAAACAATTATTAACCTAGAAGTTAAGGTTAAAAAAACATACTTAGGCACCTTTATCTTAGTCAAGGATAGTGCGTAATTCAAGATAGCTGAAGGCATGAAAGGATTTGATAACAAAACCAAGACAAACCAAACATTCTTTCCATTAACTATATTTAAAAACATTCTTCCGTATTTATTATCATTGACTTTTCTAGCAAAGTAATCGGCAAACGTAACTCTTATTAACAAAAATATTAAAAACATACCAATAAATGATCCTAAAGTCGAAAGCAATACAGTTAATACTGTTCCTTCAACATTTCCAAAAGCTTCCGATAAAACTCCAAGGTTAAAAGCAATTAATACTGTTAGAGGGATGGAAGGAAAAAGTGCTTCAACGAAAGGTAAAACAACCCCAAATAATGGGGCTAACCAAACGTTATTTTGGATAAATTCCCTTAATAACTCTAACCAATCATATAAAAAATCCATAGTCCCTCTTTTACGTAGTAAAAAAGCATCTTACGATGCTTTTAAATTATATTTTTTCTGAAAAGTATTTTAAAACTCTTATCATTTGTGAAGTAAATGAATGTTCGTTATCATACCAAGTTAATACTTTAACCATTTGTTTTCCATCTACAGTCATGACTTTTGTACTTTGTGCATCAAATAAAGTACCAAATTCAATACCGATAACATCTGATGATACAATTGGGTCTTCCGTATAACCAACTACTTCAGATTGAGCTTTTTTAACTGCTTCATTTACTTCTTTAGCAGTTACTTCTTTTTCTAATTCAACTACTAAATCAACAATTGACCCAGTAATAACAGGAACTCTTAATGCTAAACCATCCATCTTACCTTTTAAATGAGGTAAAACTAAACCAACAGCCTTAGCTGCACCAGTTGAAGTAGGAACGATATTAGCTGCCGCTGCTCTACCTCTTCTTGCATTGATTCCTTTACTATGAGGAATATCTAATGTTGCTTGATCATTCGTGTAAGCATGAACTGTAGTCATAAAACCTTTAACGATACCAAAATTATCATCTAACACTTTAGCGATTGGCGCTAAACAGTTCGTTGTACAAGAAGCTGCACTAATAATTGTTTCTTTTCCAGTTAAACTATCTTCATTTACACCATAAACTATTGTTGGTACATTTCCTTTTGCAGGAGCTGAGATAACTACTTTTTTAGCTCCAGCTTTAATATGTTTATTAGCGCCTTCTTCAGAAGTGAAGAATCCAGTACATTCTAATACAACATCAACGTCATGTTCTTTCCAAGGTAATAATTCTGGATCTCTTTGTGATAGCACAGGTACTTTTTTTCCGTCTACTACTAAATCTGTTCCTTCAAAAGAAACATTTCTTTTATATCTACCTTGTGAACTATCATATTTTAGTAGATAAGCTAATTGTTCTGCATCTGTTAAATCATTGATTGCGACGATTTCAAAATCATCATTACCAAACATTACTCTGAACGCTAAACGTCCAATTCTTCCAAATCCATTGATTGCTACTTTTACTGCCATTATTTTTTCCTCCTAATATATAAATCTTCACTCTTATTTTACAATATTTTTTAACTTTTTTCAATAAAAGCTACTCTAATAAAGCGTTTTCAAGTAAAATAATTAAAAAAAGCCCAATAACGCAAAAAAAAACGAAGAATAATCTTCGTTTTTTGAGAATTTTAAGTGGTTCTTGCCTCTCTCATCGCTTTTTCAACACAACGTTTGTATTCGCAATCTTCACAACTATCATCACAAACAACAAATTTTCTAAATTCTCTTGGGATAAATGCTCTAATTTCATCTTCATTATATCCTGTTTGCATAATTTGATCATTGATGATGATTGGTCTTTTTAAAATCGTTGGGTTATCAATAATGAAACTCGCTAATTCTGAAAATTTCATATTATCTGGTTCGATTTGACTTTCTTTAAAAATCTTTGATCTTGTTGAGATAATATCTTCAAAACCATTTTCAGAATACTTAAGCATGTTGATTATATCATTTCTTGTTAGCTTAATACCAATAATGTTTTTTTCGCGATAAGGGATATTATTGTTATCCAACCATTTCTTAGCTTTTCGGCATGAGGAACAACTTGAACTAGTATAAAGTGTAATCATAATAATACCTCGCTTCCATACAATTATATCATAAATCCAAGTATTTTGAATACTTTTTTTTTGTAAATAGTGTTATAATATTAATAATTAATCATTGTGGAGGTATATAACTTTATGAAATGGGATTTAACTTATTTGTATCCTAATCTTGATGAATTTGAGTTAGGATATCAAGAAACTGTAAAAATTATTGAGAAATTAGCAACCTACAAGGGTAAATTACATGACTTTGCTAGTTTTAAAGAGTTCTTCTTATTACAAAAAGAAATCGAAAAAGTAGGATTAAGAACTTATCAATACGCTTCATTATTAAGTGACTTAAATAAAAAAGATTCAGAGAATTCGGCGAGATTACAAAAAGTACAATTAGCTTTTGTTAAACTCCAACAAGCATTATCTTTTGAAGAACCAGAGTTAATTCGTATTGGTAAAGAAACTATTATGAGTTTCATTGAAAAAGACAAAGACTTAACTGAATTTAGATTTCCTATGCAAAAACTTTTTCGTCGTCAAGAACATATTCTTGATGATAAAAGCGAGGCATTATTAGCTAATTTTGCCCAAGTAGCTACAGCCGGAAGAAGTCTTTACAGTTCATTATCTGTAGCTGATATTGAAGGCCAAGATGTGATGCTTGATAATAATGAGATTGTAAATATAACAAATTCGAATTATCGTGCATTTATTCAAAAAAGCAGTTCACCCGAAGAAAGAAAAGATATATTTGAAGCGGTCTTTTCATATTATGAAGCACATAAAAACACTTACGCTAGTATTTATAAAAATGTCCTTGATGCAGATTTAGCCAACGCAAAATCAAGAAACTACGGATCTACTCTTGAAAGTTATCTTTTTAATAATGCTATTCCAACTAGTGTTTATCATTCCTTAACAAAGGTCGCAAGAGAAAACACAGATCCAATTAAAAAATACATCAAGATTCGCAAGGAATATTTAGGCCTTGAAGAATATCATACTTATGATCGTTTCTTAGATTTAGAAAAAAGCGATAAAGAATATGAGTATTCTGAAGCTAAAGAATTATTCTTTAACTCCATCAAACATCTCCCAAAAGATTTCCAAGAAAAAGCTTGGGAAGTACTTGAAGATGGATTTGTCGATGTTTTAGAACAACCTGGAAAAAGAACTGGAGCTTATTCAAGTTCAATGCCTAATCTTCATCCTTTTATCTTACTAAATTATTCTAAGACATTAGGTGATGTCTTTACAGTTGCTCATGAAGCAGGTCATTCTATCCATTCCATGTACTCGTCAGAAAACCAACCTTCAACTCTACAAAATTATACAATATTTGTAGCTGAAGTAGCTTCCACTTTTAACGAACATAATCTGTTAGATTATATTATCAAAGAGTCTAAAGCTACTAAGAAAGAAAAAATTGCTCTATTACAAAGTGCAATCGATGATATCCTCTCAACTTTTTATCGCCAAACCTTATTTGCAATTTATGAGTTTGAAGCACATCAATTAGTTGAGAATAATCAACCAGTTACAGCTGACAGTCTTTCAAAAATTATGATTGACTTATATCAAGAGTTTTATGATCTAGATATAACAAAAGAAGAGATCAAACAATATGTTTGGGCTTATATCCCTCATTTCTTCTATACACCTTTCTATGTTTACCAATATGCAACAAGTTTTGCTGCATCATTAAAATTATATGAAGATGTTAAAAGCGAAGTTCCAGGAGCTTTTAACAAATATATTAACTTACTTAAGTCAGGTGGTTCTGACTTCCCTGTTAAACAATTAATGGCTGCTGGAGTCGATTTAACTAAGGAAGATGCTTTTAAAGCAGTAGTGAATAGATTAAATGAATTAGTTAATGAATTAGAAGTTGTCATTAAATCATAACTATGTTATAATCTATGTAAATCTGAGATTTGGAATAGTAACTAATTGATATTTAAAATAAGAGAAAAGGTGGTTGGTGAAAACCTTTAAGAATATTAGTGAATGGACCAATGAGAGATGCTAATCACATCCGTAAGTCTTACGTTACAAGACTTAAGTGCTAGATTGTTCTAGAACTAAGGTGGTACCACGGTTATTTAATCGCCCTTTATTTTAAGGGGCGATTTTTGTTTAGGAGGAAAGAAAAATGAAAAGAATAGTATCAGGGATAAAACCCACAGGAACTCTAACTTTAGGCAATTACTTAGGGGCAATTAAACAATTTGTAAAACTACAAAAAAAATTCTCAGAAGATGAATTCTTCTTATTTGTTGCTGATATGCATGCAATAACTGTAAGACAAGTTCCTGCAGAACTTAGAAAAAGAACGTTAGATATAGCAGCTATGTACTTAGCTTGTGGTCTAGATAAAGAAAGAACTGTTTTGTTTATCCAATCAGAGATTAAAGAGCATGTTGAATTAGGTTATATTCTCCAATCGAATGTGTATATGGGGGAATTAGAAAGAATGACCCAATATAAAGATAAGATGCAAAAACAAGAAACCTCCATTACTGCTTCATTGTTTACTTATCCAGCTTTAATGGCTGCGGATATCATCCTATATGACGCAGATTTTGTTCCTGTAGGCGATGATCAAAAACAACATCTTGAACTAACAAGAACGATAGCCAGTCGTTTTAATAATTATTACGGTGATTTCTTTACAGTTCCTGAACCACTCATTCCTGAAGTTGGAGCGAGAATCATGGATTTACAAGATCCGAATAAAAAAATGTCAAAATCAGATGAACTTGACAAAGGTTATATTTCTATGTTTGATGATGAAGCAACAATTAAAAGAAAGATTAAATCCGCAGTCACCGACTCAATTGGTAAGATTAAATATGATCCTGAAAATCAAAAAGGTCTCGCAAATCTAATTACAATCTTCGCTAGTATAACTGACAAATCAGTTGATGAAATTACCGCTTTATATGAAGATAAGAGCTATCAAGAATTTAAAGAAGATTTAGGACAAGCAATCTGTGATGTTTTACTACCAATTCAAGAAAAACATCAAGCTTTAATTAAGTCACAAGAGCTTCAAGACCTTCTAGATCAAGGTAGAGAAAGAGCTAGTGATTACGCCTTTAAGAAAATGCGGAAATGCAAGAAAAAAATTGGTCTAGGTAGAAAATAAAAAAGAAAAATAAAACAGTGCAATCGCTATCTGGATTGCACTGTTTTAAAATTATAAAAGTGATTAAATAGATAAATACCGAGCATCGTTATTCCTACAAAGACAAACATCAACTGCATACTTCTATCAGCTAAAAACCCAATTAAAGGGGCAAAAACTATCAATAATAGTGATGTAAGCTGAGACTCAACACTTAGAACTGTGGCTCTTTTGGTTTTATCCGTTTCATTACCTATTTCTTCAACCATAACTGGTTTTCGTAAATTAAAAAAGATATAAATTAAAATAAAACTACCAAAAATAACAAAAATATTATTAAGATACAAGCTCAACATCAAAGCTATTAAACCAGTGATTAACCACATAGCATTTACATACTTGAAATGATTAACTCTTCTAGCTAATTTATAAGTATATCTACTTGCCAAAGAGCTGATTAAATAGATTACAGCATAGATAATTCCCAAATAGATTTTTAAGTTTTCTTGTTCAGTAAAACCCTTAAAAACAATGAAACCAACTGAAAGAGCAATAATAATCGGTTGAATATAGTCTTTGATACTCTTAAATCCTGCTTGGAATAATGACTCATCAAAAATAAGTTTTCTGACATTTTTTGTTGAAAAGGAATATTTAATATTAGTAATATTTTGCTTCAAAAACTCTTTAAAACTAAAATGAACTACCTGCCTTTGATTCAAGTAACTTGGATAAGTTAGAATCAACATCATATCTAATAAATATGGAATTATTGTTAATAAAAACAAATACCTTAATTCTGGTAATGAAACAACAAAGATAACAGAGATAATACTCATAACCATCGAGCCGATTAACGACATCGCTCTAGTTTGTCCATATACCTTTGTTTTTGAATCACCGATGTTATTATAATCAAGAAAAGTCATTATCATTGATTTATGTGTTCCTGATCGGAAAGCTTCTCCTAAACCAAATAACATCATCGCTATCGCAAATAACCAGAAACTAGTAGCAAAAAAGAAAATAATAAAAGACAAGATATAAAACATAAAGCAGAAAGTTAATTCAACTTTTTTACCATACATATCAGCAATTACTCCAGATGGCACCTCAAATAAATAGATGATAATCTCCCTAATTGAAATTAACAAACCGATTTGGAAGAAATTTAAACTTCTATCAGTTAAAAATATAATTAAATAGGGTTCAAAAAACCTTAAGTTTTTTAAGAACCCATACATTTCAAATTTAAATATTTGCAAACGAAAATCTTTTAACTTAGACATTGTTACCTCAAGAAGAAAAAAGCAAATTTTTTCTTTTTACTTCATTTCGTTAATCTCATTAATGATTCTAGAAATCGCCTTATAAGCTGCATCCTCATCGCTACCATTAAAGATAATTTTTATTGTTTTATTAGCTGGAACACCTAAAGACATAACTCCCATTATTGATTTCATATTAACTTTGCGTTCACCAAATTCCATAATCATTTCTGATTGAAAGCTATTAGCTTTTGATACCAACTTAGTAGCTGGCCTTGCATGAAGTCCATTTATGTAAGTAATTTTAAATTTTCCATCAATCATAATTACCCTCCATTTATCTCTGATTTTATTTTTTTAACAATATTTTCCATATTATATGGTAATACCATTTTAACATTTTTTCCAGAAATAAAAACTCCAGTTGCTCCCATTTCTTTGAAAGTTTCAAGTTTTGCAAGTTCAACTTCCTTTAGTGAAAACTTCAATCTACTACCATCTAGACTAACATCAGTTAAATTTGCTATTCCTCCTAAGCTTTTTAAGATTTCATCAATTAAATATGAACCATCAACCTCTCCCGGTTTTTGAGGCTTCAAAAGAAATATTTTTAAGATTATAACTGAAGCAACTATAAATAGAATTACAGGCCACCAAAAGTTTTCATTAAGCCAGTCAATAACTGCGAGATTAATTGTTATAGCAAGCACTGATATCACCTCTCTATTATTTTATCATAAAAATAAAAATTTTATATATCGAACCGTTAAAAAAATATTATTTATCAATAAAAAGTTGCAAATACTAAGATAATAATATATAATTCTTTAAGAAAGGAATGATATCATGTCTAAAATAATTGAAGCAATTATCGAAATTCCTATGGGAACCCAAAACAAATATGAAGTCGATAAAGAAAAGAATCGTATTAAATTGAATCGTGTTTTATATTCCAAAATGACTTACCCAGCTGAGTACGGTTTTATCGAAAAAACCTTAGCTGAGGATGGTGACCCACTCGATATCTTAGTTCTAGCAACCACACAAACATTCCCGGGATGTATTGTCGATGCTAGAGTAGTTGGTTATCTTGACATGTATGATTCTGGCGACAGAGATCAAAAAATTATTGCTGTAGTTGATGCTGATCCAAGATTTGAAGATATTCATGATATCAACGATATTAAGGATTTACAGTTACGAGAAATTAAACTTTTCTTCGAAAACTACAAAATTTTAGAACCAGGTCATCACGTAAAAGTTTTAGATTACTACAATAAAAAAGAAGCGATAAAACTTATCGAATCTTGCCAAAAACGTTATACAGAAAACATTACAAATAAACTATAGAAAACACATAACCTGTGTTTTTTTTAACCATAACTTTTCAAGGAGAAAATCATGGAAATTCTCATTTACTTCATCGGCGGATTACTTGCAGGACTCGCAACTGGTTTAGTTGGCCTTAGTGCTGCTACAATTATCGCACCACTATTCGCAACAATTCTTGGGATGGATCCCTATATTGCTGTGGGTATAGCACTTGCAAGCGATGTCTTCGCTTCAGCTGGTAGTGCCTATATTTATATAAAGAACAAAAACATTCATATTAAAGCTGCTTTATCTATGGCGATTATTATTGTAGTTTTCACGTTGGTTGGTAGTTACATATCAGCCGATTTAAAACCAAATTTACTGGGAGGAGCTTTAAACTTTATTGTTGTCTTCTTAGGTTTGAGATTTTTAATTTATCCTATTAAAAGCCCAAATCAAAGTCTAACCAATAAACCAAAAATCATCGTATTAGTCTTTGCGGTAATATTTAGTGTTTTTATTGGCTTAACCAGTGGGATGGTTGGTGCTGGTGGTGGATTATCAATCCTTGCACTTCTGACAATGCTTCTTGGTTTTAGTCTAAAAAGAGCTGTTGGAACATCTGTTTTCATTATGACCTTTATCGCTCTTGTAGGGGCAGTTACTCATTTTGTCATCAAACAACCGGAAATTCTTCCCTTAGTCATCGCGTCTATTTCTGCCTTTATCGGCGCAAATATCGCTAGTATCTATGCTAATAAAATAAATGACATACTGCTTAATCGCATCATCGGAATCTTTCTGTTAAGTTACGGAATAGTTTTAGTATTAATTTACTATTTGTAAGATTGAAAAATATAGGGATTAAAGTCTTTGGACTCTAATCCCTTTTTTGTTATTTTTGATGAACTACTTCACCATTAATCATAACTACTTTTGTTTTTGTAAGATAATGTAAAGGATGACCATCCCAAATAACGATATCTGCATCTTTACCTACTTCAATGCTTCCTACTCTATCATCAATTTGATTGATTTTAGCCGCATCAATTGTAACTGCTTTAAACCCGTCTAACTCAGATAAACCTTCACGGACAAAAATACCTACTTGTGTTAATGCATTTGCTAGATGAATCACTGGATGATCTGTCATAATCGCAAACTCAACACCGTGTTCTTTAAGAATTCTTGCAGATTCAAACGTTTTATTTCTTAACTCATATTTTGACTTAGAACCTAAAGTAGGCCCAATAATAACTCTTTGATTATGTTCTTTAAGATAATCAGCAATCAAATGGCCTTCTGTTGCATGTTCAATGGTTGCGTTCAAGCCAAACTCTTCACTTATTCTAATTGCCGTAACGATATCATCTTGTTGATGAGCATGAATTTTTACTGGAAACCCAGAAAAAACTCGTGCTAAAGATGCCCATTTGCTGTTGAATTCTGGTTTCTTAGCATCCTTATTAGCGTTTAAGTTTTCATAATACTCATCAAGTTTTTCTTGGTAGTCCTTAGCCTTTTGTAAAGCATCTCTGATTAGAGCTGCAGTTGCCATTCTTGTTGCTGGAGACTGACTCTTAGAATTATAAACTCGTTTAGGATTTTCACCTAAAGCCATTTTCATAGATGATTCTTTAACAACTACCATATCATCTACTGTCTTCCCAAACGTTTTTAAGACGGTGAAAGTACCACCGATACAATTTGCACTTCCTGGCCCTGTACAAACAGTTGTAACCCCAGATACTAAAGCTTCATTAAAAGCTACATCTTGAGGTTTAATTGCATCAATTGCTCGTAGTTCAGGAGTAATTGGACTAGTCATTTCATTACCATCAGCACCTTCAAAACCAATCGCTTCCTCAAAGATACCGATATGACAATGGGGATCAACAATACCTGGTGTAACATAATTTCCTAAAGCATCAATTACCTTTGCGTTTTTAAAGTCTGATTCATCAATTTTACCAATCTTTTTGATTACTTTTCCATCAACAAGAATATCTACTACTTCATAATTGATGTCTGCCATACTAACTAAATTTGCGTTTTTAATTAAATACATTATTACCTACCATCCTTTACAATATTTATTAGGAGATTTGTCCCCTTTATCAGTGCTTCTTCATTTAAAATAAATTTTGGATGATGAATATTATGGTTTTCTTGATCCATATGCTGTACACCCAACCAAGCTATAGCTCCTTTTTTTAGATTGATATATCTAGAAAAATCTTCAGCTCCCATTGATGCTTCTTCTAAAATCTTAATAGTATCAAAGACTTCTTTAGAAGCCCGAATCATTTTATTAACGGATTCTTCCGTATTAACAGTAGGGTCATATCCTCTAGTATACTTAACTTCATAATCACCACCAAAGCTATCCGCAACCGCTTTTGCTAGTGAAGATATCTCGGCTTCAATCAAAGTTCGTACTTCTTCAGAAAAAGTTCTTACGGTACCTTTTAAAAGAGCTTCTTCAGGAATGACATTAAAAGTAGTACCTGCTTTCACTTCACCAATCGTAACTACTGCTGTTGAAAACGGGTTAATTTTCCTTGATACGATTGTTTGTAGTTTAGTTATAAAGTCTGCTTGCATCACAATCGGATCAATTCCTAAATGAGGATAAGCTGCATGAGTTCCTTTACCAACAAATGTAATACTAATGATATCAGCTGCTGCTAAAGCATTGCCATAATTAATTGCTAAGGTTCCTGTTTGATATCCAGGACTGACATGAAGCGCAAAAAATTCATCAACATCATCTAATAACCCTGATTTAACAATATAATATGCCCCACCTGGGTCTGGTCCCTCTTCGGCTTCTTGAAAGATAAATTTTACTGTTCCTTGCCAAAGGTTTTTATTTTCATTTAGATATTTAACTGCCCCTAAAAGCATTGCTGTATGAGCATCATGACCGCAAGCATGCATTACTCCTTTGTTGACAGAGCTAAACTCAAGATTTGTTGCTTCAGTTATTTTTAACGCATCAAAATCCGCTCTTAACCCAATCACTAATCCAGGTCCGTTATAAATACTAGCCACCAAAGAGTTTTTCCCAGCGAACTCGATTTTTTCTACACCTAATGCAGTCAATTGCTTTACTAAAAACTCTTTGGTTTTTTTACAATTAAATCCTGTTTCCGGATGTTGATGCAAATATCTTCTATTTGATATTACATATTCTTCTAATTGCTTCATATCTTTACCTTTCCTTCAAACTTAGTTAAATATATTGAGGTGATAAACCCTAATGATAGAGTTAATACTCCAAAAATGATACTAAGCCAATTATTACCCACAAAATCAAAGAATTTTTCATAGATCGGTATTTGTGCAGTGAAACTAGCTGCTGTATTATGATCTTTAATTTCTAGAAAAACACCAATTATACTAGCTATGATAAAACCAAGAATTGCAAAGTATGTTTCAGAACTAAATTTTCTCAGTGAAGTCTCAATAACCTTACTAAAAATGATAATTCCAATTAACGCCCCAAGACCAAAAGGAATAATAACTCCTAAATTGTACCCTAGTTGACTAAAATCAAAAATATTACCAACTACATTAGACACAATTGCCGTATAAAATCCTAAGACCAATAAAATTGCAGATCCTGAAATACCTGGTACAATCATTGTTATTGAAGCTACCATTCCTAAAACAAGTAATAATAAAAATGTAGAAAAGCCTAAATCAAAATATTCTATACCAGCTACAGAACTTGTTTTTTCGATTATAATTATTGCGATTAAAAATAGGAAAGCTACTAGAAAACTCATAATAGTTGATAAACGTAGTTTCTTTACATTTGCTTTCAGATAAATATGTTTAATTCCCCCTATTATTAAACCGATAAAAAAGAATAAGATAATAAAAGAATTCCAATCTATCAAAATACTGAATAGTTTTGCTAAAGATACAATGGATAAACCGATTCCTAGAAATATTGGAAACAAGGTTATTACTGAATTCTTAAAATCTTTAAAAATATTACCAATGGCATGTAACATTTTTTGATAAATACCTAAATAAACTGCTAGGGTCCCCCCACTTACACCGGGGATAATAAAGGCAATGCCCATTATAAATCCCTTAATTACTAAACCTAGAAACATCATCCACCTCTTATCCTAAGATTTGATCGCCAATCAGATCATACCCATAACTTGTTTTAATTAAAACATCAACATAATCGCCGATTTGTAACACATTCTTAGATTGAAATACTATCATTCCATCAATATCATCTGGAGCGAATGCATAAGATCTACCATAGTAAAACTTTGTCTCTGGATCATAATTCTCAACCAAAGTCTTGTGAATCTTACCTACTTGCTTACGATTATTCTTTCTTGATATCTTTTTTTGTAATTTCATAATCTTTTCTAAACGTTCTTCTTTAATAGACTCATCAATTTCGTTTTTAAAATTATAAGCTGCTGTATCTTCTTCTTTTGAATATTTAAAAACTCCTAAACGATCAAATTCCATCATTTCTGTGAATGTATATAATTTCTCAAAATCTTCTTCAGTTTCATTAGGAAAGCCTACAATATAAGTAGTCCTAATAACAGCATCACTCATCATTGCTTTAATCTTATGAAATAAGTTTACTAAAAACTCTTCATTCCCTCGTCGGTTCATCACCTTTAACACATTGCTAGAAATATGCTGAATCGGAATATCAAAATAAGGTACAATCTTTTGATTGTTCTTCATCTCTTCTAATAACTCATCAGTAATCTCATCAGGATAAAGATATAGAATTCTAATCATTTTAACATCATGAATCAAAGAAATCTCTTTTAACAATTCTGGTAACATACTCTTACCATTTACAGTTAAATCCGAACCATATCTAGTCGTATCTTGAGATATCAAATTCAATTCTTTCGCTCCGTTTTTTACTAGAGTTTTACATTCATTTACTATTTCTTGAAAATCTCTTGACCTAAATCTTCCTCTGATTAAAGGAATAGCACAATATGTACAGTTATTGTTACAACCTTCGCTTATTTTAACATATGGAGAAAAAACCGAAGTAGCTAATAACCGATTTTCGTACTTAAGCGGCAGAAATTTGACTCCTGAATCATTAAATAATTCATTTAAAATCAAATGAATTTTTGGATAATCCGCTAAAGTAATTATTTTATCAATAAACGGCATTTTCGCCTTAAGTTCTTCACGATATCTTTCTGCATAACAACCTAATACTATCAGTTTCTTCCCAAAGGTACTCATTTCTTCAATTACTTCTAAAGCTTCTTTTTTTGCTGGTTCAATAAACCCACAAGTATTTACAAAAATCGCATCCGCATCACTAGGTTCATTTACAATCTCACAACCAGCATTACTAAGTACTGATAGAATCATTTCTGAGTCAACTAAATTTTTTGCACATCCTAAACTTATAAATCCTATCTTCATTTTATTCACCCTATTAAATATTATACTGTCTTTTACCCTTTATTAAAAGAAAAAAGAGGAAAAATCCTCTTTTTATGTTGGTTGATTTAGAAATTGTGAATTATACAAATCAGCATAAACACCTTTTTTTGTTAATAGTTCTTTATGATTTCCCTGTTCAACTATTTTTCCATGGTTCATTACTAAAATAGTATGAGCTTTCTTAATCGTTGATAAACGGTGAGCAATTACAAAACTTGTCTTACCTTCCATCATGAAATTCATTGCATTCTGAATATAGCTTTCGGTTCTAGTATCAACACTTGATGTAGCTTCATCAAGAATTAAGATTTTCGGATCAAACAATATCGCTCTAGCAATCGTTAATAGCTGCTTTTGACCTTTGGAAATATTGTCTGCGTCTTCTTTTAATTCCGTGTGATATCCTTTTGGTAACGTTTCGATATAATGATGAACATGGGCTTGCTTACAAGCAGCAATTATTTCTTCATCTGTTGCATCTGGTTTACCATAGGCAATATTGTCTCTAATCGTACCTGAGAATAACCAAGTATCTTGTAAAACCATACCAAATTGTTTTCTTAAAGCAGGTCGAGGATAATCAGTTGATTCAATACCATCGATTAAAATCTTTCCAGAATTTATCTCGTAAAATCTCATAAGCAAATTCACTAAGGTAGTTTTTCCGGCTCCTGTTGGACCAACAATCGCAATCTGCTTTCCTGGAAGAACTTCAAGATTTAAATCTTTGATTAATTCCACGTCTTCACTATAAGAAAAGTCAATATCTTTAAACACAACATGTCCTTCAAAACTAGACTGGTCAACTTCAACTTTTGCAAATTCTTGGTTTTCTTCTAGTTCATCTAAAACTTCAAATATTCTTTCTGCCCCAGCAATAGTAGATTGAAGTTGGTTAACAATATTAGCGATATTTAAGATTGGTTGAACAAAATTTCTTTGATACATAATGAAAATTGTAATATCCCCAATCAATAAAGGATTGGTTGCACCAGCTAAGATACCCCCAACAATAACAACAGCTACATAACCAATATTAGAAATAAACTCCATAATTGGTCTTATTAAACCACTTAAATACTGAGCACTTTTCATATCTTCAGCTAAATCAAAGTTAATTTTTTGGAACTCTTTATAGGAATCTTCTTCTTTACCAAATAGTTTTACAATCTTATTAGCTGAAAAAACCTCTTCGATATGTCCATTAAGATTACCTAATTGTTTTTGTTGGCGAATGAATTTTGCTTGCGACTTCTTAGCAATTGTTGATGTTGCTAAAACAAAAAGAGGTAAGATTAATAATGCAATAATGGTTAATTTCCAGGAAATGATAAACATCATAACTAAAATCCCAAGAATTGAGAAGAATGAAGAAATGATATTAATCAAACTTTGTTGGATAGAATTTGTAACGATATCAACATCATTAGAAAATACAGATAAAATATTTCCTGTTTGTTTTGAATCAAAATACTTCATCGGCAATTTTTCTAATTTCATCCTAAGATCATTACGCATTTTCTTGCCAATATAAATACTAACTTTATTACCTAGCAAATGCATAATTAAAGACATTATGAAACGGAAGATATATAAACCAATTACTAAAAGAAAATATGATGTAATCCTAGCAATGCCTTCATCACGTGAAATTGTTCCTAACACTAAGTTCTGTAAATCATTAATGATAAATCTTGAAAAGTTAGGTGCAACAACAGCTAGTAAAGTAACTAGAATCGTCACAATAATTACAATCAATAACTGGATTTTGTATTGCCCGATGTATGTAATTAAACGGTTTAGTGTTCCTTTAAAATCTTTGGCTTTTTCCGCTGGTCTTCCTAATGGCATTCCCCCACCAGGTCCACCGCCTCTTTTAACTTTATTAGATGATTTTACATTTTTGTTTGCTTGGTTATCTTTTGTGTCTGTCATGCTATTTCCTCCTCATCTAATTGTGATAAGGCTATCTCTCGATAAACATCACATGATTTAAGTAACTCATCATGCTTACCGATACCAACCATTTTTCCTTCTTGTAAGACAATAATTTTGTCAGAGTTCATGATAGTGCCTATTCTTTGAGCAACAATGAAAACCGTTGCGTCTTTAACGTGTTCTTTTAAGGCTTGTCTTAAAGCTGCATCGGTTCTAAAATCTAAAGCTGAGAAGCTATCATCAAAAACATAAATCTTTGGTTTCCTAACAATTGCTCTTGCAATGGATAGTCTTTGTTTTTGACCTCCAGAAAAGTTTACTCCGCCTTGTTCCACTAACGCATCATAACCTTCTTCTAGTTCTTCAATAAACTCACTTGCTTGAGCTATTTCAGCAGCTTCTTTTATTTCTTCATCGCTTGCATTATCACGGCCATAACCAATATTTGATTTTATCGTACCAGAAAACAAGGAAGCAGTTTGTGGAACAAAACCAATAAGTTTTCTTAATGTGTTAAGTTTAATATCTTTAATTGCTACTCCATCAATTAAGAGATCACCACAACTAATATCAAAAAAACGTGGTAACAGATTAACTACAGTTGATTTACCTGATCCAGTTGAACCAACAATCGCCACTGTTTCACCTGGATTTGCCGTAAAACTAATGTCATCAAGAACATTTACTTCAGCATCTGGAAAACGGAAACAAACATTTTTAAACTCTACTTTTCCTTTAAAATTGTAATCATTATAGCTATCATCTGCAGAGTCGGTAATGGATGATGTAAGCTCTAAAACTTCTTGAATACGTTTCGCTGAAACTTGGGCTCTTGGATACATTATAAAAGCAAAGGTTAACATTAAAATACTGAATAGAATTAAAGTTGCATATTGAATAATAGCTGAGATATTACCTAATCCTCGGTAATCGATTATCTCTCCAGCTAAAACCATTCTATAAGCAGTATAAGTAATCCCAAGAATTACTAGGTTAAACAATAGATTAATGGAAGGATTTAAAAAAGCCATAATCTTTCCAGCTTTATAAGTCACATCAGTCAACTCCGTATTGGTATCTTCAAATCTTGTGACTTCTCTTTCGCCTTGACCAAAAGCTCTAATAACTCTTACACCATTGATGGATTCTCTTGTTACTAGAGTTAACTTATCAATCCGCTTTTGGACTAGTTTAAATAGTGGAACAACTAAGATAAATACAACTATAATAAAGATAATCAATACTGGTACACCATAGAAAATCGGTAGAGTTAACTCAACAGGTTTTTCAAAAGCAAAGATTGAAGCTCCAATAAAAATAATTGGTACTCTTGCAAACATCCTTAAAGCCATCATAATAAAGTTTTGTACTTGTGAAATATCATTTGAAGCTCTGGTAATTAATGTTGATGTACCAAACTTATCTGTTTCAAAAACGGATACAGTTGTTATTTTTTTGTAATAATCACTTCTAATATCTCTACCAAACTTAGCTGCAACATCGCTAGATAAATACATCAGAGCTATGAAAGCTAATGAAGAAATTAAAGTCACTCCTAGCATATAAGAGCCATACTTAATAATTACTAAAAAATCAGATTCTTGATTAACCATACAAGTATCGGGATTCAATTCTACATCACAGCTATCAACAATTTCGAACTGATCGGTAATAGGATTATATTCTCTAAATTCAGCACTAATCCCTTCAGCAATAATATCACTCATAAAATCTGGTAACAACAAAGTCCCAACTGAAACCAAAGAAACTAGAATCAGTATTACAGTTACTTTTTGCCAATAGGGTTTTAAAAATCTAAGCATTTTCGTCATTATCAATATCCTCCTTGAAGTACTCTCTTAGTTTTATGTAAATCTTTTGGCTGATTTTTTCGATAAATTCTTTTTCATCTTCCTCAAGAAAACTACTCATTAATTGATCCCAACCATCTAATATTTTTACTATTTTTTCTGCTACTTCTCTACCCTTGTCTGTAATTGTCAAAACATACCCTCTTAAATCTTCTGTATCTTTTAACTTATCTACATAGCCATCACTTACTAAGTTTTTAATCGCTCTTGTGGTATGTGACTTGTGAAAGAAGAATTTCGCAATTAAATCATTCATCTTGATTTCCCCATATTTGTAAATCACTCTTAAATAAGGTGCTTCAGAACGGTTGACAGTTATATCTTTAAATCGCTCTTCAAGATATCGATGATGATATTTATTAATCATATGATCATATTTTCTTTCCATTTTTTCCTCCTAAAACGCAAAATACAAGTAAGAGTATATAGCAATTTAGTTGCTTTGTCAACTAAATTGTTCATAAAAATAAAAAAAGATTAGCCCTTGTAAATAAAGACTAATCTAATTATTTTAAACAGCAATTGCTAAATCTTCAAAATCATCTGCTAGGTTTTTATCATATTGCAAACGATACAATTGATAATAGTGACCTTTTTGTTTTAATAATTCTTGATGATTACCGATTTCAATAATTTTTCCTTTTCGCATCACAATAATCTGATGCGAATGCTGAATTGTCGATAATCTATGAGCAACGACAATTGTTGTACCAATACTCATTACTTTCTTCAAAGACTCTTGAATCAACTTTTCCGTCTCAGTGTCGATATTAGCTGTTGCTTCATCTAATATCATCAATGATGGTTTATGAACTATTGTTCTTGCAAAAGACAATAATTGTTTTTGTCCAGAAGAGAAATTATTACCTCTTTCTCGAACCAATTCATCGTATTTATTAGGTAATTTTTGAATAAAACTATCCGCATTAACATATTTACAAGCGCTTAAAATCTCTGCGTCGGTTATCTTATCATCTCTAAGACGAATATTGGATTCAATCGTTCCAGAGAACAAAAAGACATCTTGAAGCATTTGACCGATATTTCTCCTTAAACTATCCAACTTTATATTTTGGATATTAATATCATCAATTAAGATTTCACCTTTTTGAATATCATAATTTCTCACTATCAAACTGATAATTGTAGTTTTTCCAGAACCAGTAGCTCCTACTAAAGCCATAGTTTCATTAGGTTGTACTACAAAAGATACATCTCTTAAAACCCATTCGCCTTCGTTGTAAGCAAACCAAACATTCTTAAACTCAATTTTACCTTTGAAATCTTTTAAATCTTTAGCAGCTTCCGTATCTTGAACTGCTGGTTCTTGGTCAAGGATATCAAAGATTCTTTCCCCAGAGGTGAAAGCAGATTGTAAGGTGTCAAATTGAGCTGCTAAATTCTGAATTGGTTGGAAGAATCTTCTTACATACTGAGTAAAAGCAAATAAGATACCATAGGTGATTATTCCATCAATTACTTGGTAAGATCCAACCCAAAGTACAATTAAGATCGCTGCGATATATAGTAAATACATGATTGGTCTATATAAACTAAAAGTCAATACTTGTTGGAGATATGAGCGGTTAAGCTTTTTATTTTTAACTTTAAACTCTTGGAATTTTTTTTCTTCTCTGTTAAAGATTTGAATTAATTTCATTCCAGAAAGATGTTCGGATAAAAAAGCATTAATACTAGAAATATTCGCTCTAACTTTTCTATATGCTTTTCTAGAAAACTTCCGGAATATATAAGATGCAATGAAAATTAAAGGTGTTAAAGCTAAAATGTAAAGAGCTAATTTTGGGGATTTGATAAACATAATCACAAACACACCAATAATGGTTAATACATCCCGAAAGAAACTAATTACCACTTCTGTATAAAGCATATTTAACGTATCTACATCCGTGGTAGCTCTAGTGACTAACTTACCAATCGGTACTTTATTAAACTGAGAAATGGATAGTCTTTCAATGTGATTAAAGACATCTTGACGAATATCATAAATGATTTTTTGTCCTGTTACTTGGAGTATAATTGTTTGTTTATAAGCTACATATGCGCCAGCAAACAAACTGAATAAATATAATAGGACAATAATAATAATTCTTGTGGTTGGTATATTATCGGCACCTAAGGAATCTAAGACATCAGAGATAAATAGGGGTCCTAACAAATCTAACCCAACAACCAACAACACTAAAATGAAAGCAGTGATAAGTGGTTTATAAAATGGTTTAACATATCCTAATAATCTTTTAATAATTTCTGTGTCGGTCATATTTCTTTGTTTATTTACATCAAAGTCCAACTGAGGTCCTCTAGCCATTTAGATCGCCTCCCCTTCTAATTCTGCTTCCAGTCTTTGATGAATCAC
>NPIE01000349.1_pt1 | contig 30110 bp, 26 predicted proteins | sample 8637661 | NCBI WGS metagenome assembly NPIE01 (sample SAMN07420842, study PRJNA396082) | bioreactor metagenome | isolation source: sample BA12 brine-fed electro-methanogenic bioreactor BA | place: Japan: Kochi | collected 2016-12-09 | reverse complement strand
GGAGATTTAATTGTCGCTGATCAGTTGAGGATATTTTGACGCAAGTGTCGGTCTGCACAGGGGTTGCGGTGGCTGAAATCCTTGGCGCGGGTCGCAGCAGACGGGCAAGCGCCGCTCGAGCGCAATTTTTCGATCGTGCGCAAAAAGAAGCCGGGGCTACGTTGACGGAGTTGGGAAGGATGAGCGGCCGCACGCACGTTGCGGTCATCAAAGCGATCCGCAAGAGGCGGGCAATAGGGGATGGGACAAAAGTTACATAAGTTACCAGCGTCCCCTTGTGCCCATTAAGCCCAAAGCCTTTCCCTCTTTCACCAAAAACACCGTTCCAAAAATCATCATGAAACATAACATCTCTCTTTTTGTAACATATTTACGCTGCTAAAAGTCCGTTTCCGAAAACCCATAAATGTTCAAAATTTCGAGAAATAATCATTCCTGAAAGAAAATGAAAAAAAACCGTCTTGGCGGTTGACTAAAGTAAAACAGCGTATTATTTTTGTTTTGGCTTGCTGGATTGTTGGCCGCTCCTGTCGTCGCTTGAAACGTTGTCCGTCGCCGCACCCCCGGCTTTTGGGTCAATCTTTTGCGTAAGGAGTGCATGATGCCGGCAAGGGACAAAGAGACCTACTGCATCCGCTCTGTGGAGAATGCCCTGGCTTTGCTGGAGGCGCTCGGCGAAGAGGAGGATGAGCTGAGCCTTTCGCGGCTGAGCGAACGGTTGGGTATGAACAAGGCCAGTGTGTTCAGGTTGCTGGCGACATTCGAGAGCCGTGGGTATGTTGAGCGCAAGGAAGGCGCGCGCGGATACTGCTTGGGGCCGCTGGCTTACGAGATCGGGCAGAAGCTGCTTTCGCGCATGGCGTTGCTCCGCAAGGCCCGTCCGGTGATGGAGCGTCTGGCGCGCGAATGCAGCGAGGCGGTTTATCTGGTGCTGCGACGCCAGGATGAGGCTCTGTTTATCGATATGGTCGACAGTGCTCACCAGGTTAAGGTTGTCTCCCTTGTGGGTAAGCGGTTTCCGTTGCGGGATTGTGCGGCGGGGCGCGTGCTTCTTGCTTTTGCGGAGCCGCCCTCGTCTGAGCCTGGCCATGGGTGCGGGCCTGCTGCTTCCATTGACGAAGATATGCAGATCGTTCGGCGGCAGGGGGCGTGCTATGACCGTCATGGTGTCGGTGAAGGCAGCGCCTGTGTGGCGGTGCCGCTTTTTGCCGGTGGCGGCAGGGTGGTAGGGGCCCTTGCCGTGGTTGGCCCAGATTTCAGGATCACCCCGGAGGCTGTGGATTCTGTGTTGTTGCCCGCATTGTGTGCGGCGGCCGACACCATCAGTTCCAAGCTGGGTTATCTGGGGGCAGAGTTCCCTTCCGCAGGAGTTCACTGACGTTGGATTTTTCCCGCCGTGCGATTTCTACGGATCGCAGGTTTTTCGCTCCTGGCGGTGAAGCGTCGGGGGCAATTTCCCCAAACATTCAATAAAACAAGGTTTTTATGGTATTTAAGGTGACACAAGTGCTGAGTAAAAAGTGTTTTTGGACAAATTCAAACAAAGTTTTATTTTATTGTTGACAAAATTCTGCTTTGACGCATAATTTGTAACAAATACGCATTTAAGCCTATTCGAAGTGAAAGTAACAGTGTTTAAAACAGATGAAATAAAATGACGCTTATATGGTTTTGGTGATTTTTTTAAGGTTTGAGTGAAAACAATTTTAAACGGTGTTATTTCTTCCGGGGGTCGGCGCCTGGCAGGTAGACGACAGGAAAATCAGAGTTAGAATGAAAAACAGGTTCGGTAAAAGGGGAATGAGTTTCACAGGGTAAAACGCGAGAGGTTCATTTTCTCTCACCACAAGGAGGTTTTATTCATGGAAATGGACAGAAGTGCACAAGCGTATTGGAAAGCAGTGCTGCGGCTGGTGGGGCAGATCCTGGTGGTCTGGTTTATTGTTTCTTACGGGGCCGGCATTTTGTTTGCCGACGCTCTCAATAACATTTCTCTGGGTGGTTATCCGCTGGGCTTCTGGTTTGCACAGCAGGGTTCTATGTATATTTTCATCGCGCTGATCTTCATCTACGCCAAGCTGATGCAACGGATCGATGAAAAATTTGACGTTCACGAGCAATAAGGAGGTGTGATCAATGAGTCTCACAGCGATTACTTATCTGGTGGTTGGTCTCACCTTCGCACTGTACATCGGCATCGCCATCTGGGCGCGTGCGGGGAGTACCAGCGAATTTTACGTCGCCGGCGGCGGCGTGCATCCGGTTCTCAACGGTATGGCCACCGGCGCCGACTGGATGTCGGCCGCATCGTTCATCTCCATGGCGGGTCTGATCGCCAACATGGGTTACGGCGGCAGCCTCTTTCTGATGGGGTGGACCGGCGGTTATGTGTTGCTGGCCATGCTGCTGGCGCCCTACCTGAGAAAGTTCGGCAAGTTTACCGTGCCGCAGTTCGTGGGTGACCGCTTCTATTCCAAGGGGGCGAGCACCGTGGCGGTTATCTGCCTGCTGGTGGCGTCGCTGACCTACATCATCGGTCAGATGACCGGTGTCGGCGTGGCGTTCTCCCGCTTCCTCGGCGTCTCCAACGCCACCGGCATTTTCGTCGGCATGGCCATCGTCTTTATGTACGCGGTGTTCGGCGGCATGAAGGGGATCACCTACACCCAGGTCGCTCAGTACTGCGTGCTGATCCTTGCGTACACCGTGCCGGCGATCTTCATCTCGCTGCAGTTGACCGGCAACCCGATCCCGCAGCTCGGCCTGGGTTCCAATATGGTGGGGACCGGCGAGCCCCTGCTGCACAAACTCAACCAGATCGTCATGGATCTCGGCTTCCACGAGTATACCACTCAGCTGCCGGGCAGTAAGCTCAACATGTTCGTCTACACCGTGTCGCTGATGATCGGCACCGCGGGTCTGCCTCACGTCATCATCCGCTTCTTTACCGTCCCCAAAGTGAAAGATGCCCGCTATTCCGCAGGTTGGGCCCTGGTGTTCATCGCCCTCCTCTATACCACCGCTCCGGCTGTGGCCGCCATGGCGAAAATGAATCTGCACGGCACCGTCAACCAGGCGGTTATGAGTGGCGGAGATTTGTTCGACAATAACAATATCCTCAGGTACGAAGATCGGCCTGCCTGGATGGAGCGCTGGGAAGTCACCGGCCTGCTCAAGTGGGAAGACAAGAACAACGATGGCCGCATTCAGTACTACAATGACAAGACCACCAATCCCGAAGTGCTGGCCAAGGCCGAGGCAGCCGGTTGGAACGGCAGCGAGTTGAGCGTTAACGCCGACATCATGGTTATGGCCAACCCGGAAATCGCCATGCTGCCCAACTGGGTCATCGCCCTGGTCGCAGCGGGTGGTCTCGCCGCCGCTCTCTCCACCGCGGCCGGTCTGCTGCTGGCGATCTCCTCCGCGATCTCTCATGACCTGCTGAAGGACATGTGGATGCCTGATCTCAGTGAGAAGGGCGAGCTGATGGCCGGTAAGATTACGATGGCCTGCTCCATCCTGGTGGCCGGCTATCTCGGCCTCAACCCACCGGGCTTCGCCGCAGGTACGGTGGCCCTGGCCTTCGGGATCGCCGCCAGCTCCATCTTTCCCGCTCTGATGATGGGTATCTTCAACAAGCGCATGAACAAGGAAGGCGCCATCGCCGGTATGCTCTCCGGTCTCGGCATCACACTGTTCTACGTGTTTGCCCACAAGGGCATCATCTTCATCAAGGGAACCGAGTTTACAGGCCTGATTGGCGGCCCCAACTCTTTCTTCGGAATCACTCCGGAAGCTTTCGGTGCCATCGGCGCCCTCATCAACTTCGCCGTGGCCTATTTTGTCAGCAAGGCCACCCCGGCACCGCCTGAGCATATTCAGGAACTGGTGGAAAGCGTCCGCGTACCCCGCGGTGCCAAGGCCGTTGACGGCAAGAGCATGCATTAATCTCAGGATCGACCGATTGTACTTCGGTCACTGAAGTAAAAAAGCCCCGCTGGCATCACCGGCGGGGCTTTTTTCTTACAGCGACGTTCCGCGAACAGAATTAAAATTTTATTGCCTGCAATGGGTGGGCTCGGGTACAAGTATAAGCTGAAGAAACGAGACGGGAGTAAATAATGGTTTTTGATGTCAGCATCATTCTGACGTGGTTGTTGTTTCTGGCTCTTTTCCCCATGGCGTTTATCTGGCTGCGCCGTGCCTGGCGCATCTTCAGGCAGGGGGATTACTCCGAGGTGGCATTGAAAAAGGGTGAGCCGCCTCCGAATCCGCGCAAATGGGCGAAGCCCGTGGGGCTGGTGAACCTGATTGCCGGCCTGATCCTGGTGTGGATTATTATCGGCGTGCCGTTCTGGGTCGCGACCGGGGTGGAACTCGGCCCCTTTACCCGTTACGAGCAGTGGAGTGCGGTGGCCGGTTCGACCATCTGGCTCAAGATCATCGCCGATTTTATCATCAGCCGTCAGGCGCATCCGTTCCCCCTGGGGCGTAATAAAAATCAGAAAAAGGGATAGTCGTGACGGCAGTTCTATCATCCGACATCAAGGCTTCCTCGGCGGGGGCCTTTTTCTTGTCAAGTTGCTTTGGCTGCGCATCTGAACCCTGGAACCCCCTATGGGCCTGATTCGAACGCTGAGAGATTCCGAGCCTTTCCGGGATCTTCCCGATGAAGCGATCTCCGAACTGGAGCGTGCCGCCGAGACACGCAATTTCCCGCCGCTGGTCCACATCTTCAATCAGCATGACCCGCCGACCGGCTATCTGTACCTCATCAAAGAAGGTCTGGTGGAAATTGTCGCCCTGACTCCCGGCGGCGTCGAAATGGTGGTGGATTATCGCAAAGAGGGCGGGTTTTTCGGTGGTACGCCGATTTTTACTCACGAGCCCTATACCGCCGGCGCCCGCACCGTGAAAGCCACCGAATGCTACCTGATCCCGCAGGATGTCTTGATCCGGGTGGCGGAGCAGTATCCGCGCATCCGCGAGTATTTCACCCGCGCGATTCTTTCACGGGTGCGCAATCTCTATTCCGAAATGGTCGATGACCATTCCCGCAAGGCCCTCACCCAGATGGAGGCCTACCCTTTCAAGAAGCGCCTCTCCGAGATCATGACCACCCCGGTGCGAACCTGCGCGCCGGAGGAATCGATCCGCGAAGTGGCGCGGCGCATGATTCAGTACGATATCGGTGCCATGATCGTCTCTGCAGTCGATCAGCCTGTTGCAGGCATCATCACCAAGCACGACCTGGTGGAGAAGGTGCTGGCACGCGACGGCCTTGACTGTGACCAGGTCACCGCCGCTGAGGTGATGACCTCCCACCCGCACCGCATGGCGCCCGATGCCTACATGTATGAAGCGACCGCCTTCATGCTGCGGCATAAGATCGAGCACATGCCCGTCATCGATGATGGCGAGGTGGTGGGCATGGTCACCCTGCGCAACCTGATGCGCTTTCGTTCGCAGAAGTCGATGCTGCTGGTGGGCAGCGTGCGCGAGGCGCAGACTGTTGAAGAACTGGTGGCGGCGCGGGCCCGCATGGTGGAGGTGGCCAAGGCCCTGATGGGCGAGGCGCGCTCGCACTTCGAAACCATGGAGATTCTCTCCTACATTCATCACTGTATCATGCAGCGGGCCTTTGACCTGGTGCTGGCGCAGATGAAGGAGGAGGGGGCGACTCCGCCGGATATCAAATTCTGCCTGATCATCATGGGCAGCGGCGGGCGTAAGGAGATGCTGCTCGGCCCCGACCAGGATAACGGCATCATCTACGAGGATTTCCCCGATGGGATGCTGGCCGAGGTCGATGCCTTCTTCGTGCCTTTCTGCAAACGGCTGGTGGACACCTTCGAGCGCATCGGCTACCCGCGCTGCAACGGCAAGGTCATGGCGGACAACCCCATGTGGCGGGGCCGTCTGAGCGACTGGCGGGAGCGCATTTCCGGCTGGATCGATGTGCCCGAGCCTAAGCGGGTCATGTATTCCACCATCTTCCTCGATTTCATGCCGCTGGTCGGCGACCCGACCCTGTGCCAGGACCTGCGCGAGATCCTGCACCGCGCCATCCGCCGCAAGCCGGTCTTTCTCTATTACCTGCTGGAGAACGAACTGAACCACAAGCCGCCCGTCGGCCTGCTGGGGCGTTTTGTAACGGAGAAAAGCGGTCCCCATAAAGGGGAGCTGTCGCTCAAGCAGGCGGGCAGCGTCTTTATTGTCGACTGCGTGCGCATGTTTCTACTTGAGCGCGGCGTCGATGCCACCACCACGGTCGAGCGCCTGGATGCACTTGTCAAGCTCAACGTCTTCAACCAGGAGACCGCCGATCACCTCAAGGCCGCGCTTGAAGCCTTCACTTTCCTGCGCCTGCGCCAGGAAATCGCCCTTATCGACCAGGGACAGCCCCCCTCCCATTACCTCGATCCCTACGCCCTCGGCAAAAACGAGCAGGACCTGCTGCGCGAAGCCTTCCGGGCGGCAGGCAAGCTGCAGGATTCCACCAAGCGTCACTTCGGCCGCGGCGCGCGCTGAAGTGACGTTGTGTCTGCCAATAAGAAAGGCCGCTTTTCTCTTGAAAAGCGGCCTTTCTTGCCTTTATTTCAAAAAATATCCACCTAAATGAAGATCTTCGCCAGGCCGTAACCCACCAGGCAGGCGGTGGGGACTCCAATCAAACCCGGCACCATGAAGCTGTGGTTGAAATACCATTTGCCGATTTTTGTTGTCCCCGAAGTGTCGAAGGTCACGGTGGCGATGTCCGACGGGTAGTTGGGGATGAAGAAGTAGCCGTAACTGGCCGGCATGATACCGATCAGAAGTGCTGGCGGCAGACCCATGCTCAGGCCTACCGGAAGCATCATGCGGCAGGTTGCGGCCTGGCTGTTGATGACCACCGAGACGACGAACATGGCGAAGGCAAAGCTCCAGGGGTACTGCTGTACCATGGCGGTGATGCCGGTCTTGAAGCTCGGCATGGCGTACTGGAAGTAGGTGTCGCTCATCCAGGCGATGCCGAAGATGGCGATTGCCGCTACCATGCCTGATTTGAAGACCACGCCTTCGGCGACTTTTGCCGCTTTGGTTTTGGTGGCCAGCAGGATAACCCCGCCGAAGGCAAGCATCATCATCTGGATGATGACGGACATCTTGATCGGTTTTTCGCCTTCGGCCAGGGTGCGGATTTCAGGGACCATGGCGATAACAACGATCGTGACAAGTGCGAGAATAAACAGGTAAACCGCATTGCGCGCCGAAGTGGGCAGCTTCTCGCCCAGCAGGGTGACGGTGCTGTCCTCGATGCGCTCTTTCCAGACCGGGTCTTCCAGACGGCGCTGGTATTCCGGATCATCTTCAAGCTCGACGCCCCGGCGCAGACTGTAGAGCGACATGGCGATGGTGCCGATCAGGGTGGCTGGCACCGTTACGGCGAGGATCGACAGCAGGGTAATATTGCTGTTGATATTGGCCATCTGTGAAAGATAGTAGACCACTGCTGCGGAGATGGGGCTGGCGGTGATCCCCATCTGCGATGCGACAGAGGCGGCAGCCATGGGGCGTTCCGGACGGATGCCGTTTTTAAGGGCGACGTCGCCGATGATGGGCATGACCGAGTAAACGGCATGGCCGGTTCCGAGCATGAAGGTCATGGTGTATGTGACCAGCGGGCCGAGAATTGTGACCATGCGCGGATGAGAGCGCAGCAATCGTTCAGCGACCTGCAGCATGTATTTGAGGCCGCCGGCGGCTTCAAGAACGGCGGCGCAGGTGACCACTGCCAGGATGATCAGCATGACGGTGATCGGGGGGCTGGTAGGGGGCATCTTGAAGATAAAGACTTCGATGACCAGGCCGATGCCGGATACGACTCCGAGGCCGATGCCGCCGTAGCGGCTGCCGAGATAGAGCATGAGCAGCAGGAACAGAAACTGAATGTAGAGCATGATGACTCTCCTTGCTGGGGGTGGCAGATACGGCTCCTTGTCGGAGCGCGTCCCGTTGTGGTGATCCCAGCATAGGAGGGAGATGGGCGCAGGTAAATATTGCGAATTTAAAAAGATTTAATTCTTTTGTGCTGATTTTGGTGATTGTGTTCACGGTCCACGATACAGCGCTCGGAGAGGGTGGAACCGGGGAAGGCAGTTGAGCAAGAAGTCAGGCTTTACGAAAATAACGACGTTCGGGGCGCCCGACAACTCCGTAAATCAGGTCGGCGCCGAGAAACCCTTCAGAGACGAGGAACTCCAGGTAGCGTCTGGCGGTTGAGCGACTGGCGCCAATCTGCTCGCCGACCTCTTCGGCGCTGAAGTCGCCGGATTCGGCCTGATCGAAGACCGCGCGCACTTTTTTCAGAGTCAGTGGATCGATTCCTTTGGGCATGGCCCCTCCGCCGCTTTCTCCGCCCTGGGTGGCGTGGAAGATCCGGTCGACTTCTTTCTGGTCGAGAGGCCCGCCGTTGGCGATGCGATGCACATAGTCGCGATATTTAAGCAGCGCTTCCTCGAAGCGGGGGAAAAAGGCGGGTTTGATGATGTAGTCAAAGACGCCTCCGCGTAAAGCTTCCTGCAGTGAGGCGATCTCGCGGGCAGCGGTGATCAGGATGACGTCGGCAGGGGTTGCCCCGCTGCGCATTTCATGCAGAAGTTCCAGGCCGTTGCCTTCCGGAAAAAACAGGTCGAGCAGAACCAGGTCGGGTTCGAGAACTTCGATCATCTCGCGGGCGTGTTCGAGGGTGTTGGCAATTCCAACCACTTCGAAGTCTTCGATTTTTTCCGTGAAACGTTGGTGCAGTTCGGAGATGCGCAGGTCGTCTTCGATAATCAGAACGCGGACCGGAGGGTTCGTCATATGTTCTTCCTTTTCTGCTGCCTGTTTTTCGGGACGATGGCGGTGAATAAAGCGCCGCCCAGAGCGCTGCGTGCGAACGTGATCTCTCCGCCCAGGGCGTCAAGCGCCTGGCGCACCAGGTATAGACCTATACCGCGGTCGAGGTGTCCTTTGGTCGTCACGCCCTTGTCGAAGAGCGACTGTGCCACTTCTTCGGCGACGCCGGGACCGGAATCTTCCACTTCGATAATCAGGTCGGTGCCGAGGTCGGTCAGAAACAGGCGCACTTTCCTCTCGCCGGTAAACTCGCGCACCGCTTCAAATGCATTGTCCAGCAGGTTGCCAAGAATAGTCACCAGGTGCTCTCGGTTGAGGTAGGGCGGGATGTCCGCCAGAGAGCTGTCCGGGTCAAGGGCGAAGTTGATTTTGAGTTCGCGGGCGCGATTGAATTTCCCAAGGATAATCCCGGCCAGCAGGGGGTCGGGAACCGCCTCGGTCAGCGAGCGGATCAGATCCTGGTAGCCGCTCGCTTCGGTCATCACCAGCTCCAGCGCCTCCTGATGCGCGCCGATCTGGATCAGGCCGGCAATGGTGTGAAGCTTGTTGGAATGCTCGTGAGTCTGGGCGCGCAGCATCTCCGAATATTCCTGCATCCTGGTCAACTCCCGGCTCAGCCGGTCAAGTTCGTCCTTGGGGCGGAAGCTGGCGACTGCGCCCCGGGCCTCACCGGGCAGAGGGATGATGTTGACGATCATGGTCCGGCCGGCGATGGGCATCTCCCGGTCGAGGATCTGCCGGCCTTCATCGAGCGCTTTTTCCATCTCGGGACAGGAACAGACGCCCTTCAGAGGAAGCCCTCGCAGATCTTCCTCGCGTGTTTTCGCAAGGTAGGCGCGGGCGGCATGGTTGACCGTTGTCAGGTTGCCGTTCCCGTCCACCGCGATGATCCCCTCGCGAATGGCGCCGATGATGGCGTTGCGCTCCAGGAAGAGGGCGGCAATCTCTCGGGGTTCAAGTCCGAAAATGGCGGACTTGAGTCCAGCAGCGATCACGGCGGCGCCGAATATGCCGAAGAGCAGGACGACGGCCACGTAGCCGTACATCTCACGTCGCTTGGCAGTCACGGCGGCCTCGATATCGCTGAGCAGATAGCCGACGGCCACAAAGCCGAGAATGGAGCCGTCAACCTCCTGCACCGGGACGATGCCACGCAGGGAGGGACCGAGGGTGCCGACAGACTGGGAGGCATAGGACTTTCCCAGTTCCAGCGCCGGGCCGATGTCGCCGCCGACAAACGGCCGGCCGATTTTTTCCGGGTCGGGATGCGAAAGGCGGATTCCGTCGCGGTCGCCGACCACCACGAATTCAGCGCTGGTTTTGCGGCGGACCCCTTCGGCAATCTTCTGCACGTCTGCGGGACTGGAGGATTTGAGGCCCTGCCGAACGATGGGATTGAGAGCGACCGTGTGAGCGACTTCCACCGCCTTGCGCCCGATCTGTTCGCGCAGGGTGGTCTCGGTGAAGTCGGAGAAGAGGACGCTGATCAGGCTGATCAAGATAAAAAGCAGGGTGGTGACCAGCAGGCTGATCTTAACCTGCAGGTTGCGGGGCAGGAGCCGGTCGATTCTCTCAAGCAGCGAGTTGACCATGATGGTCCCTTGGAGGGAGGGGAGGGGTGCAATTACAGTCTTTCTGCATCGCTCCGCTAATGAAGTTAACCCGATGCAGCCTGTTTCTTACGCCCTGCGGTCTTTTTTTCAGCGCTTTTTGTCGGTAACACCGGCGGTTTCTCTTTTTCCTCGTTGAGAGCAATCTTCACCGGCACATACTGCCGTACCAGGCGTTTGTCCACCGGGTAGAGTTTCGCCCCTTCTTCGATGCGTTCCGCCGGGTCAGCCTCGGTCAGCGACAGGGTGCCGTTGCTGCTTTCGAGAACGCACAGCGCTTTTTTTCCAGCGCCCGCAATTTTGACTTTTTTTTCCTTGCCGGCGGGAACCCAGGTCAGCTCCTGCACGATATAGGCGCTGCATTCCAGCGCTTCCACCGCTTCAGCCGCCTTTTCCGGCGGCAGCTCGTCGAGTGTGCCCGTGTAGACTTCGAGGGACTGGTCGTCTTTGACGAGAAAGTACATGGGCGCGATCCTCCTTTTGGTCGCTCTGGTCACCGTCTTTTCGAGCGGTGTCGATTCGGCTATGCGGGCGATCTGGCCGGCGGTCAGCCCTCTGCACGGGAAATGGCCGCATTTGGGGCAGGACTCCAGAATCTTTCGCTGCTGATGGACTCCGCACCAGATGAAACGGCTGGGTTTTGCCATGAAAAAAACATCCTCCCGCCGACGCGTTTGTTATTCCGTACCTCTGTACTTTTTATAACGCAGAGGCGACGTGCAGGTCGATCTTTTCCCGCGCCAGCAGGTTGGCAATCTCGCGTGGCGGCGGCGCATCGGTGAACAGGGCGTCGATCTGTTCGATGGGGCAGACCCGCACCAGGGCGTTACGGCCGAACTTGGTGTGATCCGCTGCCAGAAATACCTTGCGCGAGTTGGCGATGATGGCCTGCGCCACTTTGACTTCCCGGTAGTCGAAGTCGAGCAGTGAGCCGTCACGGTCGATGCCGGAGATGCCGATGATGCCGTAATCGACCTTGAACTGACGGATGAAATCGAGGGTGGCCTCGCCGATGATGCCGCCATCGCGCGGGCGCACAATGCCGCCGGCAATAGTGACCTCAAAATCGGCGTTGGCGCTCAGCAGGGCCGCGACATGGAGGTTGTTGGTGATGACTCGCAGCCCCTGATGGTCACGCAGAGCTTTGGCCACCTCCTCGGTGGTCGTGCCGATATTGATGAAGATAGAGGCCCGGTCCGGAATCTGGTCGGCCACCAGAGCGGCGATGCGTTTTTTCTCCTCGAGGCACAAGACCTGGCGAACCTGATAGTCGACGTTTTCAATGCTCGAAGCCAGGCCGGCCCCGCCGTGATAGCGTCGCAACAGCCCCTGGGAGCAGAGTTCGTTGATGTCGCGGCGGATGGTTTGCGGGGTAACGTCGAGAATGCGCACCATCTCTTCGGTGGCGACAAACCCCTGCTGCTGGGCCAGGTCCATGATCTGCTGCTGGCGCGGAGTGAGGTCGGGTTGACTGGGCGTCATCGAAAGCTCTCTTTTCGTTGTCGAACAAATATTAAATGAAAACGAAAACAATTTTGCCATGTTTCCTAAAAAAAATCCACAAAGAACTCCCATCTTTCTCGGCAATGTAAAGAAGTCCGTCTTGCTATTTTAAAACTTTATGCTTTTTTTCGTTTACAAACATTTAGGCCCCTGCTATGTTCGTTTTAGAACACAAGAGAGCCCATTATATAAAGGAGGCGGTTATGACAAGAAAGCAGGTCCTTTCCCGCTTACGGCAAGATGATCCCTATGACCTGCTGGTGATCGGCGGAGGCGCCACCGGCTGCGGCACCGCCCTTGACGCGGCCAGCCGCGGCCTGAAGACCGCCCTGATCGAAAAAAATGATTTTTCGGAGGGGACCAGCAGCCGCAGCACCAAGCTGGTGCATGGCGGGGTGCGTTACCTCGAAATGGCGATCAAGCGCCTCGACCGGACCCAGTACAACCTGGTCAAGGACGGCCTCTATGAGCGTGGCGTTCTGCTTAAAAACGCGCCCCATCTCGCCAACCGCCTGCCGCTGGTAACGCCGCTCTACAGCTGGCTTGAAGTGCCCTACATCTTTGCCGGCCTCAAGCTCTACGATATTCTGGCCGGCAAGATGGGGATCGGCGGCAGCCGCATCGTCAGCCGCAAGGAGGCGCTGAAACGTTTCCCCATGCTCAAGAGCGAAGGGCTCAAAGCCGGTGTGCTCTATTATGACGGCCAGTTCAACGACGCGCGCATGGCGGTGACGCTGGTGACCACCGCAGGCCGCCAGGGTGCGGTCACCGCCAATCACGTTGAGGCCTTGTCGCTGGTGAAGGAAGATGGGCAGATCACCGGCGCGCAGGTGCGGGACAAGATCAGCGGTGAAGAATTCATGGTGCGTGCCCGGGGCGTAGTCAACGCGGCCGGCCCCTTCGTCGACAGTATCCGCCGGATGGATGAGCCGGATGTCGAACCAATCCTCAAGGCCAGCTCAGGTATTCACATTGTGCTGGACAAACGTTTCGTTCCTCCGGAGACCGGCCTGATGATCCCCAAGACCGAGGACGGCCGGGTGCTTTTCATCCTGCCCTGGCAGGGACATGCGCTGATCGGTACCACCGATGAACCGGCGGAGATCACCGACCATCCACGCCCCAAGGAGGAAGAAGTCGCCTATCTGCTGCGGCATATCAGCAAGTATTTCGACCTGGAGATCACCGAGAAGGATATCAAATCGACCTGGTCCGGACTGCGCCCGCTGCTGCATGACCCCAAGGCGGCCGATACCGCGCGCCTGGCCCGCGATCATATTATTCAGGTCAGCGGTTCGGGGCTGCTGACCATTGCCGGCGGCAAATGGACGACCTATCGGAAGATGGCGCAGGATGCAGTCGATCATGCCGTCAAGACGTTTAATCTGTCTCCTGCAGCAGAATGCTTCACAGATCATCTGCCCCTGGTCGGGGCTGAAGATTATCGTGAAGATGGCGATCAGGTTCTGATCCGTGATTTCAATCTGGCCGAGGATGTGGCCTCGCATCTGCATCACAGCTACGGCAGCGAAGCGCCCAAGGTGGCAGAGCTGGCCCGACAAGGGCTTGGCGAGCGTCTGCATCCCGACCATCCGGTGATCGAAGCCGAGGTGGCCCACGTGGTCCGTTTTGAGCAGGCCGAGCGCGCCGCCGATGTGCTGGTGCGCCGCACGACCCTCGCTCTGCTCGACAAGGAAGCGGCTGGGATGGCTGCCGAGCGGGTGATCGCAATCATGGCGAAAGAGCTGTCCTGGGATGAACCAAGGTGTCAGGCGGAGCGCGACCTGTTCGCCGAGCGTCTGCAAACCGCTCTCTAGGAGGAAAAAGATTATGAACTGTTATCCCTGTGCCAGAGAAAACAAAGAAACTCCGGCCGTGGCAGTCTGCTCGGTGTGCGGCAAGGGGCTGTGTCTCGAACATACGGTGGAGCGTGAGCTGCCGCTGGTACAGCGAGTCTCCGGCTGGGTCGATCAGTCGCTGATCCATCTCCTCTGTGCCGAGTGCGCAGAAGTGAAAACCCTCACTGACTAGAACAAAAGGCTTCAACGCAGAGGCGGGGAGCGGTGGTGAGATACAGATCTGATGGTTCTCTTTTATCTCTCCTTCTCAGCGGCTCTCCGCTAAGGATTGAAGGTTTTTTCTATCGATTTAACACAAGGTGGAACGGATAAAGGAGGTGCATCGTGGCGGGCAGCGATATCTTTCTGGGCGAGTTTATCGGGACCATGATCCTGGTTTTGCTGGGTGACGGCGTGGTCGCCAACGTCCTGCTGGAGAAATCTAAAGGGCAGAATTCCGGCTGGATCGTGATTACTGCGGGATGGGGGTTTGGCGTTGCTATCGCTGTGTATGTGGCGGGCTGGATCAGCGGCGCACATATCAACCCTGCGGTGACTCTGGGGTTTGTCGCCATCGGCCAGGTCGGTGCGATGGATGCTGTGATCTACATGTGCGGGCAGTTTTCCGGAGCTTTTGCCGGCGCGGTGCTGGTGTGGCTGGCCTATCTGCCGCACTGGGGCAAGACTGAATCGCCCGAACTCAAGCTGGCGGTTTTCTGCACCGGCCCGGCGATCCGTGCCTACAGCCGCAACCTGGTGACGGAGATCATCGGTACCGCCTTTCTGTTGATTGGGGTTATGGGGATCTTTAACGCCAACAACGGCATCGGCAGTGGATTCGGGCCTTACGCCGTTGGGATTCTGGTCTTCAGCCTCGGGCTCTCGCTTGGCGGTCCCACCGGCTACGCTATCAATCCGGCACGCGATCTCGGGCCCCGCCTGGCCCATGCGCTGTTGCCCATTGCGGGCAAGGGGCACTCCGATTGGGCCTACTCCTGGGTGCCGATCGCAGGGCCGGTGATTGGCGGTGTGCTCGGAGCTGTTTTGTATCAGACCGTTGTGACAAGACTGGTCGTCGGCTAGTCTATGAGAAACCTGAAAAAACGTAACTATTCAACTCGCGAGCCCATGCTGAACAGGTGCAAAAAACAAACGGGGGAGAATCGTCATGGCTAAATACGTTGTCGCGCTTGACCAGGGAACCACCAGCACCCGCTGTATGATCTTCAACCGCGGTGGCGAAACCGTCGCCAACCACCAGCTCGAACATGAGCAGATCTGCCCCAGGGCAGGATGGGTGGAGCACGATGCCATGGAAGTCTGGAAGCGTACCAAGGACGTGATTCATGCCGCCACCGAGAAGGCCGGGCTGATCGCGCGCGACATCGCTGCCATCGGCATCACCAACCAGCGCGAAACCACCGTCGTCTGGGATAAAAAAACCGGGCAGCCCTACTGCAACGCTATCGTCTGGCAGGACACCCGCACCGACAAGATCTGCAACCAGCTTTCCGAAAACGGCGGCCAGGATCGCTTCCGCCCCAAGACGGGACTGCCGCTGGCGACCTATTTTTCCGGGCCGAAAATCAAGTGGATGCTCGACAACGTACCCGGTCTGCGCGAGGCCGCCGAGCGTGGCGATGCGCTGTTCGGCAATATGGACACCTGGGTGATCTGGAAGCTCACCGGCGGCCCGGGGCCTGAAGCTGCCCATGTCACCGACGTCACCAACGCCTCGCGCACGCTGCTGATGAACCTGGAAACTCTTGACTGGGATGATGAAATCCTGGCCGAACTCGGCATCCCCCGCTCCATGCTGCCGCAGATTCGTCCATCGAGCGACCCGGAATTCTACGGGCTGACCCGCAGCGGCGGTCCTTTCGGCGGAGAAATTCCCGTCTGCGGCGACCTCGGCGATCAGCAGGCAGCCACCGTCGGACAGACCTGCTTCGAGGTGGGGGAGGCGAAGAATACTTACGGCACCGGCTGCTTTCTGCTGCTCAATACCGGTAACGAGATCGTGCACAGCAAGCATGGGCTGGTGACCACTGTCTGCTACCAGTTGGGCAAAGAAAAGCCCGTTTATGCCCTGGAAGGTTCCATCGCCATCGCCGGCGCCCTGGTGCAGTGGCTGCGCGACCGCATGCGGCTGATCAACACCTCGGCCGACGTGGAAAACCTGGCGAAGATGGTTGAAGACAACGGCGGCATCTATTTCGTGCCCGCTTTTTCCGGCCTGTTCGCTCCTTACTGGCGCAGCGAGGCGCGCGGTCTGATCATCGGCATGACCCGCTTTATCACCCGTGGACATATTGCACGCGCCACCCTGGAGTCCACCGCTTTCCAGACCCGGGAGGTGGTCGACGCCATGCAGGCCGACTCGGGTGTGACGCTGTCGACCCTCAAGGTCGACGGCGGCATGACCGCCAACGAGTTGCTGATGCAGATCCAGGCCGACATTCTGGGTGTGCCGGTGATTCGTCCCAAAGTCTCCGAAAGTACTGCATTGGGCGCCGCCTACGCCGCCGGGCTGGCGGTGGGCTACTGGAAAAACATCGATGACCTCAAGAAGAACTGGGCGGTTGACAAGACCTGGCAGCCGTCTGAAGATGACACCCTGCGCACCAAGAACTATCACATGTGGAAAAAGGCCGTGTCGCGCACTTTTGACTGGCTGGAAGATTAGAAAAAACGTCAAGGCGCAAAAACTTCTTGTTTTTCCGTGAAAAACCTGTAGTATGCCCCGCTGACTGTTCCATTGGTTGGCGGGGTTCAGCTTTTTTTATCCGCCGGCTCCTCATCGCTCCCTGACCCACCCCTCCGCATCCGGTTCCTTCACGAGCCCATGGCGACAAAACAGGTTGGCGACGATGCATGAAATGCCAGTCCTGTTTGTGCCGTAACCGATTTGTTCCCGGTGTCCTGACGACGTCCGGCGGTTCGGCGCGCCACCTCGTATTGCCTTTTGTTCTTTAGCCCGGATTATTCATGAAAACTTCTGCTGCAACCGACAATTGCCCGCCATCTCAAGCCGTGCTCGCTCCTTGCGCTTCGACGTACTGTGAGTACGTCTGTAGGGCAACTCCCTGTGCCAGGCTTGATCTGACGGACACTTGCCGGTTTCGCGACGAAGCTTCATGAATAACCCGGGCTAGACGGCGAAAGGAGAAGGAATTCTTGTGACTTTTTCTGACCTGAAATTGAGTGAACCTATTCAACGCGCCATCAAAGCCTGCGGCTATACCGAGCCGACCCAGATCCAGGCGCGCTCCATCCCTGAGATCATCGCTGGTCGTGACGTAATGGCCTCCGCCCAGACCGGGACGGGCAAGACGGCCGCTTTCATGCTGCCGGTGCTGGAGAAGCTCTCCACCGTGCGTAAAGGTCCCAAGGGCGCCCCTCGTGTCCTGGTGCTGACACCGACCCGCGAGCTGGCTTCCCAGGTGACTGAAGCGACCCGCACCTACGGGCGATTTATCAATATGCGCAGCGCCGTGATCCTCGGTGGAGTACCTTATGGCCCGCAATTCCGTGACCTGAGCCGGCCTATCGATCTGGTGGTCGGCACGCCGGGCCGACTGATCGATCATCTCGAGCGCGGCAGCCTCGATCTGTCGCGGCTGGAGTTTCTGATTCTGGACGAGGCCGACCGTATGCTCGACATGGGCTTCAAGGAGGATGTGGAGAAGATCACCGCCGCAGCTCCCGCCGCCCGCCAGACCCTGCTCTTCACTGCCACGCTCGATCGCCCCATGGCGGATCTGGCGCGCCGACTGCTCAAGGAGCCGGTGCGCATCGATATCGCGGGCAAGAAAGTGACCCACGAACACATCGTGCAGCATCTGCATGTCGCCGACGGCCTCGAGCATAAAAAACGCCTGCTCTGTCATCTGGCCGATGACAAGGGCATGACCTGCGCCATCATCTTTTCCGCGACCAAGGCGGGGGCCGACACTCTGGCGCGCGATCTGACACGCAGCGGTCACCGGGCTGCTGCTCTGCACGGCGACATGAGCCAGGGGGCGCGCAACCGCACCGTGGGTGATCTGCGCCGCGGCAAGATCCGCCTGCTGGTCGCGACCGACGTTGCGGCGCGCGGCCTCGATGTCTCCGGCATCAGTCATGTCATTAATTTTGATCTGCCTCAGGCCGCCGAGGATTACGTACACCGCATCGGCCGCACCGGCCGCGCCGGAGCTTCCGGGATTGCCATCTCCTTTGCCGCCGGTGATGAGGCGATCCGCCTGCAGCGCATCGAGCGCTATATCGGCCAGGCGCTGGCGCAGTCGGTGATTCCAGGTCTTGAGCCGACGCGCCCGCTGCGCAATGCCCGCCCCGCTGGAAATGGTAAAAAACGCTTTGGCAGCAAGCCTGCCGGCCGCAGTGACAAGAGCGGCCGCAAGCCCTGGGAGCGTAAGACCCGCAGGGATGCCAAGGGCCCGGTGATCGAGTACCGCAGCCGCAAAAATGAGTCGCGAGGATAAAACCCCTTCTGGCTCTTTGAAATTACTGTTTTTCAGTCAAGAACCCCCGGCGTTTATAAGTTAATTGCACTTATGGACGCCGGGGGTTCTTTGTGGTACGCTTCAGCGTCGCTGTATACGGATGTCGAAGATTTTGAATATCCATCGCGGTGCAGGAGCCATTTTATGGATAAAAAACTTCCTTACGGATTCGGAAAAACAGTTGAGAGGCCTTTTGACGAGGTGGTGGAGCGGGTGCGCGCGACACTCCGGGAGCAGCAATTCAAACTTATGAGCGAGATTGACGTGACCCGGCGTTTTAAGGAGGATATGGGGATGGATTTTCGACGTTACCGGATCCTGGGGGCGTGCAATCCTCATGTGGCTTACAAGGCGCTGTCCACTGAGATCGATATGGGGTTGCTTTTCCCCTGCAACGTGGCGATTTACGAGGAGAGCCCCGGCAAGACGACGGTGATGGCTGTTGATCCGGTGGTGGTATTCGGTTTCAACGACAGCGTCTCTCTGCAGAACCTGCTGGTGCAGATCCGCGATCGTCTCAAACTTGCCATTGACAAAGTCTGATGTTTTCGCAAAAAAAACGCCTAACGCCGTAGGGCGGAATCTTTGCGACGCCATCAAAAAAAGGCCTGCCGAATGTTCGGCAGGCCTTTTTTTGATGCGTCATTGTCCACTCCGACTCAGCCTTTTTTGTCCTCGGACCCATCTTCAAGTCGTTCGGCTTTGTCGCTGTTCTCGTCTTCATCGTCTTTCATGCCGGATTTGAAGTTGCGCAGTCCCTTGCCGAGGGCGCTGCCGACCTGTGGCAGTTTTCCGGCGCCGAAAATGATCAGAACCAGCACCAGAATAATGATCAGTTCTTGTGTTCCCAGTCCAAACATGTCCTTGATCTCCTCTTCGTAGAATCCAACCCGAATTCACAATACAACGCAGCGCGCAAAAGCGCAATTGTATACATTTTCTTGCCTGAGATCCGAATGTCCGTAGAATAGATCTCATGACCAAGAAAATAATTCATCCGGATGAGGCGGCCCGGCGGGCCTGGCAGTCTTTTTTTATCCTGCTTGGGGGGATGCTGGGGCTGGTGGTGGCCATGGGGATCGGCCGCTTCGTCTTTACTCCGATTCTGCCCCTGTTGCAGCGCGACCTTGGCTTGAGCCACGGTGCGGCTGGCTGGCTGGCCGGCCTCAATTACCTGGGTTACCTGGTCGGTGCCCTGGCCTGCTCGCTGGCTCCAGCCCGCTGTGGCCATCGCCTGGTGGGGGTTGCGGCGCTGCTGGCCAGCATTGCCACCACTTTCTTTATGGCGATGACCCAAACCCTCTGGGTGTGGGGGATGCTGCGTCTTGTCGGCGGGATCGCCAGTGCGCTGCTGTTTATCCTGATTTCCAGTGAGGTGGCCGACGCTCTGGCCCGTCGCCGCCATCTGCCCTGGTTCGGCGCCCTGTACGGCGGAGTTGGATTGGGGATCGCTCTGAGCGGGTCGCTGGTGCCGGTTTTTGATAAGGTGGGCGGCTGGCAGGGAGCCTGGATCGGCAGCGGCCTGCTTGCTGTTCTGCTTGCAGCGCTTGGCGTAGCCCTGGGGCGGCGCAGGGGGAGCGTGCCGGCGCAGGCCGTGGCGACGGATTCTGCGGGCGGCCGTGGAAAGCCCCTCTGGCCGCTGGCGGTCGCCTACTTCTTCGAGGGGCTCGGCTATGTGGTCACCGCCACCTTCCTGGTAACGATCGTTGCTGCTGCGCCCGGTATGGCGCATCTGGCCCCCTATGCCTGGGTCGCGGTGGGGTTGGCGGCCATGCCGTCGACTTTATTGTGGCCCCGCTTTGCCCGGCGGGTCGGAACGCGCTTCGCCCTGCTGGCGGCTTTTGCCTTGCAGGCGACGGGAATCCTGGCGGGTATTGGCGCTGAAAGCATGCTGCTTGTGGCTTTTTCAGCGTTTTCTTTCGGGGCCACTTTTATGGGGATCGTGGCCCTGGTGATGGCAGAAGGGGGGCGGCGCATGCCGTTCGCACAGCGCCGTTCAGCGGCGGTTCTGACCGCCTGCTTCGGTATCGGGCAAATGCTCGGCCCCCCTGCCGCCGGAGTCCTCGCGGATCTTCATCATGGTTTCGGTCTGCCCCTTTTGCTGGCAGCCCTCGCTATTGGCGTGGGCGCTGTCTTTATCGCGCTGGATCGTGGATTCAGTGATGCCCCTCAACCATGATGCTTTCGCAAGAAAGCCAAATTTGAAAGGAGTCGACACGATGCCTTATGTCAACATCAAGATCACCAAAGAAGGCGCCACCGCCGAGCAGAAGGCGCGCCTGATCGAGGGCGCTACTCAACTGCTGGTGGATGTGCTGGGCAAGAACCCCGCCACCACGGTGGTGGTCATCGACGAAGTGGAGACGGACAACTGGGGCGTCGGCGGTGAGTCCATCACCGTGCGTCGTCGCACGGGACAGTAGTATTCAAAACCGGCCGTAGAGCTGCACCGCCAGAATCAGTGCCATCAGTGTCGTCGCAATCCAGCAGGAAACGATATCGGAACTCTTCACGGGCGGGTCCGCCGCCATCTTTCGTGCCTGCTCTGTGACCACCTCGTCCGGAACATGGGACAACAATGACTGGACCAGGGTTGGAAAGTCGGTATAGGCATTGGAGATGATCAAAAAATGCGCCTCGCTGCTGATACTCAGGAAGGCGCGCTTTTTGACCACCACCGCCTCGACTTCGGTCACCTCGTCGTAGCGCAGGGAGCGGTTGCGCAGGAATTTATGAATGGTGATCGCCTCGGGGCCGATCTCCGCGCTTCGGGTGGCGCTTTCAAGAAAAATGCCTGCCACTGGAATGATCAGGGCGCTTAAAACGATGATCTTGCCGGTGCTCTGCCCCTGCAGCAGGGTGACGATCAGCAGGGCGACGGAGAGGGCCAACAGCAGGCCGAGAGGCAGCAGAAATGCACGGCGGATGCGAAACTGGGCCGTGTCATGCGGCGATGCGGGCGGGTCGTTCTGAGCCTGGCTCATGATGCGTCCTCCCGTGCACGGATGAATGTGCCGCTTTTGCCGCCGTGTTTTTCCATCAGGCGGATGGCGCCGATCTCCATCTCCCTGTCCACCGCTTTGCACATGTCGTAGATGGTCAGTGCCGCCGTGGAAACGGCAGTCAGGGCTTCCATTTCGACGCCTGTTTTTCCGTCCACCGACACCCGAGCCTCGATTTCAACCCGTCCGGCGCCGGGGCGAGGGGTGAAATCGAGTTGAATGGAGCCGATGGGCAGCGGGTGGCACAGGGGGATCAGGTCCGGGGTTTTCTTTGCGCCCATGATGCCGGCGACGCGTGCCACGGCAAAGACATCCCCTTTTTCGACGTTGCGATCAAGGATGCGGGTGAGGGTGGATTCCTTCATGCGGATTTCGCCGTGCGCTATCGCCAGACGCCGGGTGTCGGTTTTGCCGCCGACATCGACCATGACAGCGCGGCCTTCGGCGTCGAAATGGGTCAAATGATCGCTCATTTTTCGTTTTCCTCCGGGGTGAAAATGTCTTCGAGCATCTCCTCGGCGCTTTTGACGCCCATGAGGCGCAGGCCGGGCGGCGCTTCGAGGTTTTTCAGATTGCCGGCGGGCAGAATGCAGCGGTTAAAACCGAGACGGGCGGCCTCCTTGACGCGCAGGTCGGGGTGCGAAACCGCCCGTACTTCGCCCGCCAGCCCCACTTCGCCGAAGACGATGGTGCGTTGTGGTATGGCACGGTTGAGATGACTTGAAGCCAGCGCGGCCATGACGCCGAGGTCGACCGCCGGTTCGTCGAGGCGCACGCCTCCGGCGACATTGAGAAAAATATCCTGGGCGGGCAGAGACAGCCCGACTTTTTTGTCGAGCACGGCGACCAATAGCGAAACCCGGTTATGGTCAAAGCCCATGGTGGTGCGGCGCGGCGTGCCGAAGGAGGTGGTCGAGACCAGCGCCTGCAGTTCGACCAGGATAGGACGGCTTCCTTCGAGAGCCGGAACCACTGCGCTGCCGGCCGCGCCGTCCGGGCGCTCCGACAGAAAAAGTTCCGAAGGATTGGAAACTTCGGCCAGGCCGCGGTCTTTCATCTGAAACACGCCGATCTCGTTGGTGGAGCCGAAGCGGTTTTTGACCGCGCGTAGAATGCGGTAGGGATGACCTGGATCGCCCTCGAAGTAAAGCACCGTGTCGACCATGTGCTCCAGCATGCGGGGTCCGGCGATGGCGCCGTCTTTGGTCACGTGGCCGACCAGAAAGGTCGGGATGCCGTCCCCTTTGGCGACCTGCATCAGACGGCTGGCGCATTCGCGCACCTGGCTGACGCTGCCGGGTGCCGAGTCCAGGGCGGCGGTGAAAATGGTCTGGATCGAGTCGATGACCAGAAAAGCGGGTTTGAGTTCCGCAACCCGTTCGAGAATCGCTTCAAGGGAGGTTTCGGCCAGCAGAAAAACATCGCGCGGCGAGACTCCCAGCCGGTCCGCTCTCAGTTTGACCTGGCGCGCCGATTCCTCGGCGGTCACATACAGGGCGCTGCCCTGTTCGGACAGGCGGCTGACCGCCTGCAGCAGCAGCGTCGATTTGCCGATGCCGGGATCGCCGCCGATCAGGATGAATGACCCGGCCACGATTCCGCCGCCCAGCACCTGGTCGAATTCACCGATCCCGCAGCGGCGCCGGTCTTCCTTGGTGACCGCGACCTGGGGCAGTCTTTGCGGACGGCTGCTTGAAGTGGGGGCGCGGCTGTCACGGGCAGGCGCGGTCTTTTCCTCGACCAGGGTGTTCCAGGCCTGGCAGTCGGGGCAGCGTCCCAGCCATTTGGGGCTTGTGCCGCCGCACTGCTGGCAGACGAAGATGGTTTTAATGCGGTTTTTGGCTGGTTTCATAAGAGCTCCGCAGGCATTCTATGCCCTGGCGGCGACGGCGTCAACTTTCGTCTGAAGCTTTGTGGACAGTGGTTTTCATGGGAGACCGCCGTCGATTTTAGCCTTGCGATCATTGTCCCTGCGATATAATTCGAATATCCGCTCCGCTCGGAAATAAGTGTTCCATAATTGGGCGGTTCTGGCCCTTTTACGGAGGGTGCTCTTGTGAAAATCGGCTTGTTTAAATTCCTCTGCCTGGTTCTGACCGCTTTAGGAATCGAGCCGGGACGTGACCTCATTGAAAGGCATTTGGGATATAATGCTTCCGCCGATGCGATGCAGCGAGGAGACGTTGCCGGACCCTTGCTGGCAGATTCAAACTTTGCGACAAAAAGCCTTTGCAACTACCTTTATGAATGTTCCTTTAACCTTCTTTGTGTGCTAATATCTTGTTTTGGAACGATTTATGACGAGATGCGAACTGAAATACGGACACGAGGTGTTCCGCTGCGATCTGCCCGGGGCAAGGATCCTCACGCCGAGCGTCTTACCGCCGCGGATATCGGCCGCTGATCTGGTGCGGGAGGCGCTTGCTCAACCGCTGGGCAGTCCGCCGCTGGATCAGATCGTGCGCCCGCGCGAGAAGGTCACGATTGTGACCTCCGATATCACGCGATATACCGGCAGCGAGCATTATCTTCCGATTCTGGTGGAACAGCTTAACGCGTGCGGCGTCGCCGATGAGGACATCCTCGTTCTTGTAGCGTTGGGGATTCATCGCAAGCAGAGTGATGCCGAACACCGCAAGATTCTCGGCCCGCTGTCCGGGCGCATCCGCATCCTCGACCATGAGTGTGACGACCCGGCGGAGCTTAGACTTCTCGGCACCACCGCCGGCGGTATGCCGGTTTCGGTCAACCGCCACGTGGTTGAGACCGACCGGGTGATTGTCACCGGCACGGTCGGTTATCATTATTTTGCCGGCTTCGGTGGTGGTCGCAAAGGGCTGGTGCCCGGGGTGGCGTCGCGGGAAACCTGCATGGCCACTCATTTTGCCGTGTTCAATCCACCGGAGGTCGGTGGCAAGCATCCGCGGGCGGTGACCGGCGTGCTTGACGGAAACCCGGTGCATGAAGCTATTCTGGAGGCCGCCCGCCTTGTCGAACCCGATTTTCTGCTCAATACGGTGCTGACCCCCGACAAGCAGATCAGCGCCGTGTTCTGCGGGGGACTGGAAGCGGCCCACCTTGCCGGCTGCGAGCTGTGCCGCGAACTCTACAGCGTGCCGCTGGAACGGCCGGCCGACCTTGCGGTGGTCTCCTGCGGGGGCTATCCCAAAGACATCAATTTCATCCAGGCGCACAAGGCACTGGATTACGGGGTCAATGCGGTTCGGCCCGGCGGCACGCTGATTCTGCTGGCCGCCTGCGCCGATGGTTTCGGCAACAAGACTTTTTTCGACTGGTTTCAGTATACCGATCCGGCCTCGTTCGAAAAAGCGCTGCGTTCCGGCTATGAAATCAACGGTCAGACCGCCTATTCTACCCTGATGAAGGCGCGCTCCCATCGCGTGATTCTGGTGAGCGAATTCGGCCCGGTGGAAACCGAGAAAATGGGAATGGAAAAAGCGCGAAATCTGGATGAGGCTTTGCACCTGGCTCAGTCTGATCTGCCCGAGAACCCATTCACCGTAATCATTCCCGATGGCGGCACCGTCTTGCCGGTGACCGCCCGACTCTGAGAAAAGGATCAGGCATGGGCGAAACAGCTGAGCCGCAAGGACAAATGAGCCGACGCGAAATCCTTCAGCGCGTGCTGAGTTCCGATTCCCTGCCCACTCTGCCGACGGTGGCGGCCAAGTTGTTGTCGATCACCTCCGATGAGGAGACGACGGTACGCGAGATCGCCGAGCTGATTTCCCACGACATGTCGCTGTCCGCCAAGGTGCTGCGGGTGGTCAACTCCTCTTTTTACAGCCTGTCCTCCAAGGTCGGAAACATTCAGCAGGCGGTCACGATTCTCGGCATTCAGGCAGTGCGCAGCCTGGTTCTCTCCTTCTCCCTGCTCAACCTGACCCGGACGCCGTGCAGGGGCTTTAATCACAAAATATTCTGGGAGCGTTCGCTGGCTTCGGCGGTTTCGGCGCGCCTGATTATGGGGTATCTCGATGAATCCCAACGTGAGGAGGCCTTTGTCGCAGGGCTGCTGCAGAATATCGGGGAGATGATCCTGGCCATTGAATTCCCCGAAGATTGTGAACGCATCAGGGCGATGATTGACCAGGGATGTGAGGAAATGCTGGCTGAACAGCGTGTCCTGGGGGTCGACCATGCCGTCCTGGGGCAGGCGATTGCCCGGAAGTGGGGCTTTCCGTCTTCGCTGGTGACACCGATCGCCTATCATCACAAACCGCAGAGCTACCTGAGTGGCAACGAGGCGGCCGATCGTCTCAACAAGGTGGTGCATGTCTCCTATCTGATGGCCGGCATTTTTTACTCGGACCGGCCGGAAGTTTACCATCGCCGGTTTGTCGTTGAATCGAAAAAACTGCTGGGTCTTGATCCGACGCTGGTCGATGACATCGCCTCGCGGGTTCATACCGAAGTCAACCGGGTGGCGGGCTATTTTGGCATGCAGGTGAATATAGAGCACTCGGTGGAAGAGATTCTGCAGGAAGCCAACACGCGGCTGGCGCAGATCAACATGACCTACGAGCAGATGAACCGCGAGCTGACCGAAGCCAAGATGGAGCTGCACAGGCTGACTCGCGAGCTGCAGGAGAAAAATCGCCGTCTTGAGGCGCTGGTCAACCTTGATGGCTTGACGGGTGTTTACAACCATCGCTACTTTCAGTCCACCCTGCGCAAGGAAATCAGCCGCGCGCGCCGTCACGCCCACCCTTTGAGCCTCATCATGGCTGATGTGGACCATTTCAAGGGGTTCAACGACCATCACGGGCACCAGGTCGGTGATTTCATCCTGCGCGAGATGTGCCAGGTGATGACCCGCGTTCTGCGGGAGTACGACCTGATTGCCCGCTATGGCGGTGAAGAGTTCGCAGTTGTGCTGCCGGAAACCGATCTTGATGCCGCACTGAATGTGGCCGAAAAAATCCGCCTGGAAGTGGCGGAATCCCGCTTCGAGCAGGACGGCAAAACCTACCAGGTGGCCCTGAGCCTCGGGGTCGCCACTCTTTCGCCGGACGATCGCGCGACGACCTCGGATGAGCTGATCGGTCAGGCTGACCAGGCGCTGCTGCAGGCCAAACGCAAAGGGCGCAACCGGGTGCTGGCATTCGGTGAGAAAAACCGCTGGCTGGATCGGATCTGGCCGGGATAGATTGTTGTTATTTTTTTTAGAGGGGCGGTTTTATAAATGACGGATACTATTCTCAACCATATTTTTTCAGCGGAGTCGCTTCCTACCCTGCCGGCGGTGGCGGCCAAAGTGCTGACATTGTCTGCCGGAGAGGAGACCGACCTGCGCGAGCTGTCGCGGGTCATTTCGCAGGACGTCTCCTTGTCGAGCAAGATTCTCAGGGTCGCTAATTCGCCATTGTACGGCTTTTCCACACCCGTGGGGACGATCAACAAGGCTGTGTCGGTTCTGGGGACCAACTCGGTGCGCAGCCTGGTACTTTCGTTTTCCCTTATCGACCTGGGAGAACGGGGCAGATCCCAGGGGTTCAACTACACCCGGTTCTGGGAGCGCTCGCTGGCGACGGCGGTGGCCGCCCGTCAGCTCATAATGCGATGCGACGCGAGCTGTGCGGAGGAGGCTTTTATCGCCGGTCTGCTCGGCAATCTGGGAGAAATGCTGCTGGAGCTCAGTTTCCCGGAGCGCATGCGTGAAGTGGACCTGCGGGTGGAGGTTCACGGTTTGCAGAGGGTAGAGGTCGAACGGACCTTGGTGGGAGTCGACCATGCCGAAGTCGGTGCAGAAGCGGCGCGGCGCTGGCGGCTGCCGCCGCAGATTGCGCAACCGGTGCGCTACCATCATGATCCGCCTCGTGCAGTGGATGATCCCAATATGGACCGTCTGATCCGGGTCTGTCATTTGGCCGCCGTGCTGGCGGAAGTTTTTTTTGCTGCCGACCCGCGTCCATATGAGGAGCAGTTTCAACGGCGTGCTGAGGAGCTGCTTGACTTTAATGCACAAGCCTGTCGCGAACTGAGCGCCGGAATTCACGACGAAGTCAATGAGGCGGCGGGTTATTTTGGGTTGAACCTTCACCTCGAACGCTCCATCGAGGATATTCTTCAGGAGGCGAACCAGCGTCTGGGCGAGATCAATCTGGCTTATGAACAGAGCAATCGAAAGCTGCTGCGGACCAACCGTGATCTGTTGGACAAGACCACTTCGCTTGAGCGGCTGGCTCACCTTGATGGGTTGACCGAAGTCTACAATCGGCGTTTTATGCAGACCTTCCTGTGTAGTGAGCACAGTCGCGCCACACGTTTAGATAACTCCCTCGCGCTGATCCTTGCCGATGTCGACGATTTCAAGGCGCTTAACGATTGCCTCGGTCATGTTGCCGGCGACCAGGCCTTGCGGGAAATCTGCCGCGTCTGCCGAAAAGTGGTGCGTGATTACGATTTGATTGCACGCTACGGCGGCGAAGAGTTTGCATTTGTCCTGCCGGAAACGACTCTGGAAGAGGCCGAGGGTCTTGCCGAAAGATTGCGGCATTCCATTGCGGAACATAAGTTCTGTTTTGATGGCAATTTCCGGCAGATCACTTTAAGCCTCGGGGTCACAGCTATTCGGCCGGCCTCTGACCGGCTGGGAGTTGACTGTTTGCTGCGATGCGCCGACCAGGCCCTGCTCAAGGCTAAATCGGGCGGGAAAAACAGGGTGGTTATTTTGTCAGGCCCGGAGCAGCAGGCGTTGTGCTCGCCCCTCGAACCTTGTCGGTAGAATCTGATTTAGACTTTCCCTTTATCTTAAACAAGGACAGATACTCGATGCTTGATTCCCGAATCATCAATGCACTGCGTGAGGTTGTCGGCAAAGACAATGTCACTACAGACAAAGCGGACCTGCTCTGCTACAGCTACGACGCCACCCAGCAGAAATTCATGCCGGAGGTGGTCGTGCACCCTTCGACCTCTGAACAGATCAGCCGCATCATGAAACTGGCCAATGCCGAAAAGATCCCCGTCTTTCCGCGGGGTGCCGGCAGTGGCTTTACCGGCGGCTCGCTGCCCACCGGCGGCGGCATGGTGGTGACCACCGAGCGCATGGACCACATTCTGGAGATTGACCAGGACAACCTGGTGGCGGTGGTTGAGCCGGGCGTGGTGACCGAACAGTTTCAGAAGGAGGTGGAGAAGGTGGGGCTGTTCTATCCGCCCGATCCGGCCTCCCTCAAGTTCTCCACCCTGGGGGGCAACGTCGCCGAATGCGCCGGCGGGCCGCGCTGCGTCAAGTACGGCGTGACCAAGGATTATATCCTCGGGCTGGAGATCGTGACTCCCACCGGTGACATCATCACGACCGGCGGTTCCACCATGAAAGGGGTCGTGGGGCTCGATCTGACCAAGCTCATGTGCGGCTCGGAAGGCACGCTGGGGATCATCACCAAGATCGTCATCAAGCTGCTGCCGCTGCCGGAGGCCAAAAAGACCATGCTGGTGCTGTTCGATTCCATCGACGGTGCAGCCCAGGCCGTTTCGACTATTGTGCGCAACAAGATCATCCCGGCCACCCTGGAGTTCATGGACGGGCGCACCATCGACTGCGTGCGCCAGGCCACCGACCTGCAGGTGCCTGAAGGGGCCCGCGCCGTGCTGATCATCGAGGTGGACGGCGACCGTGAATTTCTGGATAAGCAGGCGCAGCGCATTGCCGAGATCATCAAGCCCCTCGGCGTGGTTGAGACGCGCATCGCCGAGACGCCGGCCGAAAGCGAGGCGCTGTGGCAGATCCGCCGCTCGGTGTCGGCCTCGCTGCGCAAGGTCAACCCCGACAAGTTCAACGAGGACATCTGCGTCCCGCGCTCCAAGCTTCCGGACATGATCCGCAAGATTGACCAGATCGCCGACCGCCACGGTGTGCCCATCGTCAACTTCGGTCATGCCGGCGACGGCAATATCCATGTCAACATCATGATCGACAAAAAAATCCCCGGCGAGTTGGAAAAAGCGGAAAGAGCGATCGAGGAGGTCTTCAAGGGCGCGCTGGAGCTGGGCGGGACCATGAGCGGTGAGCACGGCGTCGGCATCGCCAAGGCCGCCTACATCCCCCTCGAACTCACCGAGGAAACGGCCGCCTACATGAAGAAGATCAAAAAGGCCCTCGATCCCAACAACATTCTCAACCCCGGCAAGATCTTCCTCGACAACTGATAAGGATTAGGAGGCCACAAAGACGCAAAGAGCGCGAAGAAAATCTTTTTTAACGGAGAGACGCGGAGTTTTTTACGCAGAGGCGCAGAGAATAAAATCAAAAACCAAAGCTTTTTAGGTTTTAAAACCAAAAAATGCTTTTATGCTTTTCTCTCTGTCTCTGGTTCTCCGCGCCTCTGCGTTGAAGCTTTTGACTTTCTTCGTGTTCTTAGCGTCTTAGTGGCACATAAAAAATATGCCTAAGATGAAACAACTCGAAGACTTCCGTGAAGAGATCGAACAGTGCGTTAAATGCGGCGCCTGCCGTGCCCACTGCCCGGTGTTCGGCGCGGAGAAGCATGAAGGGCGGGTGGCGCGCGGCAAGGTGGCGCTGGCCGGGGCGGTGCTCGACGGCGAGATCGACCTTGAGGAGAAAGTGCTCGAGGACATGAGCCAGTGCCTGTTGTGCGGCAGCTGCGGTGCCCAGTGCCCCAACAAGGTGCCCACCGATGAGATCGTTGCGGCGGCGCGTCGCCGCATCGCCGAGCAGAAAGGCCTGTCGAGTTTCGGCAAGGGCGTGGCCGCGGTGCTGGGGCGCCCCAAGCTGATGGATCT
>NPIE01005284.1_pt1 | contig 30152 bp, 27 predicted proteins | sample 8637661 | NCBI WGS metagenome assembly NPIE01 (sample SAMN07420842, study PRJNA396082) | bioreactor metagenome | isolation source: sample BA12 brine-fed electro-methanogenic bioreactor BA | place: Japan: Kochi | collected 2016-12-09 | reverse complement strand
AAAAACATTTTGGACAGGTATGCTGTAAATATATAATTATTTAAATTGTTTGTCTTGTTCTTGCTTAGAAAATGAAAATGTATTAGATTTGAATTCTTCAAAAATACTTATAAGTTCTCAATAAATGCTGGCGTAGCTCAGTTGGTAGAGCAGCTGATTTGTAATCAGCCGGTCGGCGGTTCAAGTCCGTCCGCCAGCTCTAAAAAAAACCCGCCCTATTTCTAGGCGGGTTTTTTATTCCATCAATAAGTTAAAAGACACATTTTATTTTAAGATTATAAATTTCTTAGATTCGACAAAATCACCGGCAATTATTCTGTAAATGTAGACTCCACTGCTTAGATTGTCTGCAATTAGTTCATACCTATGATAACCTGCTGTTAGTGATTTATCAATTAGAATGGATACCTCTCTGCCCAAAAGATCATATACTATTAATTTCACGTGTTGTTTTTCCGGTAATCCAAATTTTATAAGAGTAGATGGATTAAATGGATTTGGGAAATTTTGTGAAAGTTCATACTCCTTTGGTGTTGGTTGTTCATCAACGGAAGTTGGGTCGCCAAAAATCTGCCCATCATTTACTTCACCAGGTGTAGGGTTAGAAGAATAGTCATATGAAAATTCAGTATAATTTTCACCGACGCCTTGTAAACCTATAGATTGACCAGCAATTAGATCTCCAACATTGTTACTCACAAGGTTCATAGCAATTCCATCTTGAGCTAAAATTTCTCCACCGTAACTAAAATACTGTCCGGGAATTAAAGTCCCGCTATAGCTTATAGCAATTCCACCTTTATCGGCTGGTAATTGATCACTAGGAAAATTTAAAAGGTAGAATTGATAATCCTCTTCGGATGCACTTACTTCGAAATCACTTAAATTAGATTTAGAAATAATATTACCATTGCTATCATAAATATGAATTTCATAGAGATCTAATTCCCCAACTCCTAAACCGAGTCCAATTTCAATAAACTCATTATCAACTGAGATTGAATTATTTTTCTTATTGAAACCATCTCCATCAAGAGCAAAGAATTCATTTAAGAAAGCGGCTGTAGCTGAACCTTCCGGTGGGTGAGGGCTTTCTGCGGCAATTGTATGGACTCTGTTTTTATTTTCCGGTCCAAACCTCATCGCACCGTTTGTATCAATTGATACTTCGTAAGTTTCACGATAAGTTCCTATGTCATCATCACCATTATCTTTGTTTGCTCTACCTTGAACTCTATCATGAGAAAAACTAATTTTCTTTTTACCGCTTTCAAATTCTTCAAGACCATTTACAAAAACAGAATGTCCATACCATTTTCCGTCCTCGGCTTCCCAGTGGTAATTCATTTCGATGTCTTCGCCATCTTTCATCATCTGCTTTAGAAATTCCCAGTCCGGCCATTCGTCACCTTCTCTTCTAAAATTTTGCGCTACCGAATTTTTATTGCTGCTTGTGATTTGGGCTGAGTCAATATAATGCGATTGAAATTTGACGCTTAAAGGAATTTTGGTTTCTCCTATAAAGTCCAATTTTCCTCTTACCATATTTTCTCTTGTCGTTCCTTTTTCCTTTTCACGTTTCATGTGTCCGCTTAAACTCTCTAAGACTTCATATGGTTTATCTTTATATTTGCTTGCATCACCTGTGAATTCTATTTTATTATTTCTTTCTAACCATCTCATACTATTTGCCGTTGCTGCAGGTACACAAGCATTTAGATCTCCAGCGTAGCCACCATCAACTCCCGGATTTCTTGAATTATCTAAATCTAGATTTGAATAATTTGTCCGATTTATAAAAAGAGTTCTTTCATCTTCTTCCGGTTGTTCCACCGGTTCAACCGGCGCATATAAAAGTTGAGATACAAGAAATTCCATGTTTATTGCATAGACTTGTAACACTGTGAGTGCGACAACCACCTCACCGTAAAATGTGCTCTCTGCAAAAGGATAAAACCCTATTGAATTTAGTAGATGTATGTACAACACAAATTCGGTAAAACTTTGTTGTCTGTTTTCGCCACCATTGGTCAAAGCTTCTACCCCTATATTTGCCAAATTACACATTGTAGAAACAGTGTATCTGTTTGTATCAACTTCGCTTTGACTTGGCAGATAGAGGTTCTCAACAATTATATCAAATGGTCCCATAAAATCGCTGGAAATTGCACCTAAACTTAAATATTTGCCTTGTGCGCCGGGTGTGTACTCGACAACTATTAATCCCTCAATATAATCCGCAGAAATATTATGCGGATTATCTAGTTGTCGGATGCTAATATCAAAATCAGATTGACTGAAGATTTGTGAGTTAAATAATACTGTTGCTAGAACAACGAGAGGTAGGAAAAACTTTCTCATTTTTTTCTCCTATTTATGGTAAGATATTTTTACGCCGGAGAGGATTTTTTAAGACAGCATGTATTATTTTAAAATAGGAGTCGATGATTTCAGAATCAACAAAAATATACACATAGTCTTTTTAAGTGATTTAGAGCAAATTACTGAAATGTGTAACGATCTAAAGGAAAATAATGGCAAGAGTAATAACTATCATTGATACCGTGATAAATTTAGGCAGTTTTTTATCTTTTTAATAAATCAATTTTTTCTTCATTTGAAGAAGATTGAATCAACGTTTTTAATCTTCTCAATCTAGTCTCTTCTCGCTTTGCACTCATTACCCACTTTATTGAAGTTTTTCTATAAGATGGCTGCAACTTCTTAGAGAAAAACACCCAAGTTTTTTTATGCTTCTTCAATTCTTCTTCATAACTTTTATCCAATCGAATATTATTTTGTTCATATGAGTATACTTTCGATTTTTCTTCTTTTCTCTTTTCGTAGGCTTCAAGACCTTCCGGTTTCATTAACCCTAATTCAGTGAGTTTCTTTACTTTCTCAATGTTCACTGCACTCCAATTGCTTGTCGGCTTGCGCGGTGTAAACCTTATCATATAACTTTCGTTATCGATTGATTTTCGAATTCCGTCAATCCAACCGAAACAAATTGCTTAATCAACCGATTCAGACCAAGTAATGCTCTACTTTTTTGTGTGTTTTTTATAAAAGCCAATCCATTGTTCATCTAATTTTTTGTGGTTCTTCTCGAACCATTTTCTTAAATCGTTTTGTGTCTTAAAAAACTTTGGCTGCATACTAACACTACTAAAATGTGACTGAGTTGATTTTTATTGAATAATGTTTCTGTAGATGTACCCATTTGAATATACAAAACCCGATTCATTTTTTTGAACCGGGTTTTATTATTCATTTCTAAGAAATTTCAGAAGTACAATGAGGGCATCTTGTTGCTTTTATTGGGATTGAACTGAAACAATACGGACAATCCTTAATGGTGGGCTCTGCCAGCGCCGCTTCTTGCTGACTGCTTTTAAGACGATTCATGTTTTTAATTAGTACAAATATTACTGCTGCTACAATTACAAAACTTATAATTGTATCAATAAAAGTGCCGTAGTTAACGGTAACGGCTCCGGCGGCTTGGGCATCTGCTAATGTTGCGTAGTTACCAGGTGTTGTTCCTTCCTTGATAACAATGAATAAATTTGAAAAATCAACCCCTCCAAGTAAAAGATCAACCGGCGGCATAATAACATCGGAAACTAATGACTTTACAATCGTACCAAATGCTGCTCCAATAATTATACCCACTGCCATATCAACAACATTCCCCCTCATTGCAAACTCTCTAAATTCTTTCAGCACTTGCACCTCCTCTTTGTTAATATTAGGTAATATTATTCTAAAAAGAATCATTAGCAAGAAAAATGTTTAATGCGGTATTCGGAAAGTGAATTAATGAGTTTTATTTGTGCTATATAAAACTGTAATTGAAACGATGCATGCAACCGGTTAGTTTAATAACTTACTTTGGGAATTAGCTTGTTGTCTTTTTCTTCAAGCACATATCTGAATAAAATTGACATCCAAGTGCTTTGCGGTTTACCATTCCTCTTGCCCGGTGAGTATTTTAGATTATATACAAAATCCCTTGCAGCAGAATCTAAAACCCCATAGCCAGAAGTTGCTAATACTTTACTTTTACTCACGCTTCCGTCTTCACCTACAAAAAATTTGATTCGTACATTTCCTTCAATTTTATTCTTAACTGCTTCATACGGATAAGGAGGTTTAAAATTATAAATCAATATCGGTTTAATAACCAATGAGAGAGTGTCGGCTTCTGCAATCTCCTTTTCCTCAATAACTTCATTTGGCTTTATAACGGCTTTCTTTTTGTCGGATTTGATTATTACAAAAGTTTTGTCCCCAAACTTTTTATATGATAAACCATAGTGTTCAAGAAAATTATTCAAATTATCCAAAGTAAGGTTTTTATCTTGATTAAAATTAACGGAGATATCACCAATCAATTTATCTGCATAAACGAAATTCACGTTATTTGTTTCCCGAAGCATTTCGAGTGATTGACGTAATGATTTTTGCTCATTATTAAATTGCAAATCGAATCCATCGACTGAAATTAGCAATCGGCTCCAAACGAAAAACAGAAAAACAATATTTTTGATTTTCATTCTTCTCATCAAAATTTTATAGGGAAACTATTCTTAAAAATGACCGGGGAAGATTAATCGGAATAGCAAGAGTGTTTGATTAATCAACCCCGTCCCCCCTTCCTGCTTCTACAAACCGAGTCTGGCTGTTAATGGATGTCTTTTAATTTGTATATCAGGATAATTCTTTTTTATAAACTCCATAATTTCCGAAACAAGCTTTGTTTTAGCTTCTTCCTCATCGGCGTCAGTTAGCTTAGTTCTTTGAATAAATTGCAAATCTGATTCGAGTGCATCTTTTAGATATTTTTTTGCAATTTCTAAATCATTGTACTCCGGATAGCGTTGAATAAAATCGTGATAAAGAAGAAAAGTAAGGGGATAATCATCCCAACTAGATTTCCACTTTGAATATGTTTCGGGCAATATTACCCTCTCCATTGCAGAATTAAAATTAACAACATTACTTAAACGATAAATAAGTTGGTCATGCTTCCTCAATATTTCATTTTGAATATTGTTCTTTTCTTCATCTTCAGCATTTTTCTCAAGTCGGTATAACTTTTTCATCTGCCGTACATAATCCTCAAATGAAAAATTTTCATCCAACAAATTAAAATTAACTTTTTGTATTACTTTACAACTTACCGGTTCACCATTCTTTTTAGCCGGTTCAAAAACCATTTGCTTACAGTAATCTAAAGCAGTATTATTAAGAACTTCATAACCGGACGATTTAAGTAAAGAAACTTTGTCAACCGCTCCAGTTTCTGAGAGGGTTATATAGACTTCCGCGACACCCACATAATTTTTGCCCTCTGCTTCCGCAGGATAGATTAATTTAGGGTGATACTTAAGTGCTGGCATCGTGTAATCGATTTCCTCATAAGTATTAGTACCCGAGCACCCCAATAGAAAAGTAATTAAGATAAATAACGATATGATATGATGTTTTTTCATAACTCATCCCCCCGGAGAGTTTGTTAGTAATGTATTAATTAATGATTCTTCATCTCATTCTTGTTTTATTATGAAATCTTTACCCTCTTTGGAGTAAGTCAGATCAAGAGCTAAACAGATCATTTTCAAAGCAGAATCGGGACTTTCATTTTTAAACGAACCTGTTAAAGTCTGCATTTGCAGTGTTTCATCTTCCAATAGAATCGAAATATCATAATGTCTTTCTAAGTCTTCAATAATTTCACTAAGAGGTGTTTTATAGAAAACAAATTCCGATTTAAGCCAGCCGAGCAAATATTCACTATCTACTTTTTGCGGAGTTAACGGCGGATTGTTTTCGATAACACTGCTCAGTTCGTTTTTAGTCAACGTTACTTTTTGAGACTTGGAAAATTTTGAAGAAAGTTCAACTTTACCATTTTTCACGACAACTTTTGTTTTAGTTGTTCTATTCCACACATTAAATTCCGTTCCCAAAACTTTGATTTCAGCATTACTTGTTTGTATGATGAAAGGGGTTTCGTTTTTAGAAACAGAGAAGAAAGCTTCACCTTCTAATTCTACGAACCGTGATTCTTCTTTAAAAGGATTATAATATTTTAATTTGCTCCCGCTGTTAATTGTTACGTTAGATCCATCAGGCAAAGTTATACTCTTTGTTGAAGCATTAGGAATATTTATTTCAGTTAATTGATATTCCGTAGATACATTGTTGAAGAGATAAAGTCCCACAATTACAATTAATGCTAAAAGAGATAATGCTCCAATCGGCTTAAGAGGTGATACAAAAACGGAATTTAAAATTCTGATCACTCTTTCGGAAAAAGTTTCGCCTTTGCTTTGAACCCGGTACAGCTCAAGCTTTTCGTAAAGATGCATCCATTTTTCGTCAACATTCGGGAAATTAGGAATTTCTTCAGGAATTGTATTTGCCCAAATTGATTTAATCCTCTCATATTCTCTTTTATTTTCGATTGATTCGTTAATCCATTCATTCAGTTTTTTCAAGCCCCGGTCGTCAATGTTGCCCGTGATCTTCTTAACACTGAGTTCTATAAATTCTTTGTTTTTCATTTCTTGGGTTTTCCTCTTTCTAATAAATAATACAGTTAAGTTACAAGAAACCCTACCGGTAGTTTAATTCTTTTCGTAAATAATGTTATTTAAGGGTACTAAGTTGGAAATTTTAGTAAAACTTTTTTCTTAAAAAAGCGAGGGTTTTTGACATTCTTTTCTCCACAGTTTTTACAGATATACCTAAAATTTCTGCTATTTCATTATATTTATATCCGTCAACTCTGCTAAGCAAATAAACTGATTTTAATTTATCGGGTAATTCACTAATTGCCGTTCGCAAGTCGATTTTTTCATCAAGCTCCAATTCTTTACCGGGGATAGATTCTTCAAAATCCGAATATGATATATTTTTATTTGATTCCAATTTGGAGTTATTGATAATAATGTTTGTCAGCGAACGATAGAGATATGCTTTTATGGATTTATGAGGATTAAGATTATTTCTATTATTCCATACCCTTGTGAATAGCTCTTGTATAAGATCGCCGGCTAATTCCTCGGCATATGTCCGAAAATAAGCATAACGAAACAACTTATTGAAATACTTGTAATAAAGTTCTTTAAAGGCTCCCGGATCATTTTGCTTTATTAATTCTACTAATTCCTCATCCGAGCGGGATAAATTTTCTTGCTCACTCATAAAAATGTATTCTATTCATTCTGAATTGAATAAAACTAAGATACATTATTTTAACCAAGTGTAGCAACAGAAAATGAATTGATTTTACCATCATTAATAAAATCTGCTGCATAAATCTGAATAGCCCGTGGCTTCAGAGATGGTAAAACTTCAAAATATCACAAATGGGGCTAAAGCCCAAAGATAAATTGGTAATCTTAAACCCTGACTTAAAAGACGAGGCTAATAGTTTGTTAGGCAACAGACCCAATAGATTTAGACCTCTGAAAAATTGATAATTAATGTTGGACAGACATTTTTATCTGTCAAAATTAGTTGAATTGAAAACAATAAAGCACAGACAAGAATGTCTGTGCTACAGTTTAAAATAATTCTTCAACGGTCTCAGGTTCTAAATTAGTCATTCCTTAATAGCAATCTATTTAAAACAGAAAACCCATTTCAGATGAAATGGGTTTTCCGGCAAGTAGTGAGAGTCTCCTCACTATTTTTTGTTATGTGATACTAAAACTTATTAAAGAACATAGTAATTCTCAACCATTAATATGTTGCATTATACGTTGTAGATCCGTCTGCCGTTGAAGTATATACCGTAATAGTTACTAACCAGGATTGAACCGCTGAAGAGCCTTTCATATACTCAACCAAGTAACTATTTGATAATGCACCAACAACAGGTAAATCCGTTAATACCAAGTTTGTAGCATATGGGTCGACAAATTTAACCGTACCGCCTGTACATTCGGACATCTTCCAAGGTCTTTCGTTATATTCACTCCAGTAATTGTAATCTGAATAGTATGATGTATCCTCGCTAAAAACGGTATGTACAGTTGCCACGCCACCGATTGTATTGCATAATTCGGCAGTATTAAAGCTCAAATCGTTATAAGCAGGTTGTGTAGGTTCATCGGTAAAATTGATAAATACTTTTGAAGCTCCCGAGCGCCATGCAAAGTGTTGATAAGCAAATAATGTTGCCAATACCCCGTTTTCACCGCCGGCATACCCAAAATTAGAAGCATTGGTTTCAAGAGTAGAAGCATCTGAACCACTAAACCCATAGGTTCTGCTGGTACCGGTATAGCCTGACCTGTTGAGATGTGTTGATAAATTAGCAGCAGTAGTTAGGTTAATAGCTCCATTTGCATAACTGTCATATCCAACACAACCGAATTGAACATCAAGCCCGCTGCTTGCAAGGGCGTTTGCAAAATTAACAATACCGGCTGCAACAACATCTGCCTCTTCACCCATACTGCCTGAGTTATCAACTGTAAAAACAACATCTGCTTTGAGAGTTGTTGTACCCGAGCCAACTTTAGTTACCAACAATCCTTTAGTTACACCATTTTGCTGAACAAAGATATTTGAAGAAGCCGGGTTCTCGGAATTGTAATAAAGTGTGATTGGTTGTTGGGTTGTTGGGTCAACCAAACCTTGCACATTTAACTGAACTCTTTCACCCTGTGCAGAAAATGTAGCTGTTGGCTGCACATTATTTTTTGTCGGTGTTGGTGGCGTTACGTTTACGGGATCAGCCGGTATATTGGTATTTGTATCACCATCACCGTCATCATCTTTATCGCATCCCACAAAAAGAAGAGCAAAAGTCATTAACATAATCAGTAAAAGTTTTTTAAACATGTTCCCTCCGTTCTAAAGAAATAATTTGGTTATGAAATCGAAATTAAAATATACAATTTGTATATAAGACACAACAATCTTATTGTACGATGAGATCAAAATCAAAGTTGCAAATTAATTATTTTGGAAAGAAGTTGAGGAACTGAAATTCCCAAATATCCTACGAACTTTTGAAAGGATTGATTTTGCTTCATTTTCGGTGTAATTCGAGAGTGCAGCCTGCCCAATTGAGCTGCCAAATCCTTTTACGGCTTGCGCCACAATTTGGGGGAGATTACTTTCTTCTGTGATTAAGGTCACCGGCAGCAATACGAGAATATCGAACAAGGAGATTTCAACAATTTCTTTTATTTTTCTTACACTCAGATTTTCAATTGAAACTTTGTAATCTACAAAACCAATTTTCTTTTGCCGGTTCAATTCAATTTCAACTTGGTCTTTAAGTAAGTTTATCGCAGCTTCATATGAAATATTAATTTCAATCATTTTTTTACTTTCTTTATCAATTGGTATTAAGTAGTTCGGTGAATTATTCCGGTTTAAAAAAAGGAATAACTCACCGAAAAATATTTGTGAAGTTATAAACTAGTTTAAAACAGCGGTAACTTTTTTTGCAGCTTCTTGCAAACTTTGAGCAACTTCAAATTTCAAACCGGACTCATTTAGCAGAACACCGGCTTCTTCGGCATTAGTCCCTTCTAATCTTACAACAATAGGGACTTGAACATTAATTTCTTTAACGGCATCTATAACGCCTTGTGCAACTCTATCGCATCTTACAATTCCGCCGAAGATATTTATTAAAATTGCTTTCACGTTTTTATCGGTAAGAATAATTTTAAAACCGTTAGCAACTGTTTCTTTATTAGCACCGCCGCCAACATCCAAAAAGTTTGCAGGCTCACCTCCGGCTAATTTAATAATATCCATTGTTGCCATTGCAAGACCGGCACCGTTAACCATACACCCAACGTTGCCGTCAAGTTTTATGTAGTTCAAATTATATTTTGATGCTTCAATCTCGAGAGGTTCCTCTTCATCAAAATCTCTGTACTCAACAATATCGGGATGACGGAATAATGCGTTATCATCAAAATTCATTTTTGCATCGAGTGCAATAACACTTCCATCTTTAGTAAGAACAAGCGGATTAATTTCGGCAAGTGACGCATCGGTTGCCTCATATGCCTTGTATAAAGACATTATAAACTTAACTGCATTCTTCATTTGATCACCTTGTAATCCAAGTCCGAACGCCAATTTTCTTGCTTGATATGCTTGAATTCCAACTGAAGGATCAATAGTTTCTTTTAGGATTTTTTCAGGGGTTTCGGCTGCTACTTTTTCAATTTCAACACCGCCTTCGGTAGAAACCATAATTACATTTTTTGATTGTGCTCTATCAAGTGTAATACCGAGATAAAGTTCACTTTCGATGTTTACTCCCTGTTCAATCAATAATCGTTTTACAAGTTTGCCTTCGGGACCTGTTTGATGCGTAACGAGATTCATTCCTAATATTTGATCTGCGTATTTTCTTACTTCATACAAACTTTTAGCAACTTTAACACCGCCGCCTTTTCCTCTGCCGCCAGCATGAATTTGTGCTTTTACTACCCAAACTTTTCCGCCAATTTTTTCTGCTGCACTCACCGCTTCATCTACTGTATAGGCAACCATTCCTTCAGGAACAGGCACATTATACTTTCGTAAGATTTCTTTAGCCTGATATTCGTGAATTTTCATTATTTCCTTCCGTTAATTTCCAATTAAAATGTATGCTAAATTAAACCATTTGGTTTTAAGAATCAATTTGGGAAATATTCTTGTATGGAATGCAGCTTATGATTTTGGGGATGGCGGTTTTTTATAATACTAATTTTAGGTTTTTTGATTTATCAAATTAGGAAACTTATAAAGGATTATTGTTGTATCTCCGTTTAAGATTTTATTTCCGGATACTTTTTCCATTTTCCTCGATGAAAAACTCATCTGTTAACCCAAGGTTGATATTGTAATTGCTGTAAGTAACAATTACCCTACCGGACATATTTTTATTAGTCTTTGATTTTTGATCCCCTTGTGAACCTTCCATAGCAGTTTGTGGTATATTCATTCTACCCAAATTAAATGAAATTTTCATTTCGGAAGGCAAAGCGTAATCAATTTGTTTATCATACTTTAAATCGATTTGTACAGTACCGGATTTTTTTGTCGTTGTCATTACTTTATGAACAACAAAATCGTTTTTATCAATCCAGAGGTTGGAAAGGACAACATCTGTTGAATCCGAAAGTGGAAGAATTTTAATGAGGTAAATTTCGTTTCCCTCTAAAGTATCTTCTTTTGCAAAAACAGCAGTGTAATCTTCCTTTAATAACATAAGCGGCGAAAAATTAAATCCTTGTCGGGGAATTAAAGCGAATCCATCGGATTCCATCTTCACCTTATCCGGCTGTTTAAAATAAATTGTAGCTTTAGTTTCGGGAACCCGTAGAAAATCTACATCCACTTTTACATTTGCCTGAACACTATAATCATTTACCTTATTAATCTTTTCTTTTACTTTTGTCAAAATTTCATCGGGATTAATCTGTTGAGCACCAACAGTAAGAGTGACTAAAAATATTAATAAACAAAACTTTTTCATGATAGTATATCCTTACGTTTGAAGATAAATGTAGTCAAACCGAATAAACCAACTATGTGTACTATTAAAACAAACGCTGATTTAATTATGGTAGAATACGGTACCGGGTCGGCAAAAAAGTCACGAAACGCCATCATATGATTTGTAAAAAGATAAGGTTTTATCGGTTGCAAAACATTAATTGGTAATGCAGAAAGAATAATAAAAATAATAATAACGGCCATAGTAGCAACGATTGGCCCAATCGCATTTTCAACCATGGAAGAAAAGAAGTAGGAAAGAGCCAAAACCGTATTCATACTAATTGACGCATAAGCATATGCAAGCAAAAATCGCCAAAGCACATCATCGGAAGCGAAAATATAAACTTTATCACCTAAAACAATTAATTCCCCGGAGCCAAAAATTATTAAGCTCACAACAATGCTGAGAAAGAATAACCAAATCAAAAGTGAATTTACGTAAATAAATCCTGCGGTAAATTTGGAAATAGAAATATTTAATCGTGATACAGGCCGAGTAAGGAGCATTCTGTACGTTCCCGAAGTTGCTTCTCCTGCCAACAAATCACTACCGACTAATACTATCAAAAAAGGTATATGTATAAACAAAGCATTCAAAACAAAATTACCGACGAGGTAACCGTTGAGCAAGTGACCTACATACATAAATGATTCGTTAATATTGCGGGTGGCAAAATTAACATATCCTTCTCCCTCAAAGTAAAGCGCTATCTGCACTATCGGTACAAGCACTCCGATGGCAATGAAGCCGATATATGTTCTTAGCTTTCTAAAAATTTTGGCAAGTTCTATCGAAACTAATTTAATAATCATCAACCCGCCTCCGTAATTTTAAGGAAATAATCTTCTAATGAACGGACAGGAATCACGGCACTCACACTTATTCCATTTTCAATAAAATATTTATTTAATTCAGCGGCTTCATCTTTGGGCAATTCAAAAGTGATTTTATTTTTTTCTTTTTTTTCAAAACATTCCGCCCACTGTGAAAGTTTAACAATCTCAAATGCTTTTTGAAGATTATCAACTTCATATGTCACTCTAAGTTTATCCGGATTCAAAAGTTCGCTAACCGTTCCTTCAACTTGCGTTGAACCCTTGTTTATAATAATCATTCTATTGGCAATCAATTCAACTTCGTGCAAAATGTGAGATGACAGGAATATTGTTTTGTTTTCTTCAGTGCTTAAATGAATTATCAAATCACGGATTTCTTTCATTCCTTGGGGGTCTAAACCGGTTGTCGGTTCATCTAAAATTATTAATTCAGGATCGTGCAGAAGCGCCTGTGCAATACCAAGCCGCTGCTTCATACCGTGTGAATATGTTTTAACTTTGCTGTTAAATCGTTTTTCCAAACCGACAAGTTCAAGCACTCGAAAAATATTTTGCTTTGAAACATCGGCTCCGGAAATTTTGCCGAGTATTTCCAAATTTTTATAAGCAGTTAAGTAAAGATAGAAATCCGGTTTTTCTACTATTGCACCGATTTGTCTTAGGATTTCAATTCGATTTTTATGAAGTGATTTTCCGAAGATTTTAATTTCACCGGCTGTAGGTTTTATTAAGGTAAGAAGCATTCTTATTGTTGTACTTTTCCCTGCACCGTTTGGCCCGAGAAAACCGAATACATCGCCGCGATATACATTTAGGTTAAGGTTGTTGACAGCAACAAGATTCTTGTATTTTTTTGTTAATCCCTTAACTTCAATAATTTTTTCGTTCGTCAAAAAGTCCTCTTTAATTTAGGCATTAGACGGTTGTGGCAATAATATGTTCGCTATTCGGTAACAGCTTTATAAATTGCATCGTGGATAAGTGGTCTGAATTGAATGATCTTAGTGTTCTCTCTGGAAGGATGAACACGATTAGTTAATAGAATAACAAAAAGTCCCTCATCTTTATCAACCCAAATTGAAGTACCAGTAAAACCTGTATGCCCGAAGGAGTTCGAGGAGAATAAATTACCGGCAGAAGATTTCTCATCGGTTTTGGTATCCCACCCAAGAGCGCGGCTGCTTTGATCGGAATTCCTCATAGTAAATAAATCGATAGTTTCTTTCTTGAAAATTTGTTCACCGTTAACTCGTCCATTATTAACGTACAGGTACATCAATTTAGCCAAGTCGTCGGCAGTTGAAAATATTCCTGCATGCCCCGCTACACCACCAAGCAAATATGCGGTTTCATCATGGACTTTTCCTTTTAGCAACTGCATTCTCCAATAATCGTCTTTTTCGGTCGGAACACAATTATACCAAACCTTTGGAGATGGATTATAAAATGTAGACTTCATTTCAAGAACATCAAATAGATTTTCTTTGAGGAATACATCAATTCCCTGCCCGGTAATTTTCTCAATCACTTTCTGCAGAATAATCATCCCCAAATCGCTGTATTGATACTTCGTGCCGGGTTCAAAGTCTAAATCTATTTTCATAATTGAGTCAATAACGTCGTTCGCTGTTTTGTGAGTTTTATAAAACGGTTTCCATGCAGGAAGACCCGAATTATGAAGCAGAAGATTTTTTATTGTGATCTCATCTTTCCCGTTATTATCAAACTCCGGTAAATACTCGGCAACTTTTTCATTTAGGTCAATTTTATTTTGATCGTACAAAAGCATTGCGGCGCTTGTGGTTCCAACTACTTTTGTTAATGAAGCCAAATCAAATATGGAATTATCGTCTATCGGCTTAGAATTTTTTTCGTAAGTATTTGTTCCGAAATTATTTTTGTACACAACTCTTCCGCGATGACCGACAAGCAAAGCCGCACCCGGAAATATTTTTTCATTTACAGCATTCTCCATTAATGAATCTACTTTGGTAAAATTATAATTTGTATCAACACGAATATTTTGCACAAACAATCCTTTTGATTCCTTTTGAATACCGGTTCCGGTTTTATATTCTGTTTTTGGTAAATCAACCGGAAGCCTACCCGATATTTTTATATGACCCAATATTGAATTTAATGCAGAAGTTTGAGAGATCGGGACATTTCCGTAAGTTGTTAAATAAGTCCCTATCCGAGGCACCTCTGATAAAATAAACGGATTACCAAAACTTATTGCTACGGTTGGCTTATCAAGCTTGAGTATTTCGTTAATAAAATTAAACTGCTCTTCATGTAAATCCACTGATCCCTGAAACGATTTTACATTTGCGTAAACCGGAAGAAGTATTAAATCAGCGGATTTAAGTTCATCAACAATTTTATCGTATTCTTTCTTTTTAGTATTAAAATTAACCCTGTAATTTTTCACATACCCGAACTCTTCGTTTAATTTCTCTTCAAAAAGAAACGGCTCTTCAATAGTTTTATTAAAACGGCTGTCGCTAATAGTTATGGAAAATACTTTTGCAAATTTATCGGGATTAATTGGGATTAAATTCTCTTCATCCTTTACTAAGGTAATTGAGGCTTCGGCAATATCCTGTGCTAATCGATAATGTGATTTTTTAACAGCAGCTTTTTCCGCTTTATTGATATCAATCAGTTTACGTTTATCAAGCTGCAGCCATTTTTTTACTTTCAAAACTTTTTTTACAGACTCATCAATTCTATCTAATGACAATCTTCCGCTTTCAACAGCCTCAACCAAGCCGTCAATCATAGATACTTCATCAGATGGAAATAACAGAATATCGCATCCGGCTTGAATTGAGAGAACGCCGATTTGCTTTTGTGTATAATTATCGGTTAATGCCCTCATATTAAGTGCATCGGTAACAACAAGTCCGTCAAATCTCATTTCGTTTTTAAGCAAGCGTGTTACAACATTATATGAAAAAGTCGCCGGCGCTCCGGCAACGTCAGTCAATTCGGGAACATCCAAATGCCCGATCATAACAGATTTTACACCGGCATCAATTGCAAATTGGAAAGTCTTTAAGTCAACTTCCCAAAGTTCATTTTTTGTTAATTCAATTAAAGGAAGTTCGTTATGCGAATCGAGATCTGTTGCACCGTGACCGGGGAAATGTTTTGCCGTAGAAATAATATTTTCTTCGTGTAAGCCTCGAATAAATGCATCGGAATGAATTGCAACTACATCAGGATCAGAGGAATAAGCGCGCACATTGATTATCGGGTTGCGGTAATCATGAACAACATCAACAAGTGGTGCAAAATTTTGATGAACTCCGATTGCTCGCGCAGTTTCACCAGTTGCTCTCGCCATTTTATAATCATTGTTCGGATTACCGGCTGCTGCAAATGCCATTTTATAAGGAAACTCAACAGCATCTTCCAAACGCATACCAACTCCGCGCTCATAATCGGATGAAATTAATAGAGGTATTTTCGAATTTTTCTGCAGTTCGTTTGTAACTACTATTTGATTTCTTAAATCACCGCCGAGAAATAAAATTCCCCCTACGCCTTCTTCTTTTACTAATTTTTTAACTCGAAAGTACTGCTTGTTGTTTTCTGATGTGTCGGTACCGTTTAGAAAAGGGAAAATTAATTGAGCACATTTTTCTCGAAGCGAAAGTGAATTGAAAGTGCTGTCAACCCATTTCAAATCATCTTGTAATAAAGGGAACAGTTTATCAAAAGTAAATTTGGGTTTCCCGCTTTGAACTATACTTTCCGATGGAATGATAACGGATATTATAATAAGCAATATTAATGCAGAGAAAAACTTCATTAATCATCATTCTTTTTTATACCGAATAACGGATCGATTTTAATAAACTTTGTAATTATAAATGCGGGAATAGTTGCAACCACAACCCAGATAAAAAACAACTTGTAGCCAATCGTTTCTTGTATCCAGCCGCTGAACATGCCCGGTATCATCATACCAAGCGCCATAAATCCCGTGGCTATTGCATAATGTGAAGTTTTGTGTGTCCCTTCAGAAATATAGATCATATACAGCATATAAGCGGTGAACCCAAAACCATAACCGAACTGTTCCACGGCGATAAGCGAACTTATTATAATAAAAGATTCCGGCTGAACAAATGATAAATAGACATAAACCACATTGGGCAGATTAATAGAAATCAACATCCACCAAATCCATTTTTTCAGTCCGTCTTTTGAACAAACAATACCGCCGAAAATTCCACCGACCATTAATGCAATTAAACCTATAGTACCATATATAACACCTATTTCGCTAGTACCGAGTGCAAGTCCGCCAGCTTCTTTTGAATCAAGTAAAAACGGTGCGGCTATTTTAACAAGTTGAGCTTCACCAAACCTATACAGCAAAAGAAAACCAATAATTACAAGTATCCCCTTTCGTTTGAAGAAAAGGACAAAAGTATTTAGAAATTCTTTAATAAATTTTTCTGTTGATTCTGTTTTTCTTTTTATATCCGTAACGGGTTTGGGTAAAATGAAAAAATGATATAAAAAGAATAATCCAAACAAAGAAGCCAAGATTACGAAGACAATAGTCCACGCTGTTTTGATTGTATAAATCTCTTCAAAATATCCGGCAAGTATAATAAGAAGACCCTGCCCTGCCAGCATAGCAAACCGGTAAAACGTGCTTCTTATTCCAACAAAAAAAGCTTGTTGGTGTTCGGTTAATCCCAGCATATAAAATCCATCTGCTGCTATATCGTGAGTTGCCGAGCTGAATGCCATCAACCAAAAGAACAGTAATGTATACTGCACAAATGAATTTAACGGGATTGTGAGAGCAACGCCTGCGAGTCCGGCTCCTATAATCAACTGCATCGTAATAATCCAAAATCTTTTTGTTTTGAATAGATCAACAACGGGGCTCCATAGCGGTTTTATAGCCCACGGTAAATAAAGCCAGCTCGTGTAAAGTGCAATGTCGGTGTTTGAAAGTCCAAGTCTTTTATACATAATAACCGACACGGTCATAACAATTATATAAGGCATTCCTTCGGCGAAATAGAGCGACGGGACCCAGCTCCAAGGGTTACGAGTGGATTTGTTTTTCATTCAGCAACCTGTAGAATTTCTTTGGCAATTAACACAGCACCGTATTCAGGTCTATGTTTCGGTTTTACAATTTTTAATTGAGGCAATTGATTGGAGATTTTTTGAATCAATATATTTTTAAAAATATTCTCAGATGCAAATAACCCTCCGATCAAAACTAAATCAATCTGAACTGATTTGTTATTTTTTGTTATCACTCGCAGGTGATTAATTAATTCATCAGTTTCTTCATTAATAATTTTTTTTGAATGTGTTTCGTCTTTCTCTGCCGCTTCAATTACTATTTCGGCAAAAGAAGCAATATTGAATTCTTCTTTATAAACTTTGGTGATTAGTGATTGAGCTGAATCGATTCCGAGTCTATTATGTGCAAGCTCCGCCAGCAATGTTTTATCAATTCTACCGTCGAGCATTTTCGAAAAAATGTTCAATCCTTTTCTACCGGTTGAATAACCCGATCCTTCATCTCCAATTAATCTTCCAAAGCCACCGACACGATTAATTTCATTGTTAAGTTTATAATAAAGAATTGAACCGGTTCCGGCAATTAAAATAGCACCGTTTTGATTTTCAAAAGCGCCTCGCAAAGTTATTTCGGCATCAGAAACAACTTTTATGTTTTCAACTGCAGTTAAACTTTCCTTTAAATATGTTTCAAACTTTTCGGCATCTTCCTTTCTTCCCGCACCTGCAGTGCCAATTACTAATGTTATTTCACTTTGATCGCTGTATTTTACTAAAAACGGCTCTACTAAATTCTGGACGTTTATTACTGCTTCTTCAAAACCAACTTTTAAAAAATTTGTAGCACCGCCTATTGATTGATTAAGCTCACTTAATTCCAAATCCGTAATTAAGAGCTTAGTATTGCTCCCGCCGCCGTCTATGCCGAATAATATTTTTTTCATCGGGTATTGAGATTTGTTTTATAATCGAAAATAGAAAATTAGAAGTGAACTTGAAAACAATTTATAATACTTTTGACTTGTTTGTAAAAATTCTTCTTTTATTTTAAAGTTCCACAATCATTTAAGGGAACAACAATGATAGATTTCACATTAACTCAATACATTCAAACAGCCATACTTGGCGGATTGCTTGGAACCGGTGGAATGACACTTGTTCTTTATGCATTCGATAGAGCCGGTTTAGCAAACGGAGATATGGTTAGAGCAGTCGGCACTCTCATTACTAAAAATTACGAAAACTCAATTTTGCCCGGTTTAGTAATTCATTTTTTGTCGGGTATTTTGTTTTCCATTATATACACAATAATTATCGACGTATTTAATCCCAATTCTATCGAACAATCCATTGCATACGGAATTGCAGCGGGAGTATTTCACGGTGCGGTTGTTGCATTAATGCTTGTTGTTGCAGCAGAGCATCATCCTATTGAAAAATTTCAGAAGGCAACATTTTCCGTTGCGGCTTTACATTGGGGAGCTCATATAGTGTTTGGATTTATAGTTGGATTAATTGTGGGAACAACAACAATTTAAATTTGCCATTCAATATCGTTGAGCCAGGTTTCAAACATTTCTTCATTGAGATTTATAATACCCTCTTGGGTAATGCCCGGCGGAGGCGGATAAAATTCACTTAGTTTTTGATAGATCGCCGACCTGTCCGAACGATTATTTATTTCTTTAATTAGATAGAGAAGTGTTATTCCATCTAATGGTGTTGCTAATGCAAGAATCTGAGCCGGATTAAACACTTTCTGCTCGTCAAAACTTGCGGCATAAATCAACTGAACCAATTCCGGTGCTGCATCAATATGATATGGAATACCGATATTGCCATTTGGTTTCACTTTACAAACATGATCCTGAATTAGTAAGAGTTTTTCTTTAGAACTTTCAAGCAGCACTATACCGTTTTGCGTTTTAACATTTACATCACCCTGGTCGTCAACGTCAACAGAGAAATCTCCTCCTTTGGCAATGATATTTACGGGCAGTGTTTTTATAGTCAAGCGAGGGTCGTCAATTTTACATTCCGCATAAAGTTTTCCGGATAGTAATGAAATTATATTGTCTTTATCTTTACCCTTAATCAGCTGTACAGAAGAAAAACTTCTCAACTCTATTCTCCCTGCATTAGGTACAGTTAGTGCAACCTTGGATGAATCGAGTGTACTTAAAACCTCCTGTTCATTTAGAGTTTGCTTGCTGCTAATATTAGGACCAATTTGATATTGACCGTATTCTGCTCTTAACTGCCACGGTAAGTTTGTAATAAGATAATCGTACGCAAAATAACCGGCTATGCATAAAAGAATTACAAGTACTATTATTAAAATCTTTTTAGGAAATTTTTTAGACGAGACTGATGATGGTTCTGATATTTGAGAAGATGTTATGCCGCCAATTTTTTTAAGCTTTTTTCTCTTTTCACCTTCTTTTTCAGTGTTCTCGGTTAGTTCTCTTAATTTTTTTTGCTTATCGGATTCAATCTTTTCCAAACTTTTTGTAAGAAGTTCATCGGATACTTTTTCCAAAACAGATTTTGGGGTTTTAATTCCAATCGGGAGTGTTTGTGCTTTATCTAAAAGTTTGCGCAGTAGTTCATATTCTTTGGCAATATCTTCAAATTCTTCAAGATAGGATTCAATCCTGCTTTTTTCATCGGCCGATAAAAGATTATCGTAATAATCGTGCATCAAATTTCTGACTTCGTCTCTCGTCATTGTATATCAATCCCCACCAAACTTGCCCTAGAATTTCTAATAATCTTTTTGATTTCATCGATAGTTAGGTCATCAAAGAAACCTGCAATCTCTTCATAGTCATACCCTTCAACATCGTGCAGAACAAAAATTGTTCTTTCCAATTCAGGCAATTCCAAAATTGTACTTTCAAATTGATTGTTAGTGTGAACACGTTCATAAACTGTTGAATCATTTTTTTTCTCTTTGGGATAAACTTTTTGTCTTCGTTCTCTCGTTCTTAGTTCTTCCATAATTTCAAAAACCGCAATGCCTCTGAACCAAGAACTAACGGAAGTATCCTCGCGAACAAATTTTAAGTTCTGCCATGCAGAAATAAAAACGTCTTTAGCAACTTCTTCAGCAATTTTAGCATCACCGAGACAAAGCCCGCAAACGGCGTACACTTTTCGAACGTTTAATTCGCATAACTCAAGGAAAGCATTCTTTCTTCCTTTTAAGGAAAGCCCAAGCAGATATTTAATGTAGTTTACATTTGGTTCAGGCAATTCTACACCCTGTATGTCTTTTTATGGAGTTTAAATTTACGTAAGAAAAATTTAGTTACGAATTAAAATCTGCATTAAACCGTTAGGATTTCTATTATTTCTTGTGATTCTCGCAATAATTCTCACTGGGTTCTCACCATCATTGCCGGTAACATCTCCCCGTGCATTTATGTTTACCCTGTTTTTATTAGCAGCTAAATTAATTTTAAATCTTCCCAATTCATTCCGTGTAAGGTCCGAAGGAAGTGTAAAACCCTGATATGATCCTCCGCCTCCCCCGAGATCAACCGGTTTTTTATAGTACTCCTCAGCTTTAGAAAGAATCGTCAAACTGTGGTTTATTAATTGCTCGCGGGTATTTTCCTGCATATAAGTGTTGAACATATCCATCCCGGTAATAATCGCCAACCCCACAATAATAACACCGAGAGTAATATATAAAAGCTGGGCTGTTCCCATTTTTAAGCCCTAAATAAAATTGATAAATTATAATAGGAATATTATTGTACTTGTTCAACTTAATTGTGGTTAGATGAATTTCAAGATTTTAAATAACGAAGACATTAACAAAGCCGTTAAACGCATTGGAATAGAATTGATTGATGATTCGATTATCCGTTTAAAAAGTATTCACAAAACGTTTGATGAATCAATTCACGAATCCAGAAAAAATTTCAAAAAGATGCGCGGGTTGTTGAGATTGGTTCGATTTGAACTCGGCGATGAACTTTATAAAAGGGAAAATAAAATATTTAGGAATACCGGCAGAATTTTATCTCCAATCAGAGATGCAACGGTTATTACAGAAACTCTCGATTACATAATAAAAAAACACCCGAATGAAATTGATTATGATGTTTATAAACAGATCAGAAAAAATCTCAACTTACGTGCGAGAAGAATCCGAACACAGTTCAAAAAGAACACTGAATTGATTGACAAAACAATAAAAACCCTTACCGGGCACAGAGCTGAAATTAATAAATTTCCACTGCACAAAAAATCGTTTAATCAACTTATACCTGGATTAACTTTAGTTTATGAAAAAGGACAAAATTCATTTGCCCTCATTAAAAGAAATCCATCTGTCAAAAATTTTCACGAGTGGCGTAAACAAGCTAAGTATCTGTGGTACCATATAAGAATTTTGGAAGGCGCTTGGCCGGAGTATATGAATATTCTTTCAAATAAACTTTCCGATCTTTCCGACGTTTTAGGATTAGAGCATGACCTATCTGAATTCCGTAGTGTGCTCTTAAAAGAATATCCATCTGATGCTAATAGACAAAAATTGGCAAATCTATTTAAAATACTTATAAAAGAAAGAACAGCCTTGCGCACCCAGGCAAAATCAATCGCGCCGTATATTTATTCGGAACCTTCCGATAATTTTGCTACCCGACTGTTTCTGTATTGGAATCAGTCTAAAAAGTAACCGGTGATATGCAAAAAGGTTATTAAACTATTCATGATTTTCACTTAATGGAAAGAGAATAATAACTGCTTTGCATGGACTTAATCTTTTACATTTCTTTTACAATCCTCATTAAGCAAATGAAATAATTATCGTTATGTTAAACACAACATAAGTACAGATTTAACAATAATAACAGAATAGAAACAATGCATAATCGCGCTATACATAAATTTCACATCCCGGTAATGGGATTGGCTTTTTCGGTTGATACCCCGATAAAAGTTGCACACTACGGAATTGATTCGGTTATCTCAATTATGGATGACGATCTTGTTGAGAAAATGAGAAAGGTTCATTCGCAAAAGCTAAACAAACCGTTTATTGAAATAACTACAAAAGAAGAGGACTTCCGGGCAAAAAGAATCACAGCTTACTTAAATTTAGTAGATGAAATTGTACAGCAAAATTTTGAATCCTTAAAAAATTCATTTGGTGAAACAAACGGTGAGTTTGAGAAATATATTGAACTGCTCCCCAATGATTCCCAATTGCGGTCAAAATATTATGAAGCTGCAGCTAAAAGTGAACTCAGCGTAATAAAAGATTGGGCTATATCGCAATTAAGACTCGGCAGCACTGATGTTAACATAATGACGAAGGTTGACGGAGCGGTTTATAATAAAAAAGAAAAACTCCCCGTTAAACATAATCTTGCGCATGCATCGTTAAGAGGATTTGCAAACAGTAATTTGAATTCATCAATTGTTTTATCGGCAGGGATGAATCCCCGTCTTTATAGTTACTTCGAAGAATTTGAAGATTTTTATCCCGATAAAAACGGCAATTTAAAAAAGAAAATAATTCTAAAAGTAAGTGATTATCGCTCGGCTTTAATACAGGGTAAGTTTCTCGCAAAGAAAGGATTGTGGATTTCGGAATACAGGATAGAATCTGGATTAAATTGCGGCGGACATGCATTTGCAACCGACGGTTTTTTAATGGGTTCGATTTTAGAAGAATTTAAAAATAACCGTGCATCACTTTTGGAAATTAATCACCAGATTTATACCGAAGCGTTAAGTAAAAAAGATATTGAATTTAACGGTCTCCCCCACGAGCAGAAAATTACAGCGCAGGGCGGAGTTGGTACATCCGATGAACAAAACTTTTTATTAGATCATTATAAAATTGATTCGGTCGGATGGGGCACGCCGTTTCTTTTAGTTCCGGAAGTAACAAACGTCGATGAAAAAACTTTATCCCTTTTAAGCGGTGCAAAAGAAGATGATCTTTACCTTAGCAGAATTTCGCCTCTCGGTGTTCCGTTTAACAGCATAAAAGGAAACACTAAAGACATAGAGAAATTGAAGAATGCCTTAAATGGAAAACCTGGGAGCCCTTGCCCTAAAAAATATTTGCAGTCTAATACCGAATTCACCGAACAGCCCATTTGTACGGCATCAATAAAATATCAAACACAAAAAATTGCTGAACTCAAAACTCAAAACCTCGGCAAAATTGAATATGATAAGCGTTATAAAAAAATAATCGATAAAGCTTGTCTATGTGTCGGTTTGGCTACATCGGCGGTTAAAAACTATAATGCCGCTACAAAAATCGACGGTGAAAATGTGCTTGTATGCCCCGGACCTAATATGGCATACTTTTCTTCGATAGTTTCTTTGAAGGAAATGGTTAATCACATTTACGGAAGAACAAATATTGTTTTGAGAAAAAATCGACCGAATATGTTTATGAAAGAACTCAAACTTTATCTTAATTATTTGAAAGAGGAAATTGAACAAGTTCAAGAACTGCCAAGCGATAATAGATTGAAGTACTTTGAGACCTTTCTTGATAATATTACGGCGGGAATGAATTATTACAAAAAATTATTCACCCATAATCAGTGGCTGTCTGATAAAATTAGAAGCTCAGCTTTGAAAGAGCTTACCCAATCAGAAAATGATTTCAGTATAATTAAAGAGCAAATGATCTTGCTCCAACTGCTGAATGAACCCGCTGTTGAAGTAGATACACCACTTGAAGTAAAAAATTAATGGGCTTATCCGATTCTGCTTCTACCTAAATTATGATTTTTATACATTTCGAACATCAACCTCGTTAAATAACCAGAATAAAAAATCAGATTAGTAATTAAATTTAAATTGACTGGGAATCATTTATTTACGAAAGGGAAATGATATGATCAGCCATATCAAGGAATTTTTGAGATTGGAAACATCCGGCAGTATTCTTCTTTTGATTGCCGCCGTATTGGCATTGGTTCTAAAAAACTCGCCTGTTGAAAGTTTATATGATTCTCTGCTAAGTACAATTTTTACAATACAAATTGGTGCCGCTGGAATATCAAAACCGCTGCTTCTTTGGATTAACGATGGCTTGATGGCGATATTTTTCTTTTTGATTGGGCTCGAACTTAAAAGAGAAATAGTTGACGGTGAACTTTCCGAACCAAAAAAAGTAATTTTACCGATGGTCGGTGCGTTAGGTGGTATGCTTGTTCCGGCGTTGATTTATGTATTTATTAATTGGGGCAATTCAGTTTCGCTTAATGGCTGGGCTATCCCTGCCGCAACCGATATCGCTTTTGCACTCGGTGTTTTAGCAGTCCTTGGCAAATCTGTACCAACTGCTCTAAAAATATTTCTACTTACTCTTGCAATAGTAGATGACCTCGGAGCAATTTTAATTATAGCCTTTTTCTATTCGGGCGATTTATCGATTATTGCGGCATCTGTTGCCGCTTTTGTGATTCTATTGCTGTTCACTTTAAATAGACGAGGTGTGGAAAGTATATCATCCTACATTTTATTAGGAGTTATACTTTGGATTGCAGTTCTAAAATCCGGTGTTCACGCTACTCTTGCTGGAGTAATTTTGGCGTTCTTTATTCCTTACAAAAATAAAGAGGGAGAATCTCCGGTAAAAAAATTAGAGCACGATTTACATCCGGTTGTTGCTTATGTAATTTTGCCGATTTTTGCCTTTGCTAATTCCGGTGTATCGCTTGCGGGTGTTACGCTTTCTTCTTTTGCAGAACCTGTAACTCTCGGTATTTTACTCGGTTTGTTTCTTGGCAAGCAAATCGGTGTTTTCGGTTTTGCTTGGGTTGCAATAAAATTAGGATTAGGTAAATTGCAGGTAGGACTAAATTTAACCCATATTTACGGTGTAAGTTTGTTGGCGGGGATTGGTTTTACAATGTCTCTTTTCATCGGATCACTTGCCTTTGAACACGGCGGACAAGATTATTCAACTTCGGTAAGGATGGGAATCATAAGCGGTTCATTGCTTTCTGCACTTTTCGGTTATCTTGTTTTGAGAACACAGTTTAAAAAGAGTGATAAAGAGTGATGCAATCTTGGGCTTGCGAGTGTGTTGCATAACAATCTAAATTGTAGAAACTCGTCCCTCAGCCCCTTTTCTTGAAAAGGAAGGGGTGTTTTCATTCCGTTTTTCAACTCCCTCTCTTTTTAAGACTTGCCCGTCCGGCTGGCGGGGAGGGATTTTCCCGAAGGGATGCCTTCGGCAAGGGTGAGTTCGTGTTCATAAAATGTAAGAACTCGAGTTGTGCAACATACTCAAAAACATATGGCGGAGGATTTAATTATGGTTTTGTCGTATCAAACGTTTTGATATCTCAAACAGAAAACAAAATTAATAGAGTGTTCACAATATATTTCCCGGATGAAAAAACATCCGAAAAATTTTTTTCCGATCCTGAATATCTCGAAATAAAGAAAACATTTTTTGAAAGAGCCGTAGAAAGAACATCCATTATATCGAAATTCATGAGAATATAAGTTCGTTATGTCCTCGTTCTATTCATAACAACTAATAAAAAATATTTGCGGATTTTTGACCTCTTTGTAAAAACTTAATATGTTCTTTTCAGAAATAAGAGAGATTGTATCAAATGGCAAAACATCGAATATATACAACAAGTTTCGCAAGTGTCTATCCTCATTATATTGCCAAAGCGGAAAGAAAAGGTAGGACTAAACAGGAAGTTGATGAGATAATTCGTTGGTTAACCGGGTACAATCAAAAAGAATTTGAAGCTCAACTTAAAAAGAAGTCCGACTTTGAATCGTTCTTTGCAGAAGCACCTCGGCTTAATCCTTCTCGGACTTTAATTAAAGGTGTTGTGTGCGGTTTACGGGTAGAAGACATCGAAGAACCCTTAATGCAGGAAATCCGCTACCTGGACAAACTCATTGACGAGCTGGCAAAGGGAAAATCGATGGAGAAAATTTTACGAAAACAGTAAATCATTTTATTGCTGGTTTATACTTCCGCTCATTAAAATGCACCCCTTCATACTGAACCGGGCATTTCCCCTTGCTAATAGTTAAATAGCTCTCTATTTTTGGACATTCAGATACAGTTTAATTCCATAAAAAATCATTCATTTCAAGGAAATTTTATGAGTATTAGTCAAATTGCGAGAACCATTAAAGCATCTCCCACCCTCGCACTTAATGAAAAAGCGGCAATATTAAGGCAAAAAGGTGACCCGGTTATTCATCTTGGGGGTGGCGAACCAAAAAGCAAAGCACCGATTGATGCAATTGTTGCAGCTGCGGCTCACTTAAACTCGGGCGAGGTACGTTACGCACCGGCCGACGGAATTCCCGATCTAAAAAAAGCAATCATTCGTTACACAGAAGAAAACTACGCTATAAAAGTTGCACCGGAAAATGTTATGGCTTCCGGCGGAGCTAAGCAGGCAATTATGGTTGCGCTGCAAGCGGTCGTGAATCCCCAGGAAGAAGTTATTTTCCCTTCTCCCTATTGGGTCAGTTACCCTGATATGGTAAGGCTTTGCGGCGGTATCCCGGTTCCCGTTGTACCGGAAGACGGAACATTTTATCCCCGCATAGAAGACATTGAACAGCGAATCGGTTCATATACAAAAGCAATTATTATCAACAGCCCCAATAATCCCTCGGGCGCTATGTACTCGGAAGAATTTATTGCTGCTGTGGTTGAACTTTGTGAGAAGAAAGATATCTATTTAATTATGGATGATATCTACCACAAATTAATTTTTGACGGAAGAAAACAAATCAATCCGCTTAAGTATGCAAAGAAGCCTATAGAAGAATCGAACATGATTTTGATCAACGGTGTTTCAAAAGCTTATGCGATGACGGGATTCAGAATCGGCTGGGCAGTAGCAAACCGGAAATTGATTGAAGTAATGACGAACATTCAAGGTCATCAAACTTCGGGTCCCTCTGTTTTATTGCAGAAAGCTGCTGTTGGTGCATTGAACGGAATTCAATCAAGCATTGAAAATTTACGCGTTACCTTAGAAAACAACCGCAACATAATGATGGCAAGATTGAAGTCGTTCGATGGTGTACACGTTACGGTTCCCGATGGAACTTTTTACTGTCTTGCCGATTTTTCAAACTATGAAAAGAGTTCACACAAGTTATCCAACTTGTTAATCGACAAAGTTCAGGTGCTCACCGTTCCCGGTGTTGAATTCGGAATGGAAGGTCACTTACGTTTAAGTTACTGCGGAAGCGTTAAAGATATTACCGAAGGAATCGAAAGAATGAAATGGGTGCTTGACCCGAATTCACCGAATGAACTTTATATTGGAGACAGAAAATTAGTGAGGGATTGGTCATGAGTAAATACCTAGAATTCAAAACACCTGCTGAAAAAGAGTCGATGACTCTTGCATCGGATTATAAATTAAAAAATCATGGACTCGTTTACCTCGACAAAGTTTACTGGAACTTGCCCGAAGAAGCTTTATATGAAGAGATTGTTTTTAGAAATGAAGGCAAGATAACTAAGCATGGGCCTATTCTTGTGAATACGGGTAAACATTCGGCTCGTGCGGCAAACGATAAATTTATTGTAAAGGAAGAATCGACCGAAAAAAATATTTGGTGGGGTGAATATAATAGACCGATAACAACTGAAAAATTCAACCAGGTTTTAGCCCGCGTTCAAGCTTACTGCCAAGATGAAGAATTGTTTGTACAAGACTGCTACGCCGGGGCTGATCCGGAATATAAAATGCCGATAAGAGTGATCACGGAAAAAGCTTGGCACAGCTTGTTTGCACGTAATATGTTTATCACAACAGATAATCAGGACGAACTCAAAAAGTTTACGCCCGATTTTACAGTGATCTGCGTTCCCGGATTTATCCTCGATCCGCGTATCGACGGAACAAGAACTGAAACGGGTATTCTTCTAAATTTCGATCAAAGAATGGCAATAATTGCAAACACTTCTTACGGCGGTGAAATTAAGAAAGCGATTTTTACAGTACTTAATTTTTTACTCACTTTTGAAGACGTACTACCAATGCACTGTTCTGCAAACATAGGCGAACAAGACGATGTTGCTTTGTTCTTTGGGTTAAGCGGTACAGGTAAAACAACTTTATCGGCTGATCCGAAAAGAAAACTTATCGGTGATGATGAACACGGCTGGAGCAGTGAAGGAGTTTTCAACTTTGAAGGCGGATGCTATGCAAAAGTAATTCGTTTAAGCGAAGAACACGAACCTCAGATTTATGACACCACAAGAAGATTCGGTACAATTTTAGAAAATGTTGTTTATGATCCTGTTTCACGAAGAATTGATTTGGATGATGATATACTTACAGAGAATACTCGTGCTTCATATCCCGTTGAGTTCATACCGAATATTATAGCTGACGGATATGTGCACGCTCATCCGAAAAATATAATCTTCTTAACTTGCGATGCTTCGGGTGTGCTTCCTCCAATTGCGAAATTAGACCCCGCTCAAGCACAGTATCATTTTATAAGCGGTTATACTTCCAAAATTGCCGGTACTGAAATCGGTTTGGGAATAGAACCGCAAATAACTTTTTCTGCTTGCTTCGGTGCACCGTTTATGGTTCGTCATCCTTTTGATTATGCGCAAATGCTTAAAGAAAGAATGCTGAAACACAACGTGAATGTTTGGTTAGTAAACACCGGCTGGGTTGGTGGACCGTTTGGTGTCGGTAAAAGAATAAGTATTCGTCATACCCGTAACTTACTTAACGCTGCTCTGGATGGTGAGTTAGAAAAAGTTGAGTTCAGAAAAGATAAGTTGTTTGGATTTGACGTTCCGAAAAGTTGTCCCGAAGTACCTGAAGATGTACTCGATCCTTCCTCGTCTTGGGGAAATGAAAAAGAGTACTGGAAAAAATATGATGCTTTGGCTGCAAGATTTATCGAAAACTTTAAATTGTTTGAAGCAGGAGTTACAGACGAAGTACGAAAAGCAGGACCGAAAAGAATGAAATAGTTTTTATACGAGAGATTCCATCAGTTAGCTGACGGATGGGATCTCTGAACTAAATCCCGGCGCCTTTTTTAACTTTTCTCAATAAACACATCATCAATAGAAAAGAACCTTACCTTCCCGGATTTCTCTTTCTTTTCAAACTTTTCAATTTCTTTAAAATCTGAAATATTTTCGTACATTTCTATCGAAGATTTTTGGACAATTTTTGATTGGTCTTCTTGGTAATAGTCCATCAGACTTCGGCTCATAGGATTTTTAGGTGGCAAATCTTTTTATATTAAAAATATAATTGAACGGCAACTAGTTTTAATAAATAAATCCAAGTCCTTACTTGAGCAAATTATTGCGGCATTAGATTTTGGTTTATTCAAAAATTTACCGGTATATGGTTTGTTTTTACAATCTGCAATTTTCCCCCTCACCTGTCCTTCGTACATCCTCTCCCCCAGAGAGAGGAAAGTGTTACACGAGATTACAACTTATGTTAATTATAACTTTCTTACCACAACTTGATTTTTTGAAAGACAACTCAACTCTCTCCGTCCCCCTCGTCAGCAATTCTGTAAACTTAAGAAAAGTATTTTATGTAGAATGTTAAATATGCGGCTAAAGCCAATTTTCATTTTAGATTATTCTATCGGTTCGCTGAAGAGTGTGTGGCATAACAATTAAATTCGTAAGAACTCATCCCCCGGCCCCTTCTCTTGCCAAGCAATGCAGTCAACTTAAGGGA
>NPIE01001788.1_pt1 | contig 30154 bp, 27 predicted proteins | sample 8637661 | NCBI WGS metagenome assembly NPIE01 (sample SAMN07420842, study PRJNA396082) | bioreactor metagenome | isolation source: sample BA12 brine-fed electro-methanogenic bioreactor BA | place: Japan: Kochi | collected 2016-12-09 | reverse complement strand
CTGCATAAACTGCCACAGATGCGGGGCTGTGTGCCCAGTCAGACTGGACCCGGAAAAAAAGGATGTCGAGAACAGCGCCGAATGCATCGCCTGCGGAAGATGCGTAGAAGCCTGCCCGAATGAGAAGGCGCTCTTTTTTGGAACTTCGAAGAAGAAACTGGCAGTCCTGACGGTAGGCATAGCGACACTGGCCATTTTCCTGGGAGGGTACGCGGCCGCAAGGGGAACAGGATACTGGCAGACATACGCGGGTTCAACGAGGGCATCTGAAGAAAGCTTTTCGGAGGCTCATCTCTACGGCTGGATGACCCTCGAAAACGTGGCTGAAACCCTTGGGGTTCCCGTAGAAAGACTTCTTTTGGCTGGCTCCCTGCCTGACGATTTCCCCAGGGATGTGCCCCTGAAGGACATTGATGGAGTGGACGACGAGGAACTACTGGCAAGGTTGACTTCGGTCATTGAAGCAGAAAAAAAGGAATCTCCCGATAAAATCCCCTCCAACCCGGATGAGATAAAGGCAAGCATGACCATCGGGGAAATATCAGAAGCCTACGGACTGGAAATGGAGGAGATCCTGAAGGAAGCCGGCTGGCCCACGGACACGAGCCCCGACACCTCGATCAAGACCCTTTCGGATGAATTGGGGAAAAGTCCCAATGACATAAGAGAGGCCGTGAAAAAACTGTCAAAATAAGAGCATGGCAACGTTGTCTTTTACTGACCTTCGATATCCACTATCTTTCTGACAATTTCTTTGCCGGCCAGGGGTCTGGCAGCTTCAAGGGCGGCGCTTCTCATGAGTGCCGCTTCTTTTTTTGAGGCCAGGATCTTCTTCGCTTTTTCCGCGGCAAGCCTGTGGTCGAGCAATACCCTGACCGCTCCACGCTCAAGAAGATAATCACTGTTGCGCTGTTCCTGTCCAGGTATAGGATCTGTTATTACAACAGGGGTTCCCGTACACAGGGCTTCTGATGATGAAAGTCCGCCGGGTTTCATGAATATCACGTCGGCCGAAACAAAACGGAGTGGCATCTCGTCAACAAATCCGCAAACTATAACCCTGCCGTGGTTGTCGTATTTCTCCAGGAGCCTTTTCCTGATCTTCTCATTGTTCCCGCACAGCGCTTCGACCACAAAGCCTCCTTCCGCGAGGGAGGAGACGACGGCCTCCATGGAGCCCATCCCTATACCCCCACCCATAACAAGAGCTATTTTTTCTTTTTCGGGTAACCCGAGAAGTTTCCTTGCTTCGCTCTTATCAGGTAAAGAGGCATAGGCCGGGTCGACAGGAATGCCCGTCAGAAAGACCCTCTCCGTCGAAAGGCCATCGGCGAGATGCTGATAGACAGTTTCTTCCGTCGGTACGAACCAGCCGGAAAAGGAAGCATTACGGTGGAAAACATGGCTTAGGAAATCTGTATTCACGTAGTAAACGGGGACCTCGGGAGTGAACTCCCCGGCAAGAGCAGCGGCACCAAAAAAATGGGTGAAAATGATGGCGTTTGGGGAAAAATCGATGAGGGTCTTCCTGAGTTTCTGAATGTTCAGTTTTTCCGTCAATTCCCCGAGGGTGGCTATGACTCCGCTTCTCGCGTCCGGTTCGTCTGTAAGATCATAAAAGTATCCCCACAGATGGGGGATCCTTCTGACCATTTCCAGGTAGGACCTGGTGTAGACCCCCCTCACTATCGGGGAAGAAAAAGAGAGAGTGTCCAGACACAATATGGCAGACCCTGGGAACTCGAGACCAAACCACTTTTCCAGGGCCAGGGCAGCAGTCCTGTGGCCCGTACCTACCGAGGCGTAAAGGATAGCGGCGCGAAAGGACATTTCTCTTACCTCCCCTTGTTCATGGCTTCCTTTAGAACATCGCCGAGAGAAAGTCCCGAGGGAGCATCGGATTCCACCGCCGACCTGACAGCGGAAACTATGGAATCCCTGATCTGCCCCGCCTTGAAATGCGGGGGAAAATAAAGGGCCGCCGCGTCATCATGCCCTCCTCCGCGGACCTTTTTCCCGTCACGAAGAAGTCCGACAACCCTTCCGGCAAAACCGTCCCGGCTCCTGAGGGAGACGTTCCAGTCTCCGGCGGGACGCCGGCTCAAAACCGCGGCAACGCGGGGAGGGGAATCCATCCTGTCCAGAACGAGCCCACAGAAATCCGAGACGTCTCCGAATTCGAGATTTCCCGGCTCAACGAAAAGCAGGTCATCCCCGGTCCTGGCAGAGGCGGCAAGGGCTTTCCTGAATCTTTCCTCCTGCTCCTCTACAAAAGAGGTGGCAAAAGATCGTTCCGAACCGGAAAGGGCAGCGGCCGGATCACGAATGATCCGCCCAAAAACCGACCAGGGGCCGCAAAGTGTTATAAGTGCCTGCCAGAGACGGCTCTCTGGAATCCGGTTCAGCCAGAGGTCCCTGTCGTTGGCAACTTCAACAATTTCTTTAAGGGGTTCTATCCTTTCTCTTTCTTTCCCGGAAACCGCTTTTTCCATCAGCCAGTCATGGTAAACCTTCGCTGCACAAAACCGGCTATCAGCAAAAACCCAGGGTCTGCTTCCGAACCTGTCTATGGTGCTCTGGTGATGGTCAAAGAATAAAGGCTCTTCTCCGGATGGGGAAAAACTGTCAATATTATCTATCGTCTCCGGTTTCTGGCAGAAAAGATCCAGAACAAGAAAGGGTTCCCCCCTTGCGGCAGATTCCAATACAAGAAAATCAACCTCACCGTACCCTGTCAGGGAAACTCTCAAAGGGCTGCGGGCTGGAAAGTTCCAGTACCATGCAACTGCCGCTGCAACAACACCGTCAAGATCGGTGTGACTGATTATGTGCAAACCGGCTCTGCTCATTATTTATCTCCTTTTTATGGAGTTGTTTATGATTATAGAACATGTCCGGAGTTCCGATATGTGAATAAGATTGTGAATAACTTTAAAGAGCCCAGTGGTAGGTTTCGTTATCTTTGGTCAAATTCATTCAATTTACAGTCTTTTTCTTGCAACCCCTGAAAACAGAGGATTTTTCCGGCACCCAAACGAAGAGGACAAAATGTGGATATGTGGATAACATTTGTGGATTCATCTATGGTAACATTGTGGCCGAAACCATTCGTATTCTAAAAGAGGGTTGAAAGAATTTGGAAGAAAGTATTACTAAAACGTGGCAAAAAATTCTTGAAATAGCCGAGGAAAACCTCCCTAAGGGAGCCGCAGACATCTGGCTCAAGACCTGTCTTCCCGTATCCCTGACCGACATGGTCCTTACACTGGATGTACCCAATGTATTCGTCCGCGAACAGATCCAGTCTCGTTTCATCGAAAGACTTATTGAAATCACTTCCCGCCAGGGCCTGGCTGAAAAAATCGTCCTGGAAGTCGGTGGAGGGGCAAAGAAGGACGAGATACGCAGGGCCGAAAAAATTACCCGGGAAACCGAACGCCCAAAAAACGGTCTTAATCCCGACTACCAGTTCGACTCTTTCGTCGTAGGAAAATCCAACAGGTTGGCTCACGCCGCAAGTCTCGCTGTGGCCGAGTCGCCGGGTGTTGCCTATAACCCCCTCTTTTTCTGGGGAGGGGTCGGACTTGGGAAAACCCATCTTCTTCACGCAATAGGGAATTTTGTGACAAAACATAACGAAGGTCTGAAAATTTCCTACATCAGTTCCGAAAAATTCATAAACGAGTTCATCATGTCAATCCAGAACAACAAAACCCACGAATTCAAGGTCAAATACAGAAGCGTCGATGTGCTTCTCATAGACGACATTCACTTTCTGGCAAACAAGGAGAGCACCCAGGAGGAATTTTTTCATACCTTCAACAGCCTGCACGACGCCAAGAAACAGATAGTCCTGACATCCGACAAACCTCCAAAGGATATTCACAACATAGAGGAAAGGCTTGTAAGCCGCTTTGAGTGGGGACTTGTAACAGATATCCAGCCCCCCGATCTGGAGACAAGAATGGCTATCCTGCGCAAAAAAGCGGCGATCAAAAACTATTATGTTCCGGACGATGTCATAGATTTCCTGGCTCAGAATATCCCCAGCAACATCAGGGAACTGGAAGGATCTTTAAACAGCGTGATGTTCTTCGCCGACCTTAATAACGAAGCCATTACTGTAGACAATGCTTCAAGATGGCTAAAGGATCTCATTCGCAGGTCTTCAAGAGGGCAGGTAACCATAGATCTGATCCAGCAAATAACTGCCGAGACTTTTGGTATTCCCGTATCGGCCCTCTCCGGTAATAAACGAACTTCAGAAATTGCACTTGCAAGGCAGGTGGCCATGTTCCTGAGCAGGGATCTGACAGGAACAAGCCTCCAACAAATAGGTTATACCTTCAACAGAAAGGATCACACGACAGTAATTCACGCATGTAAAAAAATAGAGGAAGGATACAAAAAGGATCAAAGATTGAAGAATATGGTGGATAATATCAGGGAAAAGTTGTGATTCAACTGTGGATTCATTTGAAACCATCCACAGAGTAAAGTTCCTGTTATTTTATTCTCAGGTATTGTGGAAAGGTATCCACAAAAATTTTCTTTCTTATACACAGTAAAAAGGCAATGGTTTAGCCTTTTTCTCTCTTTTCCACAAAAAACACACCATTATTACTAGAACTACTGATTTTTTATTTCTAAAACATAAATAGAGAAGGGGTGACTATGAATTGAAACTTCTCGTGGATAAGACAAAATTTCTTAAAAGCTGGTCACTTACTGAAAGAGGTGCCGGCCACAGAAGTACCATATCAGTTCTTTCTGGTGTCAAATGTGAGGCAGGACCAGAGGGTGTGGTTTTAAAGGCCACTGACCTAAAAACCTCCATATCCTGTCATGCCGAGGGGGTAAAAGTAGAGGAACCGGGAAGCGTAATATTCCCTGTCAAGATAATAGGGGAATTTTTCAAGAAGGCTCCAGGTGAATCTTTTTCGGTAGAAGTAAAAAGTGGAAAGGCTACTATGGTTTCCGGAAGCAGCGTCTATACATTTTCAACATATCCGGTATCTGAATTTCCGAGCCTTCCGACCTCCGCTAACGGGCAGCCTTTTTTCCGATCACTTGTTGGAGATATGAAAAGAATTCTTGAAGAGGGAACATTCTCCGGTTCGCCGGGAGAGGAATTTCCCCAATATTTGAGTGCCGGCCTCATACAGACAGAAGAAAGTAAAGTTAGAGTTGTTTCAACAGACGGAAGAAGACTTTCTCTTTCGCAGGGAGAAATAAAGATAGAAGGTGAACCGGATCAGGTTCTTCTTCCCCTTTCGGGACTCAGGGAACTACAGAGAGCCCTTGCAACGGTTGAAGCAGAACAGGAAATTGTTGTATCAAGAGATGATTCACAGGTATTTTTTGTTACCGATGGTATTGAGTTTTCAGTCAGAAGAGTGGAATCCCGTTTTCCTCCATACGAAAAAGTTTTGTCCTCTGAAAGGACCACATGGATAACGATCAACAGGGAAACCTTTATTGAAGCCCTGGAAAGGACCGAAGTAATAGTCAGGGATTTCAGCAGGATGGTGGTTTTTTCACTTTCTCCAGGAGGAGTCCTGAAATTGCAGGCAAAAGCTCCGGAGGTGGGTGAGGCATTTGAGGAAATCGAAGGAGACTGTGATGGAGAAGTTCTCAAAATAGCCTTTAATGTCAAATACCTGCTGGAGGGACTAAAGGCCCTTCACGGTAGTTCGGCACATCTTTCCTTTAACGGATCAAACGGCCAGATGACTCTTTCCAGGCCGGGAGAAGAAAGTTTCATGTATGTTCTCATGCCTATCACACTCCCCGAGGAGGGCTCCGCGGAAGAAATACAATGAAAATAAATATATCTCACTGGGAAGGATTCAGAAACCTGAAGCCCCGCCGCCTTGAATGGGAGGAGGGGCTTCATCTGCTTCTGGGCCCCAACGGATCGGGAAAAACCAACATTCTCGAGGCTTTTCACATAATGACAGGGTGGGGTTCCCTGCGGGGAGAGAGGGTCTCGGACCTTAAAAGGTGGGAGGGAACAGAAAGGGGAACCTTCCTGTCGGGAGAGTTCTGCGGAGAAGAAGAATTTATATTAAGGGTCGGAATATATAACAGGATATTGATGAAGAAGGGGAACGATCCTGTCAGGGCGTCGCAGTTGAGACCTCTTGTTCCGTCACTGTTATTTTTGCCAGGAGATCTGTCCCTGGTAGAGGGTTCTCCCGCTACAAGACGAAGATTGCTGGATCGCCTTTGTGCTTTATTGTATCCCCTGTATGCCTTCCGGCTTCATGAATACGGAAAGGCGCTGAAACAAAGAAATGCTTCCTTAAAAGCAGGGAGAAATCAAACGGCTACGGCGAGGGTTATGGAACCACTCGCAACATGGATATGGGCATGCCGCCTTGCGGCCACAGATCTTATTGGGAATGGTCTTGAAAGACCAGATTCATTTCTTCCCCGGGGAGTAAAGGTCGAACTCAAAAGGGGAGGAATGGGACTTGAAGATCTTCATGAAGATTTCTGGGAGTCCCTTAAAGCATCCCGTTCCAGAGAGTCGGCAACTTTTTCATGCCCTGTTGGGCCACACCGGGATGATCTGATCATAAACTTCGGAGAGAGGGAGGCCTCCCGCTGCTTCAGCCGGGGCTACCGCAGAAGGATCGCCGTTGCGCTTCTGCTTTCTTCAGGGAGGGCCGTTGAAAGGAAAACGGGGAGAAAACCTGTCCTTCTTCTCGATGAGGTAATGGCTGAACTGGACCTTGAGGGCAGGTCGGGGCTTATAGAAACCCTTCTTGGAACGGGTTGGCAGGTTTTTGCCACGACTGCGGAAATATGCACGCCGCAATGGCCGGGAAAAATTTGGAAGGTCGAGAATGGAGATATATCCGTATCATGATATTTGGGTTCTATGGGGGGACAGTTTTTGGAAGACCGGATATTTGATGTGATCGTCGTTGGAGGGGGACATGCGGGGTGCGAGGCAGCCCTCGCGTCGTCCCGAATGGGTTCAAGAACTTTGCTTCTCAACCTGCTTCTGGACAATGCGGCAATTATGCCCTGCAACCCTTCTATAGGAGGTCCGGCCAAAGGGCATCTTACCAGGGAGATCGATGCCCTTGGAGGAGAGCAGGCCATGGCTGCCGATGGATCCACCATCCATATAAGGGTACTGAATACATCAAAAGGCGCGGCGGTCAGAACTCTTCGTGCCCAATGCGATCTTTGGGATTACCACCGATGGTACAGGCGTGTCTGCGATGAACAGGAAAACCTCGTCGTAATTCAGGAAGAGGTTACGGATATCTGGGTCGAAGAAAAAATGATACGCGGGGTAAAAACAAGAATTGGCAGTATATACGAAGCGGCGAAAGTGATAATAGCGACGGGGACCTTCCTCGGGGGGAGGGTACATATAGGGCTTTCAAATTATGCATCGGGCCCCCTTGGACAGATCCCTGCCACGGAACTGAGCAAAAGTCTTCTGGAAACGGGCGTCACCGTGGGAAGGCTCAAGACCGGAACGACTCCCAGGATACATGCCGAAACAGTGGACTGGGCATCTCTTGAAAGACAGGACAGCGCTCCGGAGCCCCTTTGTTTCAGCCATTGGGGAACTCCCCGTATCTACAGCGGCTATGCATGCCACGCGACGAGGACCACATCACTGACACACGAGATCATTAATGGCTCCCTCGACAGGTCACCCCTGTTCACTGGAGCCATAGAGGGTAAAGGGCCGAGATATTGCCCATCGATAGAGGACAGGGTGGTGCGCTTTCCTGACAAGGAGAGCCACCTGGTATTTCTTGAACCGGTGGCCAGGGGCAGCCGCGAGATATATATGCAGAATTTCACCACCAGCCTGCCTCTTGATACGCAGGTCAGAATGGTGAGATCTTTGCCCGGGTGCGAAAAGGCAAGGATAATGAGGCCGGGATATGCAATAGAATACGACTTCATCCCCCCCACGCAGTTGAGACCATGGCTTGAATCAAGGGAAATCAGGGGTCTTTACTTCGCGGGGCAGACAAACGGAACATCTGGATACGAAGAGGCGGCCGCACAAGGCATTCTCGCCGGCATAAACGCATCCCTTGCCTGCAGGGGGGAGGAACCCCTGGTGATAGAAAGGTCCAGAGGTTACATGGGGGTTCTTGTGGATGATCTCGTTACAAGGGGTACTACAGAACCATACCGCATGCTCACGAGCCGATGTGAGTTCCGGCTGCTTCTCAGGCACGACAACGCCGACAGGAGGCTGGCCCCCCTGGGGCGAGATCTCGGGCTGATCGGGGACGAAAGATGGAAGATGCTCCAGGCAAGATGGAAAGAGATCGACGAAGAGATAGAAAGGCTCAAAAAAACCCGTGTTCCCCGGGGAATAGATACAGAAAAACTTCTCGAAGAGGCGGGGGCGGGGTCCTTTGTACCTGGTTCGACGGCAGCAGAAATCCTCAAAAGACCCGGCGTGACATGGGAGATGATAGCCAGGATAGCTCCCCCGGGGCAGGAACTCTTGCCCGAGGCAACGGAGAGGGCCACGATAGAGATAAAATACGAGGGATACATATCAAGGCAGATATCCCAGGTTGACAGGATGAGGCGAATGGATCAGGTGCGTATCCCGGAGGAACTGGACTATGGTTCAATTCGTGGTCTCCTGAACGAAAGCAGGCAGAAGCTGTCCGTCGCAAGGCCTTCTACACTGGGTCAGGCCGGAAGGATCTCGGGAGTCACCCCCGCTGATATAATGCTTATTGAGGTGTTCATGGAACAGAGGAGAAGGGAAGCAAAAAATGGCCGTCAGGAGAGGTAAAAGAAAGGGAGAAGTATCAGCTGTCGGATCTCTTCTTCTTTCATCTCTTTCAAAAGAACAGTCCCGCATGCTTCTTCTGGCAGATCTTGCATCCAGATGGGAAGAGGTTGTTGGCCCCAGCCGGGGAGGGAAGAGCTCCCCGGGCTCTCTTCTTGACGGAAACCTGGTGGTGACAGCCGTTTCGCCTTCGTGTGCACAGGATATCGGGATGCGAGCGGGAGATATGGTCCTGAAGATCAGGGAAAAATGGGGCCTGGACGTTTCGTCGATAACGGTGAAGGTCGGGAAGGTAAAAAAAGATCGGCATCTTCCCGGTAAGGCACGAAAGAAGTCTGTTGTGTTGCCTGAGCCGGAAAGCATTGACGAGTGCAGGGAAAAAATCAGGGGAGTCATTCCCAGGGAGGACGTCGCCGAAGGACTCGCGAGGCTGATGGCACAGTACAGGAAACGGTTCGGCGGAGGCCGGGCCGGAGAAGACAGGGGGGAAAACGGAAATGGATGGAGAAAGAAGATCCGCTGACCTTGGGCTCTCGGTTCTGGGAGTTGCTCTCGCTGTGGGGATTGTATTTTCATCGATTCTTGTCTCTTCGACGATAAAAGATGTAAAAATGGCCAACCAGACGATCGTGGTCAAGGGGTACGCTCAGAAAGAGGTCAAATCGGATATTGCCGTCTGGAATGGTCGGTTCACCTCGAGAGACCCGGACCTGGTTACCGCCTATGCAAGGCTTGAGAGGGACCTGAAGGTTGTGGTCGATTACATGGCCCGCAGCGGAATACCGGAGGAGAACATCTCCGTATCTGCTGTTTCGACCAGGATCCAGAACCGGAGGACCCCGCAGGGATACGAAACCAACGAAATTGAACAATACGTTCTTGATCAGACAGTATCGGTAAGTTCCAATAATGTGGATCTGGTCTCTTCCCTCTCCAGGGAATCCACCATCCTCATCCGTGAGGGAATAGAGTTCTTCTCTTATTCGCCGGAGTACTATTATTCGAAGATCGAGGATATGAAAATACAGCTGCTGGGGGAGGCCACCCTCAATGCCAGGCAAAGGGCAGAGCAGCTCGCCGTCAACAGCGGAGGAAAGGTTGGCCCCCTGAGGGCTGCCACCCAGGGAGTCTTTCAGATAACACCTGTCTACTCGACGGATGTCGATGACTGGGGCAGGTACGACACCACCACCATAAACAAGGCAGTAAAGGCAGTAGTCACGATACAGTACTCGATAGATTAGTGAGTCGGGAATGGAGTAGATCAAATTCAACTGCGTGAACGGTCAACGGTGAACGGTGAACGGTGAAAACCAAGGCGGCAGGAGACTGGAGGGCAGGGGAAAACCTGGAGGCGTGAACGGTCAACGGTAAACGGGAATCCGGATGGAGGTGAGCCCTATGGGTATTTTCAGTATAGCAACATTCAATGTCAATTCCGTAAGAAGCCGTCTTCCGATCCTTGATCGCTGGCTTGATGATAACAGGGTGGACTGCCTGTGCCTACAGGAGACCAAGGTCGAGGATGGTTCTTTCCCTGCGGGTTTTTTCGAGGAAAAGGGATATACCGTGCAGTACAGGGGAGAAAAATCCTATAACGGTGTGGCCATTGCTTCCCTTGTTCCCCCCGATGAATACGGTTTCGGACTTGGCGACGGGAAAGACCCCTCCGGCGAGACCCGCATTGCCTGGTGTCGGTTCGGGGAACTGTCGGTGGTGAATGCCTACGTTCCTCAGGGTAAATCCATAGATCATCCTGATTACCCCATGAAACTTGCCTTTTTCAAGAGACTCCAGGCATTGCTTTCCGGCCTTGGCGCACCTGACAAACCCCTTCTTCTTCTCGGGGACCTCAATGTTGCCCCTTCCGATATGGACGTGACCAACCCGGGGAACAAGCGGGATCATGTCTGTTTCCACTCGGGGGTCAGGGAGGCCTTTCACGAACTTTGTTCCATAGGGCTTGTGGATATATTCAGAAAACATCGCCCTGGCGAGGGTGAATTTACCTTCTGGGATTACAGGGTTAAGGGAGCTCTTGAGAGAAACATAGGCTGGAGAATAGACCATATTCTCGGCACCCGGGTTCAGGAGGGAAATTCTCTGGACTGTTTCTGCGATCGTAAACCCCGCTCCTGGGAGAGACCGTCGGACCACTCCGTTGTAGTTGCCCGATTTGAAAAGGATCAGGCCTAAAAGCGGGCAGGGAGGTTCCCATGACGAAGAACCGGAGAAAAAGGATCCTCAGGCACCAGAAACCGGGACTTCCCCCTGGTGAACTGGTTCATGTCGGGGACAGGAAGACCGAAGATGTGGCAATATCACTGTTCCGTTATTCCGCCGGTTCCCTGGAGGAGAAGCAATCCTGCCTCCTGAGCGAACTCCCCTCGCCACCCCCCCCAGGCGAAGTTGCCTGGTTGAACGTCATCGGGATTCATGACACCGAAGCTCTCGCGACGATCGGGGAGAAGTACGGGATCCACCCGCTGGTGCTGGAGGATATCTGCAACACGGGGCAGAGGGCCAAGGTAGAAGATTACGGTGATTACCAGTACGTTGTAGTCAAGATGGTCTCATGGAACGAAACGGCCATGGAGATAGAGGTCGAACAGGTAAGCCTCGTGCTTTTCGGCACCGTCCTTATTTCGTTCCAGGAAAGACCGGGCGACGAGTTCGGACCCGTAAGACAGCGGCTGCGCCTGGGAAAGGGGCGCCTTCGTAAACAGGGAGCCGACTACCTGGCTTACTCGCTTCTTGATGCCATAGTTGACGGATACTTCTTTCTGATCGAGAAAATAGGAGACAATGTTGAACTGGTAGAGACAGAACTCCTGGAACGGCCGGATCCGGGTACTGCGGGCCATATCCACGAACTCAAGAGGGAGATGATTTTCCTGAGGAAGGCCGCCTGGCCCCTGAGAGAAGCCGTGTCAGCCCTTGAAAGAAGCGACAGATTCTCAGGAAGCGGCACGGCGATCTACATGAGGGATCTCTACGATCATGTGATCCAGGTAATTGACGGGGTGGAAACCATTCGGGATATTCTGGCGGGGATGCTCGACATATATTTATCAAGTGTCAGCAACAGGATGAACGAGATCATGAAGGTCCTTACGATAATCGCCACCATTTTCATTCCACTGACCTTCATCGCGGGGGTTTACGGTATGAATTTTCACTACATGCCGGAACTGGGGTGGAAATGGGCCTACCCGGTCCTTCTTGGTGTTATGGGGGTAACGGCGGTTGGAATGCTTCGTTTTTTCAGAAGAAAGGGCTGGATCTAGGATTTGGGGAAAAAAGGCTTATCCACAAAATGTGGATAAGCCTGTGGACAAAGTTTTCTAAATACCGGGTTCTAGCCCGTAACTTACTACACGATTGATATTTCTGGAAATCTTTGGCCAATAATTTTCCACAGGACCGCCGTAATACCTTCCAAGGGCCCTCTGGGTGCTTCCATATGCCTGGAGGTACCTGGAAAGAAGCAGTGTGCCTGCAGCGATGCCTTTTTCCGGATCGTGAAGATCCCTTTCGCTGCGGATCCCTCCATGGACCTTCAGGAGGTCGGAGTGTATTCTCCATACCACCTGCATGACACCGGCAGCGCCGTATGAACTTCTCGCATCGGGGTTGAAATGGCTCTCCGTGTTGGCGACCGCAACGGCAAGAGTGAGAGGAACATCGTACTTTTTGCTGTAGTGTACGAAAGAAACAGCCTGTCTCCAGACCGTCTCCGCATCGATGTTGCGATTCTGGTGGATAATGTAGAGTGCGACCACGGAAGCGTTCTTCTGGTCGGCAGGCTTCATCTGCCACAATTTTCTGAGATTCGATTCCGGATCGTCCATGTGCCATTCAACGATGTCTTTCGGTTCAAGGTCCATTTCACCAAGAGCAGCGGCGACGGTGGCGTCAAGAGCCAGAACGCGCTTCGAGACGACACGGGCCCGACTCCATCTGGAGACGGCATCCGCCGGGGACTCCGCCAGCAAATCGCCTGCAGTCGTGTAGATCAGGAAAGAGGTGGTACAACCGATCAACAACGACAAAACGGAATCCCTCAGGATTTTTCGGATCAAAAGATGACCCCCTTCGGGTTTTTTGCATAATTTATACACTTGTTAGCGATATACCAACCAGGGTATTATACCGGGACTTGCAAAAAAAGCAACCCTGGTGTAAAATCTTACGCTTTGTTAAACATTGCACGGCAATGTAACGGCCAGGAGTGCTCCCTCATCACTTTTGAGGGCCTCGATCTTTCCCCCATGTGATTCGACGATCCTTTTGACGATGGCAAGTCCCAGGCCGTATCCCCCGGAGTATCCGGCACTTCTGGAGCGGCTCTTTTCGCCTCTCTGGAACCTTTCGAAAACGGCTTCCCTGACACTTTCATCTATCCCGGTGCCGTTGTCTTCTATCATTATTTTCCATAGGTCCCCGTGATGCTCGAGAGAGATCTTGATAACCCCTCCTGGGGAATCCCCAAATCTCTTCCTTGTATATTTAACCGCGTTGTCCAGCAGGTTACCGAAGGCCCGGTCGAGTTCGTCGGGCCTCCCCGTAAAAGGTGCAGGCCCATTTATGGTTGTTTCCCAGCGTATTGAAGAAGCCTGGGGGGTCTCTCTGTGGTAGGAGATAGCCTCTTCCATGACCCTGTCAAGTTCGACGAGCTCTCCCTTTTCGGGTGTAACCACCGATTCGAGCCGGGAAAGCAGAAGAAGATCGTCCACCAGGGTTGTCATCCTCTCTTGCTGAAGCACTATTTTTTCAGCCAGTTCCCTGGTTGCTTCAGGGTTCGGTCCGCCTTCGTCGAGAAGCAGTTCGGCTGCCGCCCTTATGGAGGTGAGAGGGGTCTGGAGTTCGTGCCCCGCGTCGGCGACGAAAGTTCTCCTTGTTTCTTCCAACCTGTGTCTCTCGGTAAAGTCATTGAGTACCACCAGGACACCCTGACCTATGTTGACGCTCTGGGCCTCCAGGAATGTCTCGGTTCGATCCCGGACAACGAAAGATTCGCGACGATCCTCTCCGCCGAAGGCACTGTCGATCAGGTCGATCAGTTCAGGTTTCCTGATAGCCCCTGTATAGAAGCACCCGTCCATCCTGCCAGGGATATCCCTGAGCAGTTTGCCAAGGGCGGCGTTCGCGTAGCGTATTTTTTTCTGCATGTCGACGACAAGCACACCCGTGGGGAGAGCTTCAAGTAGAGATCTCAGATATGCTTTTTCCCGGCGAAGATCCTCAAGGACCTCGTCGAGCCTCTCGGACATTCCCCCCAGTGCTGTGGCAAGGCGCTGTATTTCAAGGCTGCCAGAGCTGGGAAAACGCAGTTTTGCGCCGTTTTTTGTCTCGAGTGCGGAAATAGTAAGTTCTTCAAGGGGGCGGGTAACCTGTCGAATGAAAAAGAGCCCCGCAATGAGTGACGCTATGCCGGCAAATGCCAGAGAGACGAGGATCCTTTTTCTTGCGGAGGCAACGGCACTCTCCACCTCGGAGAGGGAGAGTGAGATCCTTACTACAAGGGCCTCCCCGTCTGGCCTGGCAGCAAGGCGAGCGACGTATATCTGGTCGCTCTCGATTGATCTGCTGTACCTGGTGTTAATACCGGTGCCCGAGAGAAAAGCCTCTCTTACTTCGGGCCTTCCGGCATGACTGTCCATAGTTGAGGGATCCGCCTCGCTGTCGAAGATAACCTTACCGTCCATGGTGATCAGTGTTACCCGTGTCCGGGCATCGCCAGCCCACCTCGTGACGTTGGATTCAACCCCCTTGACCCCAGAGTCCTGGAGCACTCCAGCCAGGATGGTCACTCTGGAAAGAAGATCATTTTCCGTCTGGGAGATCATTCTCTCTTCCACGCTGTTCCCGACAAGAAACCAGCCGGAAACCAGGGCAAGGACCAGCACGGTAGCTATGAGGTCGGTCATACGGCCTTTAAGAGTTCTCATCGGCGGCACCCTCTTCCTGAAGCCTGAACCCTCGTCCCCGGACCGTGTGGATTAGTCTCGGGTTTTCGGGATCCTTTTCAATTTTCCTTCTCAGTCTGAAAACATGCATGTCCACGGTTCTCGTATCTGCCGCGGCGTATCCCCAGACCCGGGCAAGGAGAGCATCCCTGGAAACGACACGTCCGACGTTGGCCGCGAGCATTTCGAGGATACGGAACTCCGTGGCGGTGAGATCCAGAGGGGCCCCGTCGAGAAAGGCCTCTTCTCTGTCATTATCTACTATCAGGGGACCTGCGCTTGTAATGGAGCCCTCTTCGGCGCCCCCTTTTGCCCGCCGAAGAAGAGATCTGACCCTTGCGGCGAGTTCGTTTACCGAGAAGGGTTTCTTCATGTAGTCATCGGCTCCCACATCGAAACCTGCCAGAAGATCCCTCTCTTCTCTCCTTGCCGTCAGCATGAGGACAGGCGTGTTTCTGGTGGAGGGGTTTTCCCTGATCCTCCTGCAGACCTCCCATCCGTCCATTCCAGGGAGCATTACGTCCAGGATCACCAGATCGGGCAGGGATGTCTCCGCCGCAAGCAGACCACTGTCACCGTCGTGGGCCAACTCGACGCGGTAACCCCGCCTCTTGAGGGCCTCGGCCACCAGCTCCGCTATGGTTTTTTCATCCTCGACGACAAGGATCCTCTCGGGCATTTTCTAGTCAGTCTTCCCTTCATGGGGCCTTCGGAAGTCTCCCGCCTTGACGAAAGAACCGGTTGTCATGTAGACGATGTGTTCGCAAAGGTTAGTTACGTGGTCCCCGGCCCGCTCAAGGTTCCTGGAGATCAGGATCAGGTGTGTTGCCTGTTCGATATTTCGCGGGTTCTGCATCATCAGCATCAGCAGTTCCCGGAATATCTGCCTGTCCAGGTCGTCCACCTCGTCGTCCATTGCACATACCTCGCGCGCAAGGGCTGAGTCCCTGTTCATGAAGGCCTTCAGCGCCTCATCGGTCATCTCCCTGATCCTCTCGCCCATCCTGGGAATATCGATAAGAGGTTTTATCAGCGGTTCGTGGAAGATCTTTCTTGCCACCTTTGCTACCCCGCTGCCCAGGTCCCCGATCCTCTCCAGGTCAGTCGCCATGTGTAGGATGGAAGATATGGTCCGAAGATCCAGCGCCACAGGCTGGTATCGTGCGATCATCATGAGGGCCTGTTCGTTTATCTCCTGGGTGATCGCGTCCAGAACATCGTCTCCCTGTATTACCTTCATGGCAAGAGCCTCGTCCTGTTTCTGAAGGGCCCATATTGAATTGCTTATGGCATCTTCGGCCAGAGATCCGAGTTTAAGCAGGTTTTGCTCGATAGTAAGAAGACTCTCGTCGAACTCTTTGCGTCCTGTAAGACTTGTCATTGCCCGATCACTCCTCTGCCAGCCTATCCGAACCGGCCGGTAATATAATCCTCTGTTCTTTTGTCTTTGGGGGAAGTGAACATCATCTGCGTCGGCCCCGATTCGATCATCTCTCCCATCAGAAAGAAGTCGGTGGTGTCAGATATTCTGGCGGCCTGCTGCATGTTGTGGGTCACTATAACGACGGTGTACCTGGTTCGCAATTCACGGACCAGCTCCTCTATGCGGGCTGTAGCCATGGGGTCAAGGGCCGAGGTCGGCTCATCCATAAGAAGGACCTCCGGCTGGACTGCCACCGCGCGGGCGATGCATAGTCTCTGCTGCTGCCCCCCCGAGAGGGCAAGGGCAGGGGTGTGCAGTTTGTCCCTCACCTCGTTCCAGAGGGCCGATACCTGGAGACTCTCTTCGACGATATCCCGAAGGGAGCCCTTGTCCCTGTCGCCGTGAAGCCTGGGGCCGTAGGCCACGTTGTCGAATATGGACATGGGAAAGGGGTTGGGTCTCTGGAAGACCATTCCGATACGACGCCTCAGCAGGATCAGGTCGGTCTCCGGGTCGTAGATGTTTCCTCCGTCCAGTTCCACTGTCCCTGTAATTCGGCAGGTGGTGATGAAGTCATTCATCCGGTTAAGACACCGCAGGAAGGTGCTCTTTCCACACCCTGAGGGGCCGATCAGGGCCGTAACGGCCCTCTCCGGAATTTTCAGGTTTATGTCCTTGAGGGCCTGATTGGTTCCATAAAAAAGATCCAGGTCCTGAATTACGAATTTGTCATTTCCCATTGGAAGAACCACCTTCCGTCCCTAACGCTGGGCTCGCTGGCGGATCCGCAGCCTTGCCCGCCAGAGCACGCCCGTCATTGTCATTCCGAGCACGAAAAAGAGCAGGACCAGGACCGTCCCGTACTGGATCGGCCTGGTTTTCTCGATGTTTGTTCCCGCTGTCGCAAGAATGAGTATGTGATACGGAAGAGCCATTACCTGGTCGAAGAGGCTTTTGGCGAAACGGGGAGCATAGAACGCGGCTCCGGTGAATATGATCGGGGCCGTCTCCCCTGCCACCCTCCCAACGCTCAGGATGGCTCCCGTTATTATCGAGGGAAAGGCAGTGGGAAGCACCACCTTGCGGATGGTCTGCCACTGAGTGGCCCCAAGGGCATAGGAGGCGTCCCGGTAGTCCCTGGGCACGGCCAGCAACGCCGACTCTGAAGCGCCCACTATTACAGGAAGAGCAAGGCACCCCAATGTAAGTCCTGCCGAGAGAAGGGATGAACCGAAGTTCATCAGGATGACAAAGAAGGCGAGGCCGAAAAGACCGAATACCACCGAGGGGACCCCCGCGAGGCTTCGAACGGCCAGCCGGAGCAGCCTTGTAAACCAGTCGTCACGAGCATACTCCACCAGATAAACAGCCGTGAAAACACCGACGGGGAAGGAGAAACCCATCGCGACCAGCACCAGTTGAAGAGTGCCGACTATAGGAGTCGAGATACCACCGGCGGTCATCATGCTTCTTGGTTTTTTCGTCAGGAACTCCCAGCTCAGGGCGCTCCAACCCTTTGAGACCAGGAATGCCAGTATCAGGACAAGCATCGCGCAAACAAGGATCATCACCGACCAGAGCATTATTGTCGCGGCCCTGTCCTTTGCCATGCGTCCGGTGCTCATGAGCGCCACCTCTTTCCGCGGCTCTCGATCCAGAGGGCCGTCATGTTGAGGGCAAGGGTCAGCAGAAGCAGCAGCAGCCCGGCAAAAAAGAGAGCGTAGTAGTGGTCTGAGCGGAAAGGGGTCTCCCCCATCTCTGCGGCTATTGCCGAGGTCAGCGGGCGCACAGGGTCCATCAGGGAACGCGGAATAATCGCGGAGCCGCCCGCCGCCATCAGTACGACCATAGTTTCCCCGATAGCCCTCATTACTCCCAGAAGTGCGGCAGTCATAAGACCGGGCAGGGCAGCGGGGATCACGCTGCGAAGGACTGTCTCGATCCTTGTGGCGCCGAGGGCGAAGGATGCGTCCCGAATGTCCCTGGGGACGGAGTTGAGACTGTCCTCTGCAAGGGACGTTACTATGGGGATGATCATTATCCCCATAAGGACGGAAGCGTTTAGAAGGTTAAGCCCCGTTATGATGTCGAAATTTGTAACCATCCATGGGGCGATGACCACCATACCGATAAAACCGAGGACCACCGAGGGGAAAAACCCAAGGATTTCTATAACTGGCTTGAGAATTTCCCTAAGGGTCGCCGGGCAGACTTCCGAAAGAAAGACAGCCAGGGCAAGGCTGACTGGCAGAGACAGAAGAGAGGCGGCGAATGTAACAGAAAGTGATCCCACCAGCAGGGGAAGCATCCCGAACTCCGGCGGGTCGTAGGTGGGGTACCAGTGAATCCCGAGAAGAAGGTCGGACAGGGTGACATGGGCAAGAATGGGAATGCTGTCACGGACCAGGGAGTAAAGAATGAAAAGCATTATCGCCACGCCGAGAGAGGCGACGGCCATAATAACGAGGCGGGGTATCCTGTCCTCTTTAAGAGATGTCGTCACGGTTCAACCCTCCTTTTTGTGAAGTGAATAAGGGCCCGAACCCATTATGTCAGCATGGGTTCGGGCCGGGAAACAGTAATTATGTATCAGGGTCTAGCGAAGGGAGACGAAACCGGACTCTGCTACTATCTTCTGGCCTGCATCACTGAGGATGAAGTTCATGAAATCCATGACTTCGCCAGTTGGCCAGCCCTTTGTGAACATGTAAAGGTAACGTGAAACAGGGAAAGATCCGTTGAGCGCGTTCTTTGAGGTTCCCTCTATGCCGTTTACAAGGAGAGCCTTTGTGCTCTTGTCGAGGTAGCCGATGCCGATGTAGCCTACAGCCCCCGGGTTGCCGGCCACGGACTGGACCATGGCTCCGTTGGATGCCACGACCTGGGCGGCGGGCATGATCTTTTCCTTGTTCATGACCTTCTCTTCCCAGACCTCAAAGGTGCCGGAACTGGTGTCGCGGGTCACAGCGGCAATTTTCTTGTCGGGTCCGCCGACCTCTTTCCAGTTGGTGATCTTGCCCATGTAGATGTCGCGAAGCTGGTCAACGGTAAGGTCCTTAACGGTGTTGGAGGGATGTACCACCGGTATGATGGCGTCGACGGCTACCGCGAAGGGAACCGGATAGGAGCCGTTCTTGACGGCTGCTTCAACTTCGCTCTGCTTGATGAACCTGGAGGCGTTTGCAATGTCGGTGGTGCCGTCGATGATCGCCTTGATGCCGTTGCCGCTGCCGCCGCCCGAGATGGAGATGTTGACTTCGGGGTGCGCTTCCATGTAGGCCTCAGCTGCTGCCTGGGCAATAGGAAGAACCGTGGTGGAGCCGTTTACCTGGATCTGGCCAGCCATGGCCGACCCTGCGAACATGCCGAAAAAAAGAGCAGAAACCGCAAAAAACACTCCGAAACGCTTCATTTTTATTTTCCTCCTTGAAAAGGGTACCGGCCTTTTGCCGGCCTTTCTGGGAGAAAGTATAAGGAAGTGTTGTAACGTCTTTTCATCGGCTTTGTAACGGTATTGTAACAGAAACATAGCCGCTTATATAAACTGATAAAGATATGACAGAACAGCAAAGACACGGGAGAAAGGAGACAGACAGGAAGCAGGGAACCCTTAAGGGCATAAACGGTGAACGGGGAGGCAGCCTGATTTTCGGTGGGACCGATCGGGTTCCCAGATACACCCTTGTTCTTTTTGTTCCCTTTTTGATCTCTTTCTGATATCCTTCTCGCGGAAGTCCAAAAACCCCGAAATGAAGGGAGGTTCCGCCATGGCCAACCGGAGTCGATGAGCAGCTATGCGAGTGCGGGTTCCGCGCTCATTCATCGTTAGTGATGACTGCTGCCCAACTTTTGTCCCGGAAGGTCGCCGGAACTGTCCCTGATTCTTCTCCGATGGTAATTTCCATCCTTTCCTCTCCGGCTGAAAAAAGATTTTTCTAAAACCTCGGGCAGCGTGGTCGCCGATCTGCATGCGCGTACGTCCATGTGTGTTGCTCATCGCCTGCCGGAAGTTTGATCCTGACGAGATCAACCGGAGTAATGAAACATCACAAAATGGAAAGGTGGAGTTGAAGGTAATGTTTTCAAGCCTTAACAGACTATTGATGTCCCGGATGGGACCGGCGGTCACGGGAGCGGTTGTCGGGATCCTCGCGCCTCTACTCAGTTTCTGGGGCAACCCCGCCAACATGGGAATATGCGTCGCCTGTTTCAGCAGGGATATAGCCGGAGCTCTGGGTATGCACAGGGCTGCGGTGGTGCAGTACATCAGGCCGGAACTTTCCGGCTTTATCCTCGGATCTCTCGCGGCGGCTCTTGTTTACAGGGAGTTCAAACCCAGGGCAGGTTCCTCCCCGATAATACGGTTCTTCCTTGGCATGTTCGCCATGATCGGGGCGCTGGTCTTTCTGGGTTGCCCCTGGAGAGCCTATATCCGCCTCAGCGCCGGGGATCTCACGGCAATCGCCGGCATAGCCGGTCTCACTGTGGGTGTGGCCATAGGCATCTATTTCCTCTGGACCGGTTTCAGCCTTGGACGAAGTTACCAGGCCAAAAAACCGATGGGGATGATCATGCCGGCTCTGGCAGTCTCCCTTATGGCTCTCCTTATATTGGCTCCGTCCTTTGGCCCTGACGGAACCGGGCCGATATTTTTCTCGGAAAAGGGACCTGGTTCGCAGTTCGCCCCGATCTGGATAGCCCTGGGCGTTGGTCTTATTGTAGGCTGGTTTGCCCAGCGCAGCCGTTTCTGCACCGTCGGCGCCATTCGTGACCTGATCATGCTGAAGGATGGTCACCTCTTCAAGGGTGTCCTGGCCTTCATCGTTGCTGCATTCGTTACAAACTTCCTTCTGGGACAGTTCAACCCCGGCATGGAGGGACAGCCCGTAGCTCACACCAATCATCTCTGGAACTTCATGGGGATGGTCCTTTCGGGTCTGGCCTTCACCCTTGCGGGCGGATGTCCGGGAAGGCAGTTCATAATGAGCGGCGAAGGTGACGGCGACTCCGGGATATTTATCCTCGGCATGATCGTCGGCGCGGGGATCGCACACACCTTCAGTTTTGCCAGTTCCCCGGCCGGACCCGGACCTTTCGGCCCTGGCGCTACCATCGTGGGACTGATCTTCTGTCTTGCCATCGGTTTCCTGATGAGAGAAAAAGTAAGCGTATAGGGGGGTAATAATATGAGCGAAAGTACAAAAGTTGACGCCCGGGGTCTATCCTGCCCCCAGCCGGTGGTGGAGACCAAAAAGGCAATGAACGTCCAGCCCGGGGGTAAAATAGAAGTGTTGGTCGATACGGTAACCTCCCGGGAAAATGTTTCGAGGCTGGCACGTAACCAGGGATGGGAGGTTTCGGCTGAGGATCTTCCCGACGGCGGGTTCAGGGTTATTCTTACAAAGGCGTAAACGGTCAACGGTAAACGGTGGATAAAAAATCGAAAAAGGCAGGACCGGAACTGGTCCCTACTGTTTACCACTCACTGTTTACCGTTTACCGGTTTTAAGGAAGGATGTGTCCCCATGCGGTTGACGGAACTTTCGCACAGCAGCGGCTGAGCGGCCAAGATAGGTCCGGCGGACCTTGAAAAAATACTTAAAGATCTCCCCGGCCAGAAGGAGGGATTCCTCCTGACCAGTTGGGCTAATGGTGAGGATGCGGCCCTCTGGATGGTGGACGAACAGAGGGCGGGGATTTTCACACTGGATTTCATAACTCCTGTTGTGGATGATCCCTTCATCTTCGGCCAGATAGCCGCTGCCAACGCTCTGAGCGACGTCTTCGCGATGGGGGGGCATCCCCTGGTTGCACTGAACATCGTGGGGTTCCCTGTAAATTGCCAACCCCTGGAAGTATTGACAGAGATTCTCAAGGGTGGGCAGGACAGGGTCACAGCTGCCGGGGCATTTCTGGCGGGGGGGCACAGCGTCGAGGACGAGGAGCCGAAATATGGCCTGGCTGTCTACGGCGAGGTTGCATCCGACGGGATATGGAAGATTACCGGTGCCAATCCGGGGGATTCCTTGATTTTGACTAAACCCCTCGGAACAGGTGTGATAATAACGGCGTTTCAGGCGGAGATGGACGAACCAGGAGAGATCGACGCGGCGGTCGATTCAATGCGAATGCTCAACGACCTCCCGCGAAGGCTACCGAAAGACCTTTTCCGCGCGGTCCATGCCTGTACCGACGTGACCGGTTTCAGCCTGGCGGGGCATCTTCTTGACATGCTTTCGGGAGGCGGCATCGGGGTCAGGCTGTTTACAGGGGAACTTCCGCTTTTGCCAGGAGCCCTCGAAAAAGCGGATATGGGACTGGTTCCGGCAGGTTCATACCGTAACAGGGAACTCTATTCCCCCAGGGTCGATGGACTCGACAGTGTTCCTTCTTCCCTTTCCGACCTGATTTTCGATGCCCAGACATCGGGGGGGCTACTGTTGGCGGTTCCAGACGAAGTTTCAGACAAATTCGTCGGTCTTTGCAAATCATCCGGGTTCTCCCATGCCTCGAAGATAGGGGTTTTTACCGAAGGCCCGGGTAAAATATCTCTTTAAAACAAATTCTGTAAACATGAGGCGGCTCATCCCGTGTTTTTGGGGGGCCGCTTTTTGTATTCATTATCCCAGCCATCAGGTTGGTCTGCCCTGTTTCATTCTGGTAAAATAGTGATGCTTTCGATAACCATTTCCTGGAGGTGTCAAAAAATGAGCAAGGCGGAGCGAATTCTGGATTTCGCCATGAGAATGGAACTTGAAGCCAGGGATTTCTATCTTGACTCCCTTCAGAAGGTCAGCCGGGCCGACACAAGGAACCTTCTCTCGACCTTGGCCGAGTGGGAGAAGGGCCATTACGACTATCTCAAGGGGCATAAAGAGAGCCTTGCCGGGTCGGGTGAATGGGCCTCCGGCGCGCCGTTTCCCGATGAGATAGCAAAAGGCGAAAGGATCGTCAGGGAGAAAGAAAAAGGGGCCGAGACCGATCCTCCCCTTGGTGAGGCATCATCGGATTTCAGTGTTCTGAGGATGGCTCTGGCCATAGAGACGGATTTCGCAAAGTTTTATGGAAACGCCGCAAAAAACATGGAGGATCCGAAAGGGAAAGAAATTCTCCAGATGCTCTCCGAATGGGAGGGCGGTCACCAGGACTATATCAACGAGCAATACAGGGCATTGCACAGGGAGTTCATGGACGAGATGGGGTTCGAGCCCTTCTGAGCAGGACCGTAACGAAAATACCCGCAGTTATCCAGAGGGTTCCCGTTATCAGCGGCAGCATGAGGTCTATCCCGGTTAGCGGGCCGAAGGCACCGTCCAGCAGGTCCAGTGCTGCCTGGTTGGGCAGAAGGTAGAGTCCCGGGTGACGGATAAGAGCGAATCCCGTAAGGGAAGGTATCTGTATAAAGGCGGCTACAGAAAAAGCGGCTATGCTTCCTCCTCCGCGAAAGATGATTCCTGTTATTGTCCCGAAAAGACAGCCTAAGGCTGAAGCGACCATTGCCCCGACTATGAAGGGCATCCAGTTGAGTCCCCAGTCCCTGAAAAAGAGAAAAAAGGGGAGACTCTCCGCCAATGTTGCCGCCAGGATAGCCCCCGCAAGAAGGGAGGACCGTCGAGGCCAGTTTTCTTCGAGGAGATTTTCTGCCCTGTTCCTTGAGATAAAAAAAGCCGTTAGCGAGACAAGGGGGAGAAAGAACAACGGGAAAGCGGCCTCTATTACGCTTGTCTCTCCGCAGGTGATCACGAGGAAGAGAAGCAGCAATGTGGCCCCGACTGCCGGGACCGCCGCCTTCAGTCTTTTCGTTTCCTGTTCGGTGAGCCTGAAGACGTTGATCTCGGTGCGGTTCATTCAGCAACTCCCCCGGGTCCATTCCCTTCTGTTTCAAATACCTTTTCGGCAAGCAAGATGTACTCCTGTCTTATCGTCTCTATCCTTGATGCAAGCGCTTCCCTTTCGGGTATCCCGCGCAACATGCTCCTTATGGGAGTCAGTTCGAAAAACCGGTTTTTCCGCGATGGAGTGGTCGTGGAAAAGACCTCGGCCAGTATTTGCAGGTCGTCTCCCATCCTGAAGTCGTCCCTTGTCTCCTCGTAGCCGAAAAGGAAGAAGATCTTTTTGAACCCGGACCAGGCAAGGGCAGAGAGACACATGGAACAGGGCTCGTGGGTCGAAAGAAAGACGGTTTCTTCCGGAGAGGGTTGGTCCTTCATCCGGAAGAACTGTCTGATTGTGACCATTTCGCCGTGAAGGGTAGGGTCTTCCCCTCTTGTGTTGGTCCCCGCCGTCAGTAGGGAAAGGTCATCCCGTGCAAGAACTGCTCCACCAAAAATATTGTGCCCCTCGGTTACGCCCGATCTGGTTATGGGCAGGATGTCCTTCTCGATTACCTCCAGAAGCCTTGAAACGATCTTGGTTTTATCCATGGAAATCCCTCCGATACCCACAAAGATAGCAGAATTAACCCGTAGTGGAACCCCCGAGATTTGCGACTTGATCTGTGTGATAGAATAATGGCACTTGAGGATCATCCACCTGGAGGTGGGCTAAATGAGCGGCAGCAAAGCGGTTTTTTCCGCTGGAACGGATAATCTGGCTTCTTCTCTCTTCGAAAGCAGGTCAACAGGCGTTTGCCTTATTCAGGAAGGGTTGGTAAAGACCATCAACCCTGTCCTTGAAGATCTCACAGGCTTCAGGTCGGAGGATATCCAGGGAAAACCATGGGGAGATCTGGTCCATCCCGAGGATAGAAACCTCTTTTTGTCCGGTTCGGAGAAGAACCTGGGGGCGATGGAAAACCCCATCCACTTCCGGATGAAAAGCAAAGAAGGGGATACCCTGTGGATGACCGGGACCCTGACCCCGACGGTTTTTCACGCTCGCCCCGCCCTCCTTGCCCTTCTTGCTGATGTCTCCGAACACGAGAAGATCCACGAGGAGTTCAGGAGCAGAGAGGAAGACCTTCTGAAGACGACCGAGGGAACCCTCAGGGCCATAGAAAAAATTGTGGAAATGAAGGACCCTTTCATCGCCGGACACCAGAGAAGGGTTGCAAGGCTCTCATATGCCATTGCCCGATACCTCAACTTTCCGGAATCTTCGGCCAAAACCCTCAGGATGGCTGCCCTGGTTCACGATGTGGGGAAGGTATCCATACCGATCCAGGTCCTTGCCAAACCGATGCACCTGACAGACGATGAATATAGCATCGTCAGGATGCACCCGCTTATTGGATACGAGATACTCAAGGACATAGACCACCTGGCATTCGTCGGGGAGATCATATTGCAGCATCACGAGCGCATTGACGGCTCGGGATATCCTTCAGGTCTTACGGGGGACCAGATGCTGCCCGAGTCAAGGATAATTTCCGTGGCCGATGTGGTGGAAGCGATGGTCTCCCAGAGGCCCCACCGGCCTGCCATGGGTATCGAGGAAGCTCTGGCCGAGATCCGGAAGGGACGCGGGATAGAATACGACATGGAAGTGGCCGATGCCTGCGTTGCCCTTTTTCATGACCTTGGTTTTACCCTGGAAGCGGAGTCGGAGGGGGCCTTTTAGGGGGCCCTGGTCACTCGTGTCGGTCGGTTTCGTCCATCCTGAAGACGGGATTCCTTTTCTTGAGGACCTTCTTGTCCAGGTACCGGAGACCCCTGTTTACGATCCAGACAATTACTACGCACCCCCCGGCGAGAAGGAACTGGTCTATCGCCACGGCGATTCCTATCCCGGCGGTGAAGAGGATAGATGCGGCAGAGGTAAGGTAGATCACCTTGCGCCTCTCGGGGTGTTGCATTATCGTCCCCGCTCCGATGAAACTGATCCCCAGGGCTATGGCCTGTATAACACGGATGGGATCGCTGCTGATAAGGTCTGTCCCGCATCGAACCTCTCCGAAATAGACGATTATCACACTCCCGAGAAGGGTGAAGAGAGCCGAAGCACCCCCGATAAGCATGTGAGTCCTCATTCCGGTTGGTTTTCCGATCATTTCCCTCTCGAGCCCGATTATTCCCCCCAGGATCATTGCGAAAGCGACCTTGGCAAGAGAGAAAACCTGTTCCTCAAAACCCATGACGAAACCCCCTTTCGGATCAGGGAACCTTACGGATACATGATATCCCAAAGACGCCCCTCGGGCCCGGTCGGGTTGACTTTTCTAATTATTCCGGTCCTTGTTCTGGTTCTCCTGCTTTTACCATTTTCATGCCGGGCCCTGGCGGTACCCCAGAACGCCTTCCGTTTCGTCGATGAAAGTTTCGACAAGCCGCTGGTCCCGGTTTCCAGGATCACGACCCTTCAGCAGGAGTTCAGAGAAAGGTTCTTCTCTCCCTGGAACAGGGAGATCCCTTCCATCTCCCGCGAAAATGCCCTATGGGCTTTCGATGCCTGGAAGGAAAGGTTGCCCTGGGGCGAAAACCTGAGGCCTCGTTCCCGGGAATTTCTGGAAAGCCTCAAGGTGAACTGTGCCATGAACGATTGGGGCAGCCTGAGCCGAAAGGCCATTGCCTGCGGGGATTCGGACCTTAGAGCCCTGCCGACAGACCGGCCATTCTTCCGTGACCCGTCCCTCGCTGGCGAGGGCTTCCCTTTTGACTATCTTCAGAATTCCAGGGTAAAGGCCGGGGAACCATTATTCGCAAGCCATTTTTCGGCTGACGGAAGGTGGATCTTCGTCGAGGCCGGCTATGCGGCGGGATGGGTGGATTCCAGGGACGTCGCCTTTGTCGACGAAGAGACCGTGGGAAAATGGAGGGGGATGCCCCTCGGTTTCGTCCTGAAAGATGACCTGCCGGTGAAGAACCGCAGCGGAGCCTATCTTTTTTCGGCCAGAACAGGAACGGTCCTTCCCATTGTTTCTGCAGGAGTTTCGGGAGGGCCAGTAAGAGTCGGTGTCCCGACCAGGGGACGGGATGGCAAGGCTCTTCTTGAGGAGGCCCTGCTGCCCGGGGGGGCGGTGTCGAAGGGACCTTTGGAGTTCACCCGCTGGAACGTGGCGCTGGTGATAAACGAAATGCTGGGGACGCCCTACGGGTGGGGCGATTCAATGGGGAACAGGGATTGCTCCGGCACGATGAGGGACCTCTTCGCTGTCTTTGGTGTATGGCTGCCGAGAAACTCTGCGGCGCAGGCAAAGGCATACCCCTTCGTCTCCCTCGAAGGCCTTGCCGTGAAAGAGAAAAGGGAAAAACTACTGCTTGAGGGGAACCCTTTCGTGACCCTTCTGAGGGTTCCGGGGCACATCATGCTTTACCTGGGGGAGTACAGGGGCGAACCCTGTGTCTTTCATTCATTCTGGGGTGTCCGGACCACCTCGAGCGGCGCCGAGGGGCGTCACGTCTTTGGGGCTGCGGTCATAACCACCCTGTACCCGGGTAAGGGTGTCGAGGATTTCGACACCTCACGGGGGGATCTTCTCGAGCGCCTGGCAGGGATGACCTTCCTGACTTTGGGGCCCTAGCCCCGGTCCTTGGAGGCGTTCATTCGGTCGTCGGCGGCCTTGAGGACCGACGTCAATTTTTTCCCGTCCTTGGGACAGCAGGCAAGACCGAACTCAGCGGAGAGGTTCATGGGGATACCCTTTACCCGCAGGTTCCCGAGACCCCTGATTATCCGGCTTATTGCCACATCTGCCTCTGCAGGCCCGGTGTCCGGCAGCAGGACAACGAACTCGTCACCACCGAAACGGGCCACGAAGTCGCAACTTCGCAGTGAACAGGATATGGTCTCTGCCGTCGCCTTGAGGGCGGCGTCGCCCATGAAGTGTCCGTAGGTGTCGTTTACTTCCTTGAACCGGTTCATGTCCAGCATTATCAGGGATGTCTTTCCCCCGCTTCGGGAAATGCGGTTCTCCTCTTCCTCGATCCTCTGGATGAGGGCACGCCGGTTCGGTATACCTGTGACAGAATCCGTCAGGGCCATGGATTCCATCTCCATTACCAGTTCGATATTTTTCCAGAGCGATGACAGGTGTCCCGCAAGAATGGTGAAAAGTTCTTCGTCGGAGGTGTCAAAAGGCCCGGTTCCCTCTGCCGAGATGACACCGAGAACTCTCTCTCCGTCCATGACGGGAACATCTATTTCGGAGACGCTATTTTTCACAAACTGGAAAAAGTCGGGAGAAGAAGACACGTCCGGGGTCACTATCATGCGTTTCTCTCTGGCAGATCTGACGGAGAGCCCTTTCCCCGACATTCTGAGCCTGTCGCTTATGATGCCGTATTCAGAAGGGTCGATCGAGGTGGACGCTATTATCAGGGGGGTGAAGAGTTTTTCCTTATCACTCGACGTGTTCTCCACAATGCTTACATTTGTGATGGACATCTGTCGGTCGAGAAGCCTTACTGTTTTCTCCATCAGGGGGGCAATTTCGTTCTCACTAGCCAGTTCCTGCGATATTTCGTGGAGCACCCGCAGTCTCGATGCGCTCCTTGAGAGGTAAAGCCCTTTTTCCCGTTCCCTTGTTATGTCGAGGAAAGTCTCGATGGCGCCGCTGATGGTGTTCCCAGGCCCGAAAAGAGGGACTGCAGTAAAGGAGAGCCACCGGCCACCGTTGATCTTCGGAAGGAAAAACTCCACTTCCAGTCCACCCCTGGTACCTTCAAGGGGAGAGCAGGATTCCCCGTAGATTTTTTTCACTCTGTCCAGCCCGGCACCCTCCAGAACAAGTTCCGCAAGAACGGGTCTCTTTGCCTCGTAGAAGGGCCTCCAGGGTTCATCGGAGCCGATCATGTCCATGGCGGATACTCCGGTAAGCCTCTCGCAGGCTTTGTTCCAGTGGGTGACTTTGTGGTCTGTGTTTATCACGAATGCCGGTATGGCAAGGTCATTAATGATCTGAGACGCGGAGGAGCTCTTTTCCGCAAGATCGTCCCTTGTTTGCAGAAGTCCCAGCAGGCGTGGAACCGCCCACAGGGCCGAGGCAAGAAGAAACAGGGAGACCGCCAGGCCCAAAGATTCCTGGAGCAGGAAAAACTCCGGGAGCGCATTGTCTGACATGACAAAAAGGAGCATCCGCAGCCTGCGGAAAAGCATAAGAACTCCCGTAACGGCAACAAGAACTACCGCAGGGTGTTTCCTTGCGACGACAAGGAGCCTCATGGCCGCAAGTGTCGCCGCTGTCTGAAAAATCATTGAAAGGGCAAGAACAAGCAGGGATGCATTCATTGGTGCTCCTCTTTCCTGTTTACTTGCAACTTAAATTATTTTAAATCTTTAGAATAGTGAGCGTCAACTTTTCGGGATGCCCTTATCGATGTCTCACTGTGATATATTGTTCAGGTGGAAAGAACACTCAGGGGAGTGTGACCAATGTCTGGAAAGACTGTTCTGGATAGTCCAGAAAGGGAAAAAATCTTCAGGAGGGACAGATTCACCTGCCAGTTCTGCGGCAGGACCTTCCCCGAGGTCCTGCTCGATGTGGACCTGTCGCCTCTCTTCGGCAAACGGGGGAAGGAGATGGTGACTTCCTGTTACGAGTGCACCCGCAGGAACTGGCTTAACAGGGGGAGTACTGCCCGCCCCGAGGGCACGGGTGCCGATGATGCCGTTGTGCTGGAGTGGAAAAGGCAAAAAGACTGGTATTCCCGTTGGCTGGACGAACAAAACATGCCTGTCCCGAAGGTCGGACAGGAAGCGGACCAGGACAGCGATACGGGACGGGAAGCAGTAGTGGATAACATTACCAGAACTGACGAAAACCTTAAGCAGGTTTTTGCACCCGAAGCAAACCTCGATGATGAAATTATAGAGATAGAACCGGGACCGGAACCAGAACCAGAACCGGAACCAGAACCGGAACAGAAACCGGAACCAGAACCGGAACCAGAACCGGAACCGGAACCGGAACTTCGGCTTCATAATGAAAATGATGGGGCACCCGATTTGCCCTCGGGGGGAAGTCTTCAAGGGATAAGGCAAAAAGATATTTCCTCAGGCTCGGGGATGATACCGCCGGATCTTTCCCCCTTCTGG
>NPIE01015432.1_pt1 | contig 30169 bp, 27 predicted proteins | sample 8637661 | NCBI WGS metagenome assembly NPIE01 (sample SAMN07420842, study PRJNA396082) | bioreactor metagenome | isolation source: sample BA12 brine-fed electro-methanogenic bioreactor BA | place: Japan: Kochi | collected 2016-12-09 | reverse complement strand
TACCTTCAGCATATACCTCACCCCCAATATCTACCAGGAAGCGTTCAATCCCTTTCGATCGAAGGAATTCAGCCACCAGGTCGACGGAATAGCCCTGGGCAATGGCATTGAAATCAAACTGGATGCGAGGATCCATTTTGACTACCCTCCCGTTTTTTATAGCAACTTTCTCAAATCCAACAAAGTGGAGGATGCTGTCCACAGCCCGCTGGTCCATCTTCATCCTGTTCTTAAATCCAAAGCCCCATGCGTTGATCAGGGGCCCAACGGTAAAGTCAAAATAGCCATCCGTTTTTTCAGCTACCTCAAGGGATTTCCTGAAAATTTCCAGAAATGTATGATTCAGAGCCACAAGGCTATCCCCCTGGTTCACCCTTGACAGGATGGAGTTTGGTACCCACATGGAGGCAACCATATCAAAATCATCCAGCAGGGAATCAATCTCAGGCTGCAGGTCCCGCCCGCTTTCATCAAAATAGGTAATTGCATAATAGGTTCCCTGGGCTTCACCCATGAACTTTACCTGATGATACTGATTACAGGAAGTCAGGAATACCATCAAAAGGATAAAATAAAAAAATTGACGCATTGGTGAATTGGATTTTGAAAACACGAAATTACAAAAGTAATGGTTTAAATAAGCATCTTACATCAGGAGGTCGGAAACACAAAAAAAGCCGGGAACTTCCCGGCTTTTTTTATATTTCCTAAAATATCAGTCTTTCTATATCAACCGCCAAAATCATCAAAGGCGATCATTTCTTCCGGTACGCCAAAATCATCAAGCATTTTGATCACAGCCTGGTTCATCATAGGCGGACCACAGAAATAATATTCAATTTCTTCCGGTTCCGGGTGATCTTTGAGGTAATTGTCAATAATCACCTGGTGGATAAAGCCCGTATAACCATCCCAGTTGTCTTCGGGTAATGGTTCCGAAAGGGCAATATTAAATGTGAAGTTCGGGAATTCCTTTTCAATTTTTCTGAATTCATCCACATAAAATAGTTCCCGCATAGACCGGCCGCCGTACCAGTACGAAACCTTTCGGTCGGTTGTTTTCAAAGTCTGGAACAGGTGGAAAATGTGCGAGCGCAGGGGCGCCATGCCGGCACCGCCACCGATGTACATCATTTCGCGTTTTGTGTCCTTGATAAAGAATTCACCATAAGGCCCTGAAACAGTAACCTTATCTCCCGGTTTTCTTGAGAATATGTATGAGGAGCAGATACCCGGGTTCACATTCATGAACTGGTTTTTCTTTTTATCCCAGGGAGGCGTAGCGATACGAATATTCAACTTTACGATATTACCTTCCGCAGGATGGTTGGCCATGGAATAGGCACGGAAAATGGGCTCAGGATTCTTCATTTTCAAATCCCACATATTGAATTTATCCCAGTCTTCCCGATATTCTTCCTGTACTTCCATATCCTTGTAGTCAACTTCACATTTGGGGACATCAATCTGGATGTATCCGCCCGGTTGAAAATCGAGGCTTTCACCCTCCGGCAATTTAACCACAAATTCTTTGATAAAAGTGGATACGTTTTCGTTGGAAATAACTTCGCATTCCCATTTTTTAATTCCAAAGATCTCTTTCGGAATACCAATTTTCATATCCTCTCTTACTTTCACCTGGCAGCCCAAACGCCAGTTGTTTTGCTGTTCCTTTCTGGTGAAATAACCTTTTTCCGTTGGAAGAATAGATCCGCCACCATCAAAGACCTGGCATTTACACATGGCGCATGTACCTCCTCCTCCGCAGGCGGAAGGGAGATAAATATCCTCATTCGACAGTGTGCTCAACAAAGTAGAACCCGGATCAACTTCCATTTCCTTTTCATCGTTGATCGTAATTTTCACCTTGCCTTGCGGGGTCAGCTTTTTCCGTGCAAATAACAAACCTGCCACCAGCATCAGGATGATCAGCAGAAAGACCACTATGCTGGCAAGAATTACTCCTCCGGTGCTAATTATTAATGTCATATTCTATTTAATCTTTTCCGTTAATAATTTACAATTTAATACCCAGGAAACTCATGAATGCGATTCCCATCAATCCGGTTATGATAAAGGTGATGCCCAGTCCTCTCAGGGGAGCCGGCACATTTGAATAGCGAATTTTTTCCCTGATGGCAGCGATGCCCACAATGGCAAGGAACCAGCCCACACCGGAACCCAGTCCGAATGAAACGGCCTGGGCAATATTCGGATACTCCCTTTCCTGCATAAACAGGGAACCACCCAGGATGGCGCAGTTCACAGCGATCAGTGGAAGAAATATACCCAGTGAGTTATAAAGGGTGGGTGAGAATTTCTCAACGATCATTTCCACCAGCTGTACCATGGATGCGATCACAGCGATAAACATGATAAACGTAAGAAAGCTTAGATCAACTTCGGCAAATTCGGGACTGAGCCATGCAAGTGCACCCGGTGCGAGGAGATACTGGTTGATCAGGTAATCGATCGGTACCGTGATGCCAAGGACAAAAATAACCGCTGCTCCCAGTCCGACTGATGTTTGAACGGTTTTAGATACCGCCAGGTAAGAACACATCCCCAGGAAGTATGCAAAAACCATGTTGTCAATAAAGATCGACTTGACGAATATGTTAAAAATTTCTTGCATTTTGCTATGATTTATTTTTTATTCTAATCTTTTCCTGTTCCTGAAAACAAAATTCAACATTCAACATTGAATTAGTTCTCTTCAATCAATTCCCTCGTCCGGGCTCTCTGTATCCAGATGATCACACCCACAATTATCAAAGCCATCGGGGGCAGGATAAAGAATCCATTGTTCTTATAACCCAGTTCATAGAATCCCTCCGGAAGGATCTGCAATCCCCACAGGGTACCTGAACCAAAAAGTTCACGAACAAAGCCTACCGCCAAAAGGATCCAGCCGTATCCCATGGCATTTCCAATTCCATCGAGGAATGAAGGCCAGGGCTTGTTGGCCAGGGCAAATGCTTCCAGACGTCCCATGATGATACAGTTTGTAATGATTAATCCTACGAATACTGACAATTGCTTACTCACATCGTAAACAAAGGCTTTCAGAAACTGATCAACCAGAATTACCAGGGCTGCAATAACAGTCAACTGAACGATAATTCTGATACGAGGAGGAATTCCTTTGCGCATCAGCGAAATAACCACATTGGCCATTGCCATCACAAAGACTACCGAAAGGGTCATTACAAAGGCCGGCTTCAGCTTTGCTGTAACAGCAAGTGCCGAACAAATTCCCAGAACCTGAACGGTGATTGGATTATCCCGGTTCAGCGGGTTTGTCAGTAATTTTTTGTTTTTGATTGAAAACAAGGGTTCCCGTTCTTTCTTTTCTTCGCTCATTTATCTAATGTGTTTTTTTACAAATGGAACATACAATTTCAATACATCATTCAGCATTTCGGATACACCATTACTGGTAATAGTACCTCCCGAGATTGCATCCACACCGTGGATCCTCATATCCTGCGGCAGCATATTGATGCCTCCTTTAACCACCTGTATGGAAACAAACTCATGGGCTTTATTAAAAATAGTTTTGCCATAAAACTGATCCTCAAAAGGCTGGGTATTAATTTCAGCACCCAGACCCGGGGTTTCGCTTTTATGATCAAAACTAACGCCAACCACTTCATCGAATCCGGAGCCCAGTGCAATATTTCCCCATATGGGTCCCCAGAGGCCCTTTCCATACAAGGGAACAATGTACACGGTATCTCCCCCCTGCCGGGCAATGTATAAAGGCATATGATAATTTTTGCCTTGCGATTGCTTGTACAGTTCTTCTTTCATTTTGAGTTCAAAAGGTCTTACATCCCCTTTCAGCAACTTGCCATCTTTGTACTCGCTCACGATGTCTCCATTCTGATCGATGGCAAGCTCCGCCAGAATATTTTCCTGGTATAATTGGATAGCATCTTCAGGAGAGGAGCTTACATTGGCAGCAGCGAGAATACCCTGCATCTTGTCGACTTTAATATTTTTATCCTGAAAGGGTTTCAGCAACATTGCGGCCCCTGAAAGCACAGCTGCCACCAGGATCACCATGATTGTTGCGTAACGGAATATATATGCATTTGTATACATGTTCGGTCTGCTTTATGCTGTTTCTAATGTATTTTCAAGTCTTTTTAAACGCTTCTTAATATTGGAACGGAGCACATAATGATCGATCAATGGTGCAAATACGTTCAGCAGCAGTATGGCCAGCATCATGCCTTCGGGATAGGCCGGGTTAAACACCCTGATCAGTATTGCGATCAGGCCAATCAGAAATCCGTAGATATACTTGCCCCGATTGGTCTGGGTAGCAGTAACGGGATCAGTTGCCATATAGACGGCACCAAAGGCGAAGCCCCCCATTACCAGATGCTCGTAGAATGGGATTTGCATGTATTCATTCAGTGCCCAGAGGTTGAACAGCAATCCCATGACGACACCACCGGCAACTACCGAAAACAATATTCTCCAGCTTCCAACACCGGTTGCAATCAAAACGATTGCCCCGAGGATAATGGCCAGGGTGGAAGTTTCTCCAATGGAGCCGGGGATAAACCCATAAAACATATCCATGGTGTCAGGGATCTTGTCGATGTTCCCCACCAGTGCATCTCCCAAAGGAGTTGCACCTGAATAGGCATCGGCTTTTTCAGCGATCCATACCTGATCGCCCGACATATCCTGTGGATAGGCAAAGAAAAGGAAAGCCCGTGCAGTCAGTGCAGGATTCAGTATATTCATTCCGGTACCGCCAAAAACTTCTTTCCCGATAATCACTGCAAATGCCGTGGCAACAGCCACCATCCAAAGTGGAACATCAGGGGGCATCACCAACGGGATCAACATCCCTGATACCAGAAATCCTTCGTTCACCTCGTGGCCACGCGACTGGGCAAAGGCAAACTCAATTGCCAGTCCGGTCACATAAGAAACCACGATGATCGGGAATACTTTCAGAAATCCATACCAGAAGGTTGGCCAAAGAGGCATTTGCTCACCGATGGAAAGAAAATGCTGGTAACCCACATTCCAGATTCCGAAGAGGAGTGGTGGGATCATTGCCATCACCACAATACTCATCAACCGCTTCATGTCCATTGCATCCCGGATATGGCTTCCAGAAGAAGTTACCTTATCAGGAACAAAAAGAAAAGTTTCGAATGCATCAAATGTTGAATGCAGTTTCTCAAACTTTCCTCCCTTTTCAAACTGCGGTTTAATTTTGTCAATATACTTCCTTAATGCTTTCATTCAAATACAAAATATTTTGAAAATTAAGTCATTTCTTTTCTCATCAAATCAAGACCCTGCCGAACGATCTTTTGCATTTCCGTTTTGGAAATATCAATGAATTCGCATAAAGCAAAATCTTCTTCATCCACCTCATAAATTCCGAGCTGCTCCATTAGGTCTATATCTTCAACCATAATGGCTTTCAGCAATTGCATGGGATAAATATCAAAGGGGAATACCCTTTCATATTCGCCGGTCATTACAAAAGCCCTGTGACCTCCGTGAAGATTGGTATCCAGGCGCCATTTCTTACCGGGCCTGAGCCATGACAAATACGAATGGGATACGCTGTATTTATTGAAACCGGGCAATGCCCAGCCAAAAAGCTCATAATAATCTCCTTCAGGGACCACCGTAAGCTGGTCATGATAAAATCCAAGATAACCTGTTTTCAGAATCTTCTCGCCAGTGAGCACGTTGCCACTAATGTACCGCTTGTTTGTGTTCTTTGTCCGTCCATCAACCAGTTTGTCGATAGCAGCTCCCATTTTTAATTTAAAGTATGATGGTTTTTCCACTTCCGATCCGCATAAGGCAACGATCTTCCGGGCATCATACTTTCCAGTGAGGAACAATTTGCCAATGTTGATCACTTCCTGCGGACGCAAATACCAGATGAAATCACCTTTGTTGATTGCTGCAATTTTATTGGCCTGCACACCAACATTCCCGGCAGGATGGGGTCCTTCAAAATGATTGATCTCTACATTCTTTGAATTGCTGAACACTTTTGATTGCCCGTTTTCGGGCCTTGTATTCAGATAGATCTTGTTGCTGGTAAGTTTTTTCAAAACGTCCAGTCCGGCCTGAAAAGCATCTCCCTGCCCGTGCACAATGAAATCATAATCGGGTGCAAGAGGTGCTGAATCAAAAGCCGAGATATAAATGGCTTTGGGATCATCTTTCGGATCTGCGATAACCGAATAGGGGCGTTGCCTAATTACAGGCCAGATACCGCTTTTCAGCATCTTGTCAACAATTTCTTCGCGACTCAGGCCTGCCGGATCTGCTTTTCCGAAATCCACATATTCATCCGAGCCATCAGTCTGGATCTTAATTTCCAGAAGCACTCTTTTGGGACCCCGCTTGATCTCCGTAACCGTACCGCTGACCGGAGAAGTAAACTGTATGTTATCCCTGTATTTGTTAAAGAATACGGGCGACCCGGCTTTGACCTTATCGCCTTCTTTAACCAGTAATTTTGGAAAAACACCAATGAAATCCGTGGGCTTCAGGGCATAAGATTCTGCGTGATATTCGGAAAGAATTTTTTCCGCTTCCCCTGCAAGATTTATGTCTAGCCCCTTTTTAATCTTGTATAACTTCGGCATAATTGCTTAATCAAGGATTTTAAAACTGCAATTTTACAAAAAAATATTCAATACCTTTCTATATGAACTTGTGTTAAATCATTAACAGTAAGCTGCCGACAAAGATATAAAATATCCAAAAATTTAGATAAATAAATATTGATATATTTCACGTTTTTAACAAATCCATATCATGAAATAGCCTTACCTTTATCAGCAAATTGAAGCTGGAATATGAAAACAAAATTTATCATCATGCTGGTAAACCTGATGTTGCTTTTGCCTGGAGCACATTACGGGCAAAGCCTCAAAAGCATTGAAGCTGATACTGTTTATAAGCCAAACTCCAACCAGGTATTCAAAGACAACATCAAGACGGTAATATTGCGCAACAATGTTGGTGAAGGATCCTATCCGATCATCAGTTTAGCGGGTAATGAGAAGCTTTTTCTGAGCTTTGACGACCTGCATGCCGACCTTAAAGATTACCAGTATACAGTCACCCCCTGTAATTATAACTGGACAGATGCGGACCTAAAACCATATGAATTCCTTGAAGGATTCCAGACTGACCTGATCGAGGATAATGAAAGTTCATTGGGCACAGAATATCCTTACACACACCATTATATCAATTTTCCGACAGATTACCTGCAGATTACAAAAAGCGGCAATTACCTATTGCATGTATTTGAAAAGGAATGGACCTCTGCAAGCACCATCCTTAACTACCGTTTCATGATAGTCGATCCCAGAGTAAGTGTTAGCGGCAAGATCAAGCGGGCCATGACGGGGGAAGATGAACAGGGATATAACCAGATGCTGGAGATCGCAGTTAATCTGGGAAGCAACTACTATGTGAATCCAGCCCAGAACATCAGGATCAACATTCTGCAAAACGGGCGCTGGGACAATGCAAAGGCCGGCATCACCCCCACTACGATCATCGGGAGTACAGCCGAATTTTACAACAATGAGCAACTGGTCTTTAAAAGCGGGAACGAATACCGGCATTTTGATTTCAAGGATTTTAAATACCATACGGAAGAGATCCGTGACATCGAATCCACACCAATGGGTTATGTAGTGAACCTGAACCCGGATAAAAGAAGGACTTATGATCAATATTATTCGAAGCAAGACCACAATGGGCGCTTCATGATCCGGACGCAAAGAGGAAGAACACCCGAATATGAAGCTGATTATGCTGAGGTGAACTTTTACCTGCCTTACGATTTTCCAATTGGATTCGGGGATTTATATATTACAGGACAGTTATGCAATGGTATTCTTTCAACTGAGGCAAAAATGAAATACAACTATGCAGAAAAGCGCTACGAAAACACGCTCCTGCTGAAGCAGGGCTATTACGAGTATTTATATGCCTATCTCGAAAAGGGGAAAAGCGTGGGAGATGTCAGCTTTATTGAAGGCAACCACCTGGATACGGAAAACGAATATCTCGTACTGGTATATTACCGGGAACCCGGGAGCAATTATGACCAGTTGATCGGTAAAGGCGTGATCCGTAAATAGATGATCAGGCCAGCCCCTGCTTTTGCATTTGCTCTACCATTTCGACTGCGGACTTCTCAACAAGGGTATAATTCAAACCAAGTTGCTTTTTACTTTTTGTGGTATTCAACCTGATGGGGTAAGCAACATTTCTGCTTATGAACTTTGCATTTATTCCGAAAATCCAACCCATCAGGTAAAGCAGCCACTTTGGTGTTTCGCTTTTTGGCAATTTGTATTTCCCTTCAAAATGTGTTCTGATTATACTGGCTAAATCAAGCAGTTTCATGGTCCTGTCTGCAAGGATATGCCGACCCTCCGCATCATCTTTCTCGAGGGCAATGATATGGGCCCTGGCCACATCCCTCACATCCACGAAACCAAACCAGAGTTCAGGTACACCCATGGCATACTTCCCGCTGGTCATGTCCTTCATGAGGTTCAGACTTTCAGAATTCGACAAAGCAGTAAGTGAGGGACCGATCACAAAGGATGGATTGATCACCACCAGTTCCCATTGTCCCTGTTCTTTGGATATTTTCCATGCCTCACGTTCAGCCAGAACCTTTGAATACGAATAAGGCTGATGCTTAACTGAGCTGGAATAATTCCAGTCCTCTTCGGTAAATTCGACCAGTTCCTGCTCCTGCATATCTATGGCATCGCCATGTACGGCTGCCACACTGGAGGTAAGCACAACCTTTTTCACCGTTCCTGAACTGTCAGCAGCGCCCAGCACATTCCGGGTTCCTTTCAGGGCAGGGTCGATCAGTTCTTTCTGCGGGTCCTTAAAGCGCAAAGTAAATGGAGAGGCTATGTGCATAATGGCATCACAACCCCTGGCTGCTTCATCAAAAGAGCCTTCATTCAATAAGTCAGCTTCCCAAATTTCCAGAGCTCCTTTGCTGTCTTCGGCAATTCTCAGCAAATGCTCAAATTTAGCTTTGTTGCTTTTATTGCGTACCGTAAGACGTATTTTATATCCCTTTTCAAGCAAATCTTTTACGACCCAGGAACCGATATAGCCGGTTCCTCCGGTGATCATGATTGTTTTAATTTCCATATCATTGATTTTTAATTATTAACAAACGAAATGCGCAATTGTTTTAGTGTGTTTTGTAATCTTATTTGGGTATGTGGCGGGCATAAAGTTGCAGGGGTATTGGGGTGCAAGGGTATTGGGGTGCAAGGGTATTGGGTTAATCGAACTTATTAAGATTTTTGCTTATAATGGTAAATAAGGTCTTTTTATTGATGGGTTTGCTGATATAGTCATTGCATCCGGCCTCAAGTGCTTTTTGACGGTCACCTTCAAGTGCATAAGCAGTTTGGGCAATAATGACCACTTCATGATTAAACGATCTGATTAAACGTGTGGCTTCATATCCATTCATTTCAGGCATCTTTATATCCATCAAGATAAGGTCAATGTTTTGATCCGTTCTAGCAATCTCAACAGCTTCCATTCCCGAAGCTGCAGAATGTATACTTTTGCATTTATCCCTGAGTACTTGTTCAAGAAAGAAGCGAGCTGACGCATCATCCTCCACTATAAGCAGGTTTGGTTTTTTTGTGAAAGATGATATGTTCTTATCCAAAGCTGCATTTTCATTGATAAATGCGTCCTCTTTTCCATTTTTAAAAGGCATAGTAAAAAAGAAGCTTGAGCCTCTACCTTCTGTGGAGTTGAGCCATATTTTACCGCCAAGCATTTCAACATAGGCCCTTGTGATTGACAGGCCCAAACCTGAACCTTCATAAACTTTAACATCAAAAATATCAGCCTGAACAAATCGGTCGAAAACTGCCTCTTGCCGGTTGGCAGGTATACCGATACCTGAATCCTTTACATAAAACTCCAGCCAATTCTCCTGGGTTTTCAATCCAAATTCCACATATCCTTCCGGCGTATACTTAATGGCATTCTTAAGCAGATTGGTAAGAACGGATTCAAACAAGGAAGGATCGGTTTGGATCTGCAGATGAAGAGGCAATTCAGTTCGATTCAGTATTAGCTTTAAACCTTTTTGTTCGGCTTCCGGCTTAAAGAAATTGTACAGGTTATCCATCTCATGTATTACATCCACTTGTTTTAAGTCAGGAACGACAAGCCCGGTTTCAATCCTGGAAATATCCATGAGATCATTCACAGTATTCAACATCCGTTTACCGCTTTTTTGAATGATATCAATATATTTTTGTTGCTCATCATCCTTAAGTCCTGGTTCGCTTAAGAGATATGTAAAGCCAAGAATTCCGTTCATGGGGGTGCGAATCTCATGGCTCATATTCGCCAAAAAAGCGGATTTGAGGCGGTCGCTTTCCTCTGCCTTCTCCTTAGCAAAAGTCAGCTCCTTTTCAATGCATTTGCGCCTTTGTATATCTTCTTCAAGGCTTCTGGTTTTTTCCTTCACTTTTTGCTCCAGCATTTCATTCACCTCTTCAACTTTCACTCTTTCCTGTCTCAGCAAATATCTGTAATAAAAATCGCGGCGGGTATAGTATTCCAGAGCATAACCTCCAAACATTCCCAGAATATTGGCACTGGCAAGAAAGAAAAAGTTGATATATACCACATTTGCATCAACTCCCGGAAACAAAAGTGTGGATAATACATATGAAAGAAAGATCAGCCACCCTGAGAGGCTGGCCCAAATAAAACGAAGCTTGATAAGCATATAACAATAAAAAAGAACCAGCATGGCTCCCGGATAGTAGTGGTTCCGGCCCAATTCAGGTGAAATGATCGTCATAACCACAATACCCACACCAGCTGTAAGCGTTGCTATGACTGCTCCAAACTGCCACCACCGATAAAAGTTCCTGGTGAAAGAAAGAATAAAAACTAAAAACAAAACCGGGACCACAATCAGGAAACGGACAATAAAAAGCTGGGTTTTTACTTCCGGTAAAACCATCGAATCCAGCAGAGCAAAAGCAGCATAGTAAATGATACCCAATAAGAAAGAGATGCGTAATAGCCTGATTGAAGACTCGTAATAATCCACTTTGAATTTCCTCTCCAGTTCACCGGGAAAGGCCAAAGTTACAATACTCAAATCCAGCGGAGGACGATTCTGCTTTGCTTTTGGAAAAAACTTTCGCAATGACTCTTGAATAGATTTCAACATTCACCGAGGCTTTAAACCTACCTTTCTGCCTTTAAATATAAGCAAATTCTAAAACAGCCTTTTATTATAAATCAAAATCTTTTGACATTATATTCAACATCTTCAATTACAAATTTTGCATAGCTGTATTTTCCTTCATCCCGGTGATATACTGCATCCGCATTCCTGGGGAGCATGAATCCGTTGATGTTGGCATAATTTTCAACCGGTGTGGACCAGGGAACCTGCACAAAGTCTTTTCCTCTCAATTCAGAGCGGTCTTGGCTGAGAAAATCAACAATTTGTCCTTTTTCATTAATAGTGATCTTAGCAGTAATACTCTGTTTGCCGTTGGTATATGCAGCCCTGACATTAGAAGCATCCATCTCTTCCCATTCGATCCTTTTGTCGATCAATGTAGCTGGTGCCATCATACACATATCGTTAAACATGGTTACGGTTTCACTCTTGTCCATGACCGGTCCTTTTTCATCCACTACTGTAAACAATCCAAGCAATTTGATGAGCATCATTGCTTCTTCATTTTTATACAAGTGGATCCCTCTGACCGGCAAACCTGCCTTTCTGGCTTTTATGTAAAATAAACGTGTGGGATCATCAAAGAAAGTGTATTGCTCTGCACGGATTCCCATCCAGGGTTCATCCGGTCCTCCACGCATCTGTCCTTTCAGCAACACACGCATGTTGTGGATTTTATCCTTTCCAAGAGAACCGGAATATTTCAGGTATTTTCGGATTAGCAGAGGGAGATGTTGAATATCTTTTTCGCCCAGTATACCGACAGGAAGGCCAGCTGTCCTTTTGAGATTTTTCTCTACCTCTCTGACAAATTGGTTTTTCATGATAATTTAAAAAGTTTTTTAAGCAAATTTACAAAGCCCGGAAATCATTTCCTGAAAATACGAAAAGCATTTCCGGTTTTAAAGGTAAAATGACGCTGTGCAAGATAGCTGTATGCAACCACAAAAACTGTAGTTATGGCTTTAGATATTGTGGGCCAGATGTTCAGGTATTCAACAAATAGCTTTAGTAAAAGGTAATTTAACAATATGGCACCGGCAACAGTAAGAACGTAACGGACCAACTGTTTCCTTCCCCTGAGCAAGGAACGTGTAAAGGTTACATACTTTGCAAGAAGAAAACCGGTAGTGAAAGTGATGGGAAACACAAAGATGAATGCGGCAATATAAGGACTGATGGCGACTACACCAAGGTTTACGATCTCTTTGTCAAGAATGAAGTTATAAAAAACAAAATACAGAAAGATATCAAGTGCAGTATTCAAACCACCGGTAGCAGCATAAGTAAATGTTTCATGCGGGAAGACCTTTCTAAACGGTTTGTATAACCAATCGATAATGCGGATGAAGTATTTGCTAAAACGAAGGCAGGCTGGGAATACAATGCTGGCTGGAGGTTTTTGTCCAGAAGCAAAACCATTATTATCGCTGCCTGCTTTTGTTGTATTCTTCAAATTCACTACGCTTCTTTGGGGGGCAAAATTAATTGAAAAAGACCAAACTGGCTCCTCCCCGACAGATTCATTTTATATCATTCAATTGAAAAGACTACTTTTGAATATTAACAAGAGACAGCAATCTTGAACATACTACTGACAAACATATGGATTGCCAAATATTCCGGGACAGAGGTATACATAAGAGACCTGGCAATTGAACTAAAAAAGAAGGGTTTTGGTGTTGAGATCTTTTCACCAATCCTTGGAAAGCTGGCTCAGGAAATCCGGCAAGCAGGTATCCACATTACTGATGATACCAGAAAGATAAAAGACACGCCTGATCTGATCCATGCTCATCAGTACCTGCCTTCTATGGAGGTGATCTGCAGATTTCCCGAAACCCCGCTGGTATATTTTCTTCATGACAGGACTTATTTTGGTGATGTCCCTCCCGCATATAGCAAAATCCTGAAATATGTGGCGGTTGATTACAATTGCCTCGACCGCCTGATCATCGACCAGAATATTCCAGCTGAAAAAACAGATGTAATCTACAACTGGGTCGATACGGATAAATTCAAAATGCGAGGAACTATCGCAGGCAAGCCGAAAAGGGCGCTTGTATTCAGCAATTATGCCAATGAAAAAAATTATTTTCCGGTTTTAAAAAATGCCTGTGAAAAACAGGGCATCCATCTTGATGGAATTGGTATTGGACTGGGTAAAATGAAAAGTGATCCCGAAAACATACTGCCTGCATACGACATTGTTTTTGCAAAAGCCAAAGCAGCCATGGAGGCCATGGCCACAGGTGCGGCTGTAATCCTATGCGATTACAGGGGTTTTGGCGGCATGGTGACAACAGAAAGTTTTGATTTCATGCGCCAGTATAATTTCGGAATGAGAACACTGGAAAAGGAGATCACGGAGGATCTCGTGATCCAAGAAATAAAAAAATACAATCCCGAGAGAATCAAAGAAACAACAAATAAAATAAGGCAAGAAGCTGGATTCAAAAAAACCTTTTCACTTATCATTTCACTCTATAAGGAGCTCCTGGATAATCATCTTAAAAATAAATACAGTTTTGATCTGGGAAAAGATAATCAGTTGATTAATGAATACAAATCGATAAAACACATTCTCTACGAAAAGAAAATCAATACGTTAAAAACAAGTCTTTTAGAGAGGAAAGCTGAAATTATACAATTACATACCCACGAAAAAAACCTCATTCAGGATATCCTTGATATAAAAACTTCTTTAAGCTACCGCCTGGGCAGAGCAATGACCTTTCCGGCGAGAATAGTATATGAAGCTTTCAGGTACAAGAATTTCTGATGTAATGTTGCAGTGCAATTCTCACCTGTTCATTCAAAACTCCTTCCGGGGTTGCCTTTTAGCTTGCCCCCATCTTTCACATTTCTAGTCACAATGGTGCCTGAACCTATAAAAACATTGTTTCCGATCCTTATATCGGGCAGTATGCAACTACCCCCTCCGATTTTTGTATTTTCACCAATGTGCGGGGGGGCAATTTTTCCATCAATGAATTTATCATTCATGGTGATCACACCCGGGCCAACAAAACTACCTGATCCTATCTTTACACCACGTGTGATGTGACAGCCCGTTTGTATACTAACATTATCCCCGATGACTACATCTCCACAAATATTACAATGTGAACCAATGGTGCAATTTTTCCCGATCTTTGCTCCGTGCTGTATCATGGTCAGGGATCCGATCCGGGTGCCGGCACCAATCTCCACATTTCGCTGAACTTCCGTCAAGGATGGATTATAAAACTTTACTTTTTTAAACCTGTACCTGTACTTTATCCTGTTTAGCATGAACATTCCTCACAAAAAAATTAAAATAAAACTTCATAAAATTTCACATGGACCTTCAACCCGCTTCTTTTCGTCCATACCTGCCATTACCCGGGTGCAGCCCCAGTAAGTCTCTCATGACGGAAGGAGACATCAGCCTGCGTTCATTTGCCTCTGCCAGCCGGTGTATCCGTTCAAGGAGATCAATATTCCTTGCAAATTTTGTCCGTTTGCGATCGAACCAGATATTGTCCTCCAGTCCAACCCGGACCCCCCCGCCAAATGCAATGGCCAGGCTATTCATCCTCAACTGCTCATTTCCTATTCCAGCCATCGACCAGTAAGAATTCTCCGGCAAATCGTTGATCATCACACCGGCATGCAACATGTCGGCCTGGGCACAGGCAATATTACCCAGAAGCAGGTTAAAATAATGAGGTTGGCGCAACAAACCTTTACGCTCAAGATAAATTGCATAATTGATCATTCCTGCATCAAAAGCCTCCAGTTCTGGTAAAATATTTCTTTTATTCATTTCAGAACACAATGACTGTATCATATCCGGTGTATTGACGCTTTCAATCTTATTGAAGTTCAGGGAACTCAGGGTGAGGCTACCCATATCCGGCTTCAGGTCTCCTTCCAGCAAAAGCGGGTCGATCCTTTGTTCAAAGTCTTTAAAGGTCCTGCCGCTTAAGGAAACACAAACGATAACATCCTTGCTGATCTTACGGATTCCTTCAATAATTCTGGCATAGACTTCCTGTTTATATGTTGGCAAACCGGTCTTTTCGTCGCGGGCATGCAAATGTATCATAGTAATGCCAAGTTCAATGGCCTTGTGTGCATCTTCTATGATTTCATTGACAGAAATCGGCACAAAAGGAGTCATCTCCTTCATAGGAATCATCCCAGTGGGTGTGAAGTTAATAATCAGATCTTTCATCGATATGCTATTAAAAAGTACGTATGAAGTAATAATAAGAATGAAAACTGATAATTTACAAATATATGAGGATTGTTCATAAAATCATATTGCCTGGCTTTATTGATAACACCCTGTTCGACCTCATATCCTGGATCAGATCACAGTGTAGTATTCTTATTCATACCTTAAGGATTCAATCGGATCAAGTTTTGCAGCCTTGGAAGCAGGTACAATACCTGAAATCAGGGCCACACCAAAACAAAGGCTAACACCAAGCACGACCCAAAGCCAGGGTATAATAAATGCGCCTCCGATAATCAGGGTCACAACATTGCCAATGACAATCCCAAGCACAATCCCCAGCAAGCCGCCTATCTGAGCAATAACCACAGACTCTACAAGGAACTGGTTTCTGATTGTTCGTTTGTTGGCTCCCAGGGCTTTTCGTATCCCTATTTCCTGGGTACGCTCAGTAACAGAAACCAGCATGATATTCATCAGGCCGATGGCTGCACCGAGCAGGGTGATGGCCCCGATGATGGTGGCAGCCCAGGTTACATACTTCATAGAATCAATAAACATTTCAGCTACAGAGTCACTTTTCGCAATCTCAAAGGAGGGTTCATCTTCGATCCGGTCCTCCCGGATGATGCGGAACAAACCTGTCGCTTCTCCCACCGCAGGCTCAAGGTCCTGTGGATTTACAGCCATTACGTTGACCGAATAGGTCATATTGGGCCGTGAAAAATACTGCCTGACATTATTTATGGGTACGATACATCTTCTGTCTCCACTGAAACCCAAACTGGAGCCTTTTTCCTCCAGCACCCCGATGATCTTGTAGCGTCCGCTGCCGATCGAGATTATTTTATCAAGGGGGTCTTCATTATCCTTAAAAAGACTTTTCACAACTTCGCTGCCAAGGATCACCACATGGGATCCGTAAAAGATCTCATGATTGGAGAAATTTCTTCCCTTTGCAAGCTCCAGGCCGGCCGTAGTGAGGTAGTTCTCATCTGTACCGATCACACCCACATTGGGATTGGTTTTTTCGGAGCGATATTTAACCGTGGCCACACCGGTACCCCAAATATTTAGAGAAGTAACAGCCGGGAAATCAAAACGATCTTTAAACTCAAGTGCCTGTTTATAGGTAATGGGCCTGTGATATCGCGCTTTCTCGCTTCTGCCTCCCACATGAACCCGCAAACTCCGGTTGCGAATGGTAAAGGTATTGGAACCCATCATGGCAAAATTTTCACGCAGGTTGGATTTTATGGCATCAATGGCCGTCAAAATGCCTACCAGCGCCATAATACCAAAGCTGATAATGAGAACTGTGAGAATGGTACGCAAAAGATGAGAACGTATAGATTCGAGGGATATCCTGATATTTTCCAGTACGAGCAGTTTCATATCCTGTACTTTATTCTTTTGAACCATAAGCCAGGTCACCAGCATCGCCCAATCCGGGCACAAGATAAGCCTTGGCAGTCATTTCATGATCAATTGCTCCAACCCAGATCGTGACTTTGTTGCGTGAAAAAGTCCTCCTGATCTTCTCAACACTTTCTTCTGAGGCCAGGACACATACAAGATGAATATGATCCGGTTCTCCAAAACCAGTCAGTTCACGCATGGCCTGAACCACGCTTTCCCCGGTTGCCATCATGGCATCAGTGAGGATTACGGTTTTTCCACTCAAATCAGGGCAGGAGACATATTCTATTTTAATGGTAAACTCTTCTTTATCGTATTTACGATAAGCCGAAATAAAACCATTTTGCGCCTTGTCGAACATATTCAGCATTCCCTGATGAATGGGCAGGCCGGCACGAAGAATGGTAATCAATACGGGCTCCGAAGCCAGCACCGATACATTGGAGATCCCCAGGCTGGTTGAAACTTCTGTTTCCCTGTACTTTAGTTCTTTACTGATCTCATAGGCAATGATCTCCCCGATCCTTTCGAGGTTCCTGCGAAAACGAAGGCTGTCTTGCTGAATCTCCACATCGCGCAGTTGTGCCAGATACTGGTCCAGTAATGTGTTTTTATTTCCGAGTACTTTGAGCATACATCCTCCGGTTTATGAACCCAACAGGTTCAAAACAAAAATACAAAAAGCTTTTGAGCAAGATACGGATAATTTCAGATTTCAGGAATTTTAAGGGATCTGATTCATAAAGGCCGGTTTAAAAAAACTTCCGTTTCAGAAAAAAGAGCGGCTTTACCAGCATTGGCAACCGGTTGATAGTCAGTTTAGGATAATTGGTCTGTTTGGCACCGAAGCTTTTATAAAAACGCGAGATATTGGGATCATTGGATCCGTTGAAATCCATGGTGAGGTGCTTATTGGCGTGATCACGTATAAAACCATCGATCAGGAAGGGCATAGCACCCAGACGTTTCCCTTCTACCGAAAGTCCTGAAAAAACAAATATTGCCCTGCGGTTGCTTTTAATGAATACAGCACCTGCCAACAAAGTGTTTTCACCGGAATAAACCCCGTTTACTTCTGCAAGATTTTTATAAACACAGGTATATAACAAACGGCGCAACCTGCGGTAATCATTCTCTTCCAGGTGACTGATCTGTTGACCACGATTGCTCCTGAAAAGTTCCACCACTTTTTCGATCTTGATGTTCTTTACGATGCTTAACTGGTTGCTGGCTGCTTTTTTGATATTGCGGCGCGTGTTCTTGGAATATGACTTCTGCAGGCTCGGGTAGGGTTTGATCAGATCCAGTTCATGATTGACCTGTGATTCGACATGAAACATGACCGTATCAGGCTTATTATATGCATTCAGAAATATCTCAATGTGGCGGAATCGATCAGGGATCTTTTTAATGAATTCGTTGACAACTTCATGCGTCAGGATATTCTTCGAATAAATACCAAGCTGTTGTGTAAAAAAAGGCTGGTAAAGATGAGCTATCCCAAAATCCTTTTTCCAGGTCAATGGAAATACCCTGTCGTAATCATCCTGTACAAGGGCCTCCCAGTTTTCTGCTACAACATCCAGGAACCAGGAGTACGCATAGATATTACCATTAAATGCCTTGCTGACACACAAGTCCCATTTGTTCTTATCGATCTCTTCGTATGTTAGATGTTTAATCACTGCTTTAGTCCCTGTAACAAAAGTAATACAATTCTTGTCTGGACCGGAAAATTGAGAAGATTGATTGGTGGATTGGTGGATTGGCTAATTGGCGGATTGGTTAATTCACTGATTAACAACTACAAACCAATAACCAATGACCAATGACCAATGACCAATGACCAATGACCAATGACCAATTAAAATCTATACACACCTGGAACCAAGTTTGGAATATAAAATCTCTAATTATTTATCCACAAAGGCCTTATACAATACACTTTTGTAAGCAGCGATCCGCTCCTGGTCATCAGCCAGGGCATAATTGTGCCAGATGGCTGTGAGGGGCATTTGCAGTTCTTTTGCTTCTTTCAGCAGAGGTTCAATCATAGCTGGTATTTCTCTGGGTGCTACCTCCAGGTAATCGAGGAAAACAGTATCCATAAAAGCAAATGGGTGAATGCGAAGTGCTGACTTTTTTTCTTCCTCCAGATCGTAAAAATAAAAAGGAGAGGATATTCCTGCTCGGTATCCTGTTTGAGCTGCATAACCCATGGAATAATCATTTTCAATGCCCAGCCTGATCAGATTTCGGTGTGTTTCCGGAAATTTCATTTTTAAAAAATGTTGCCGGCTTTTCTTTACCGGCTTGCCGGTGATCTCTTCAAGCCTTTCTTTTTCTTTTTTCAGAACGTCAATACTTTCACCAGAATAGTAGGATGGATGCATACCCAATTCCGAACGCTTAGAAAGTTTTACCAGCAAGCCTTTCAGCCTTTTGTTCCGATGAGATACATTTTTGTCGAACCTGCTGTAATCGCCCAGGTTTACAAAATACAGGGGCTCCAGTCCCAGGTCGCGGTGCAGTTCATCCTGTAGATCAAAATTATCAAAAGGGTCCTTTTCCAGGCCCAGCAATGTTTTTACCCGCCCCCGGATCTCACTGGGTTGGAGTTTCAGGAAAAGTCTTGCAAATCCTCCGATGCTTCTCAAAAAGCCTTTTCCAAGGTGTGCAAAAGCCATATCAATATCATAGGTCGGCTGAAAAGAATAATTCTGCTTCGGAAATTTATAGGCTGGATACCTCCCCAAGATGAGATTACGAATCTCTTTGACCAGGATATTGACAAGCGGTCTGTTGAGTAAATCCAACTTTAAAAGTATACTGTTTGTTGCCTGGAAACGACCATGACGATCCTTTTCAACATCGTTCAAATATTCTTCATACCTGCTGACCATATAAAAGATCACAGAAAAGGGATCAAATGGAAATGCAGCATTTGCAATCCTGGTGGGAAACAAGATTTTAAAATCCTTCCACCCGATCGTTTCTTCGGATTGCTGGCGAATACCCGTTTCACCGAGCAGGCCTGAATCATGAACCGTCAGCAGGTTCTCAAAGGATTCCCCTCCATAAATAATCTTTGGCTTATCACATGCTAGAAATGCATCCCGATCCTCATACGTCTTGTGTCCGCATTTCAGTATCTCATCAAATACGAGTTCTAGCACAAACTGTAACCGGCTGCTTTTTATGTCACTGTATATTGCTACCATGTTTGATCTTATCCGAGGTGGTCCTGAAAATCCTCAGGCGATAAATGTAATCTTTCAATAATTCTTTAAAAAAACGTTCCTGACTAAAATATGCGATACTTCTTGCTTTATTATTCCTGATATCCTCGCGGATCAGATAAAAGGCATCATCCAGTGGAAGCACCTGAAAAAGCTGGCCATTGATTATTTTTTCATTCAGCATTCCGGCATTCCTGAATTTTTCTTCGAGTGGGGCAAAATCCAGTGTCCAGCCTCTTTTTTTTGCATAGATGCTGTATTCCCTCATGCTAAATACTCCGTCTTTATCGGTATAGCGGATCATCAGACTTCTGTATTTTCTATACTTAACTTTTTCGGCTTCCTCGACATAGTGGGTATAACTAAGAGCCCTTTTGACAGAAGAAGAAATAAATAGCATCCTGGCAGCTTTTCCTTTCAGAAAGGCAAATGGAGAATCAAAAGCAAAAGAACTGCTGTTGCTGAGATCTTCGTAAAAAGCAGCATCCTTTCCCCAGACTAAAAAGGAGTGCAGGGGATGATGCGTTCTTACGAAATCATTGCGTTCTAATGCTGCAAGTGCAAGGGCTCCGGTTCGTGGTTTTGTTTTCCTGATATCGAAGCTGTCTCCGGAATGAATATCGTGATTGAAAGCCTGTATCAGCAGGGTGCCTTGCTCACCCAGCTTTTTCAGCAGACTATCGATCAGGAGGTTTACATCGAATTCTCCTTCATTCCTGGAGGCAGACAAAGCCAGCCGGGTCACATCCGCTGCAACAACCAGTGTATCACTCTCTCCGATATCGAGATGATCTGCAATTTGCTGGTATGGAATATATTTGCCGGTCATCATGATCAATTAAGGAATTTCCTGAATTGAACAATTTCATACTCATAACCGCTTTTCTCAAGATATTTCCGGCTGTAATCATTATAAAAATTAGCCTGCAACTCGACCTGGCGAATACCTTTTGAGCGGAACCATTCTTCCAGGCTTTTCATGAGCTCTTTTCCAAGGCCTTTGCCACGGTGTGCAGGGTTGATGTGTTGATGGGTCACAAATCCAACTTTTTCACCTCCCAGAAAATCAGGCATAAAACGGATGAGGCCATGCACGAAACCAATCACTTCAGCCTGTTGTTTCGCCACGATCACTGCCCCGAAACGATCGAGGGTTTTCTTTACAGAACGCATCCAGATCTTTTCACCATCCTCTACCAGGGGGGTTTTCAAACCTTTATCGCTGATGTGCCGGTACATATCCACGAATAATTCCTCAACACTAACAAGTGCCGGATCATCTGCCTTCGTTATATTTATGATCTCAATTTTACTCATTTTTTAAGAATAAACGCAACACGCCTTTCATGGTAGTAAAAGAAGTATCTTCCGCTTCTGTTTCAAAATCAATTTCGTGATCAAATTTTTCCTCCATCGCGGTGATCATGTCTACAAATGCCATGGAGTCAAGCAGTCCTGATTGTACGAAATCAAAGTCCTTCCGGATCTCCCGCTCGTATATCCCCAGTAAGTTTAAGCGATCTTCCAGGTAATTTATTATGAACTCCCTGATTTCTTTCTCATTCATAGATATTGTTGAATTAATTTTCTGCGATCAATTTTACCATTTACATTGTAGATGAATTCCGGCACAAAGATAATTCTTTCGGGTACCATATACCACGGAAGCAATTCGCGACAGGTCTGCAACACGAGGCTTTCATCTATTCCTGAACGGTTATAGAAAAGCAAGAGCCTTCCGGTTGCTACCGAATTTAGCTTGTGAAATGCAGCCACACTTTCCAGTGCAAGCTTTTCCCTCAGCATGTGTTCAATTTCATGCAGATTAACCCGGTAACCGCTGATCTTTACCTCCGTGTCGACTCTGCCCAAATAATAGATATTCCCCACCTTGCTTTCAACTACCAGATCCCCCGTCCGGTACCAGACCTGGTCATTGATCCTGACAAAAGCCTTTTTCGTATTTTCTGAGTCGTGGTAATACCCACGAATCACTTGTGAGCCCGATAATATGAGTTCACCCTTTTCCCCGGCCTGTAGTTTCTGTCCTTTCTCATTCAGGATCAAATACTGTTGTCCCGGAAAAACTTTCCCGATACACAGTATACCGTTAATTTCCTGGTTGTTTCCTTCTGCTTTCAATATGTACTCGCTGATGGCAATGGTGGCTTCGGATGGTCCGTAAAGGTTAATCAGCTGAGAAGCGGGTGCTGCTTCTTTCCATTTCATAGCAGTATTGAACATCAATGCTTCACCGCAAAAAAAACTCAGCCGTAAGTCTGGAAATGCACCTTTCTTGAGCAATCTCATTTTTCCAAGCATAACCGCCAGGGAAGGAACAGAAAACCATACACTGATTTTTTTATCCCGGATATATTTCGACCAGGCCAGAGAATTATCTCCGGAAGGAATGACCAGACATGCCCCATTTGTCCAGCAAATGAAAAGATCGTGAACACTCAGGTCAAAGGTCAGATCAAAAGTTTGTGAGAATCGATCCTCCTGGCGAAACGCATAATTCGCATTGAGGTGATTAAGATAGGTCATGAGATTATCATGTGATACAGGCACAGCTTTGGGTCTTCCTGTACTGCCCGAAGTATAAAGCAGATATGCCATTGAATCACCCTGAATACTCACATCAGGAGGAACTGCATTCTCCTGCGGTTGCACATTGATCTTCTCGTGGGGTCTGGTCAATAAAATTTCCACATCATCCAGCAAATACATGCGGATTGGCTGCTCCATTTCAGGCAACAATTTAAGCATATAAGCCAGGCATTCCTTTCCAACAATCACCTCTTTCAGGCCCGAATGTTGGATCATCTCACGGGTCCTTTCAAGCGGAAATCGAGGGTTCAGTGGAACGTATGCTTTACCGGCATACAATGTACCGAGAACTCCTGCATAGGCTGCAATACTGCGGTAAGCCATGATACCGACCAGGGGACCCGCTTCTGAATTGTCCAGTGTGCAGGCTAATTCCAGGGCCTTACTCCTGAGTTCGGCATACGTAAAAAACCTGTCGTTTATCTCCAGCGCCTTGCTTTCGGCAAATTCTTTTGCCGACTGATCGAAGGCCTTTATACAGAATTTGCTATTGTTCATTTCCGGTATGAAAAGTTTTCCTGGTTTTTTGTTCTAGAATAAGTAAATCACAGAAATATTTGGTGGCCCAGTTGGGAAATGCAAAAGGCTCGTATCGTCCCCAGATGGGAATAGAACCCGGCATAGCCCCCCGGGTATCATCCAGATCATGGCCTTCTCTTTGCTGAATATAGATTAGCTGGTCAATCATTTTGCATGCTGCATCATAGTATTCCCTGCTGTTCCTCAGACTTGCCAGTTTGAGCCATACGATCGCAATCTGTGCACTCCCTGTAGCCATCATATATTCACTGCCTTTCCAGTGACGATCGAAGCGGCTGTTCAGGTAATGATCCCCGGCAAACTTATGCAACAGGATATCTGCAGGCTTGCATGCAGCCCGGATATACTTTTCGTCTTCAAGCAACATACCACAATCCAATAAACCGTCTATGGTATAAGAAAGGGTGTGAAGGATGGGTTTATTGTTCCTTTTTACAGTATTGTCGCAATCTTCAAACCAGCCGTTCTCGAGTTGCTTGAGGTCAACGACCCAGTTCAAATTCCTGAGCGCATGTTTTTTATAGGTATTCTCCCCGGTAATCTTCCAAAGTTCCAGCAAAGGAGCATCAACATAACTGTCGTACACCCTGGCTTGCTCCATAAGTGCGTTTTTCTTCCAATAACCATTTTCATGCTGAACATCACAGAGCCAGTTCGCTCCCTTTCGTGCAGAAGCCAGGTATTTGCTTTCACCTGAATAGGAGTATACGGCCAGCAGACCACGTATCACCTGGCCGGTATTAAATACGATTTCCGGTCTATCTTCATTGATCCTTCCGCCCTGCCAGCCACCCGAGTCTTTTTGAATACTGATCAGCCAGTCAGCTGAGCTAATTGCTTTCCTGACCATCTCATTACTCCTGAGCAAGGCAGCACTTTCCAGCAAACTTGGAATGATATATCCCGAGGTTTCGGGATAAGATGAAGACCAGCCATTGACCAGGTGAAAAGAACCAAAGCCATCATCTTGCATCTTTTGCTGTGCAAGCATTAACCACTGGCTGGCTTTGCTAAGTGCAATGAATCTCCCGGAAACGCTGAAAGCTTGAATTTTAATTAATCTTTGCCTTGAGAATCTCCTCAACTCATTCCATAAAAAAGCACGCTTTTTATTATTCAGCAGTGCATTTGAAAAATACTTAGCATATAATTTCAGACTGTTAAGCATAAAGCGAATTTCATAACAAAGATACGTAAAATGCTTGCAACAATTTCCTGAATTCAATCCAGGCTCTCCATCTTTTTAGTATTTTTGAACACATAAAAACAGGATTGTATCCATGGAAAATTTCATTGTATCCGCAAGAAAATACAGGCCGGCAACTTTTGATACTGTCGTAGGACAGAAGTCCATCACCAGCACGTTGAAAAATGCCATTCTGAACGGCCACCTGGCCCAGGCATTTTTATTCTGCGGCCCCAGGGGTGTTGGCAAAACAACCTGTGCCCGCATCCTCGCCAAAACGATCAACTGCCAGAACCTGAAAGACAATGTTGAGGCCTGTAATGAATGTGAATCCTGTGTTTCTTTCAACAACTCTGCCTCCTTCAACATCCACGAATTGGATGCAGCCTCAAACAATTCGGTTGACGACATACGCAATCTGGTTGACCAGGTGCGCATCCCTCCCCAGGTTGGTAAATACAAGGTTTATATCATCGATGAGGTTCACATGCTCTCAGCTTCTGCGTTCAATGCTTTCCTGAAGACCCTCGAGGAACCACCCGCTTATGCCAAGTTTATCCTGGCCACCACAGAAAAACATAAGATCATACCCACCATTTTGTCAAGATGCCAGATATTTGATTTTAAGCGGATCGTTGTAGAAGATATCGCAAACTACCTGGCTTATGTTGCAAAAAACGAAGGGGTAACGGCAGAGTCCAATGCCCTGCACATCATTGCCCAGAAAGCTGACGGCGCCATGCGGGATGCCCTTTCGATCTTCGACCAGGTTGTAAGTTTCTCCGGAAACCAGGTCACCTATCAAAACGTTATCGAGAATCTCAATGTGCTGGATTATGACTACTATTTTAAGATAGTGGATTTCATTCTTCAAAAGGATACGACCAATGTCCTGCTCACTATTAACGAAATCATCGAAAACGGTTTCGACGGGCAGCATTTTCTGCTGGGTCTGGGTGAGCACCTGAGGAACCTGCTTGTTTGTATGGACAAGGCAACGATACAGTTGCTTGAGGTCAGTGATGATTTCAGGGAAAAATACGCCCTGCAAGCCGGCAAATGCGATATTGGCTTTCTATTAAAATCCTTGGATATCAACAACAAATGTGATCTGAACTATAAGGCAAGTAACAACAAACGCCTGCACCTTGAGCTCGCATTGATGCAAATGTGCACCCTCAGTCAGGAAGGCGGAAACAGTCCGGGCACAGGAATCAAGACAGAAATCCAGCAAAAAAAAAAGCCTGAACCCTTAAGCGCACCCGAAACAAAACAGAAAATCAGCAAGCCAGAAGTCAAGGAGACAATTAAGAAAGCTGAAAGCAATCAGCCCAAAAAGATTACCGGTAATGGAAACGGGCTGGGGACCATTTCAATTAAAAAGGCTTCACAAAAAGAGGAAGAAATACAAAAGGCAGAAGAAGAAAAAGAAAGCTTTAAACCTGCTGCCAGTTTCAAGCAGGAAGATCTTGCCGATGCCTGGAAAGTTTATGCCATCCGTGTCTCATCCAGCAATCCCTCCTTTGCAAGTGCCCTTACGAAATACATGCCTGTTTTAAAGGATGATTACAAAATCCTTTTTAAAACCGATAACAAGATCTTTGCCACCGACCAGGTTTTACTCGGTGAGTTGCTTGGATTCTTAAAAAAAGAACTTAAGAACTATAAAATTGAAATCATTCCTGAGATAAGCACTAAGGAAGAGAACCAACGCGCCTATACCGACCGGGAGAAATTTGAAAAAATGGCCCAAAAGAACCCAAATCTACTCAAACTGAAAAAAGACCTGGACCTGGAAATTGATTTCTAAAAGACACCCCTTCTCCTCGTCTCCTAATCTTCCTTTCTCACTTTCTCACAATCGCCCTTTCGCCCTTGTCGCCTTCGTCGCCCTTTCGCCCTTTCCTGTTTTGTGCAATGCATGACCCAGTTAAAATTGCCACATTGAGAGCTTGGTCTGCACATCTGTGGACTGGAGGATTCCTATTTCTAATACGATGTTCTTACGATGTTTAAACGTAATTAATCGTATGAACTACGTATCAACTACGTATGAACTACGTATTAACTACGGGTATAAAGCGAAGGAAGTAATGAGAGGCGAGAGCTAAGAGGTAGGCATTGACGTTGTGATCCAATGATTTACACAAATATATCTTGTAAACCTGTGTCTCCAACATAGTTTAACGGTGGAAAGTAATTTTAGAGCGAATATGTGGTGCGCAAAACAGGACCAGTCGCCTTGTCGCCCTTGTCGCTTTCATCGCCCAAATCGCCCAAGTCGCCAATCCACTGTCCGCTTCTGCAACAAAATCCGTCCAGGGCGTTCATCTCCGGCCAGAAAACATAAGCTATGATCCCTCAAATATCACCCCAATATACTGTTTTAAAATTACTTACAAACTATTGCATGGTATTTGATTAAAGCATTTATATTATGGATAATCACTAAACCCAAAAGATAATAATATGAACAAAAGAACGTATGTATTGGTTCTGGTAACAATTTTTTCAGGATTAATACTAGGATGTATGAGCGAGAAAACACAAAAAGAAAACCTGGCGATCAACCCTTCTAATATGGACACAAGCATCAAAGCGGGGGATGATTTTTTTCATTATGCCAATGGAGGCTGGATCGCAGAAAACCCAATCGGTGATGAATACAGTCAGTATGGGGCTTTCACTGAATTGCGCGAGTTGACAAAAAAACAACTGAACGAACTGGTCAATGAAGTAGCTGGCATGACGAATGTGCAGCCGGGCAGCCCTGAACAAAAGATCCGTGATTTTTATAATTCCGGTATGGACACAAATAAGATCGATGCCCTGGGAATAAAGCCCATCCTCCCCGATTTTGAGCGCATCGATGGACTAAAAACCAGGGAAGAAATTCAACAGGAAATTGTCCGGTTGCATGTAAAAGGGATATCACCTGCCTTTTCATTTTTCGGATCAGTTGATCCGGGCAACAGCATGATGAATATCGCCACCTTTAACCAGGGCGGGCTGGGCCTGACGGATGTGGAATACTATACCAATGATGATCCAAAATCCAGGGAGATCCGCGAGAAATATGTTGAGCACATTGCCCGGATGTTTGGCCTTGCAGGTCTCCCCGACAAAGAAGCTGAAAAATATGCAAAAGACATCATGGATTTTGAGACCAGGCTGGCAAAATCCTCACTCACCCGTCTGGAAGCCAGGGATCCAATAAGGACTTATAATAAAATGAGCTTTGATGACTTCCAGGCGAGTACCCCGGCATATGACTGGAGCAGCTATTTTGCTGCCCTGGATATTGAAAACCCTGTCCATCTGAATGTCCGCACACCTGATTTTTTCACTGAGATCAACAGCAGCATTGAAGAGGTTCCTGTGGATACCTGGAAAAAATATTTAAAATGGAATGTACTGAACAGGAATGCCAATTACCTGAGTTCAGACATTGAAAGGGCGGATTTCGATTTTTATCAGGGATATCTTTCCGGCATCAAAGAAATGAAACCCCGCTGGAAAAGGATGACAGAAAACCTGAGCGGCTATCTTGGAGAGCCGCTTGGAAAGATTTATGTAAAAAAACACTTTCCCCCCGAAGCCAAACAGCGCATGGAAGAGCTGGTAGCCAACCTGAAATACTCCCTGGGCGAACGCATCAACCAACTCAAATGGATGAGCGATAGCACCAAAGACAAAGCACTGGAAAAACTGGATGCCATGACGGTAAAGGTGGGCTATCCCGATGATGACAAATGGATCGACTACAGCAATTTTGAGGTGGTGGAGGGTGACTGGCTAGCCAATATTTATAATGGCAGGCAGTTTTTCAAACAACGTTCCCTGGAAAGGATCGGAGAACCCGTTGACCGTGATGAATGGATCATGCCTCCACAAACAGTCAATGCGGGCTACATCCCGGTATACAATCAGATCGTTTTCCCGGCCGGCATTTTACAACCGCCCTTTTTCTTCATGAATGCAGACGACCCTGTAAATTATGGTGCCATCGGCGTTGTAATCGGGCATGAAATGACGCATGGTTTCGATGACAAAGGAAGGCAATTCGACAAAGACGGGAACCTCACAGACTGGTGGAAAAAGGAAGATGCCGAAAATTTTGAACAGCAAACGAGGATACTGGTGGATCAATTCAACAATTTTACGATCCTGGATTCCCTCACAGTAAATGGTGAATTGACTCTTGGAGAAAACATTTCTGACAATGGTGGTCTGAACGTGTCATGGGATGCCATGCAAAAAGCCATACAGGGAAAAGAAAAGGGAAACATTCAGGGTTTCACTCCTGAACAGCGGTTTTTCCTGGCTTATGCGCAGTTGTGGCGTCAGACGATCCGTGATGAGGAAATGGCCCGTAGACTGAAAGAGGATGTGCACTCACCCGGCATTTCCAGGGTGAATGCAGCCTTGCCCAACATTCCACATTTTTATACGGCATTTGATATCGGGCAGGATGATAAACTATATGTTGCTGAAAAGGAGAGAGCTGATATTTGGTAAGGTTATAATTAGGTTTATTTTTAGGTTACACGCACATTTCTTACCCCTTTAAGCAACAATCCCTGGGGGGCCTTCCTGACGGAGGGTCCCCTTTCTTTTCAAAAAGCAGGAAAGGCTTTTTCTATATTTTGCTACTTTTACCCAAAATTCGCATACTGATGAAATACATTTCGAAAATTATCCTTTGGCTGATGGGCTGGAAGATCAGGGGAGGCAATCCGCATGATGTGAAAAAGGCCGTGATTGTAGCAGCTCCGCATACCAGCAACTGGGATTTCGTCATCGGGCGCCTGGCCTATTTTGTGCTGGGGGTTAATGTAAAATTCCTTATTAAAAAAGAGAGCTTTTTCTGGCCCATCGGGGGAATTGTCAAGGCAATGGGAGGCATTCCGGTAGACCGGGGCAAAAAGAGCAATCTGGTAGAACAAATGGTGCAGTATTTTAATGAATATAACAGCCTGTATCTGGTCATCACGCCAGAAGGTACCCGCAAAAGGGTCAAACAATGGAAAAGGGGGTTTTATTTCATCAGCCAGCAGGCGGGTGTGCCAATGGAGCTTGGATACATTGACTATAAAAGAAAAGAAGGCGGGCTGGGGCCACTTATTTACCCTTCGGGTGATTATGAAAAAGACCTGGAAAAGATACAGGATTTCTACCGGGATAAAACGGCCCGGTATCCGGAAAAGTTTAATCTGAGTGCGAAATAATTGTTACTTTAACCATGTGCTTATGCATGCCTTGCAAACACCCGCCAATTGTCGCCTACAGCACTATAACTACAATGGCTTCGCGATATAGCTATAGTTGACACGTAACATAACTATTATTCATCCGCGATGTTTTTATAAGTAAGGAGAGTGGCTCGCAACTGTACCGAAAACCTTTAAACCAATTTTAAACCATAAAAAAAAGAAAAAAACCCTTTATGTTTTTTTGGTTTCCATTGCATGAGCCACTGGATTAAATTCGCTGATCCTTTTGGGGGATATTCACAAAACAAAAACCTGATTCGCTTCGCTCATCTGGTCTTTATGTATTCAAATCAACATGAAACTATGTTCTTATTGATTTAAACAAACAAAAGCCCAACACTATCGTGTCAGGCTTTTGTTTTGTGGGAGCTACTGGATTCGAACCAGTGACCC